>Ga0208785_1001086_pt1 | contig 12021 bp, 10 predicted proteins | sample DEB08_DNA_2_FD_185499 | JGI IMG/M metagenome (GOLD analysis project Ga0208785, IMG submission 185499) | Aqueous microbial communities from the Delaware River and Bay under freshwater to marine salinity gradient to study organic matter... | ecosystem: Environmental > Aquatic > Marine > Coastal ...
GTAGGACGTGAAGCATTTGCTGTTGATCTTGCGAATGACTTAGAGAAAGATCAAGAGGCAGCATAAATGGAAGACTCCAAGCTAACAGCAGAAGAACTAGAGGCTATGTTAGATCGTGCAGCTAAGAGAGGTGCAGCAGAAGCACTTCGTGAGCTTGGCTTACAGGATGATGATGCGGCTAGTGACCTACGTGAAATGCGTAGTCTGCTGGATGCTTGGAGACTTACCAAGAAAAGCATATGGTCTACTACTGTAAAGATGGGAACAGTAGCAGTACTAACGTTTATAGCTACAGCAGTTTGGATGACCTTCGGTAAATAATTTATAAGCAATAGGGAGATGCTTATGATTGATCCAGTAACTGCTATTGCAGGTGCTACGGCTGCTTTTAATATGCTCAAGAAAGGCATAGCTGTTGGCAAAGATCTGCAGGACATGGGTGGTCAACTCTCTAAGTGGGCAGGTGCAATAGCTGACTTAGACTTTGCAGAAAAACAGAACCGTAAACCTGCGTGGTATAAAACATTAGGCGGTGGTGTAGAAGCTCAAGCAATGGAAATCTTTGCAGCTAAACAAAAGGCTGCAAACATGAGAGCAGAACTTAAAGATTATATATCTGTTATGTATGGTCCAAGTAAATGGCAAGAGATACTTGAAATTGAAGCAGACTTACGTAAACAAAAAAGAGAACACGAGCACAGACGAATGGAAATCAAACAAAAAATAATTGAGTGGTCAGCAGGTATAGCACTGTTTATTCTAAGTGTAGGTGGACTAGCTTTCTTTACATGGATAGGAACTAAGTAATGGCAAACGGACAATTTGATACTCAAGCATACCTAAAAGCTAATCCAGATGTGGCGGCTCATAATTACTACGGTAGTAATCCTTTAGCACACTATTTAAAGTATGGGATGGCAGAAGGAAGAAAAGGAACTGGACTTGAAGACTTTAATGCTCAAGAGTATTTAAAAGCTAATCCAGATGTAGCAGCTAGTAGCTATGCTAGTAATCCTTTAGAACACTACCTAAACCATGGTCAAAAAGAGGGTAGACAGTATTATAGTACTACACCAGCACCTACTCCTGCACCTACAACAACTACTACAACACAGAGTACAAATTCTGGAGTTAATATTACTCCAATGCCTAGTTTAGAAATGCAGAATCCAGTGCCTGATCCTAATCGTCCTAGTCCTAATGATCCTAATAGACCCGGTGTTAATGACGCAGTTACTAACACTACAGATCCAACTGTACCTCCTAATTTCTATTACGACCAAACTATGCCTATGTTTCAGAATTTGCAGCAGCAGACAATGCAACCTGTACAGGCTCCTACAGCATACATTCAACCTCAAGCAGGTCAGGATATAGCTGCAGGTACTGGTCAAACTACAGGTGATGTAGCTGCTCCTACCTATGGAGTTGGAAGTACATCTCTTGCCACTGCCCCTCAAGCTCCTTATCAAGGACCAATAGCTTCACCGTTTGAACTTATGGCAGATCCAGGTATGCCTGAGCTTGGAACCCCAGGTCTTTCCTTTGGTAGTCGTATGCCTGATGTTGAAATCCCAGGTCTTTCCTTTGGTCGTCGTGGTGCATATACTGCTGATACAGAAACAGTCTCTGAGGATGTAAAAACTGAAACTGGTAAACTACAAGCAGCCACAACTGATATACCAGAAAGTGAACGTGTTACAGCACAGGAAGGAACTCTTGGTCCTGGGGCTACTCCACCTGCTGAAGAGTTTAATAAAGACTATTTAGAAAAAGTAACTGAAAACAAAGTTCGTGAAGTTTCTCCAGAAGAAATGACACAGTTTGCTAAAGTAGGTATTATTCCAGAAGCTCCAGATCAGACTTTTGAAGAACCTTACAAAGATGCAACTGCTGCTAAGTTTGCAACACAAACACCTGAAGCTCCTATAAGAGATGAGTATAATCTTACTCCAACACAAAGTGCGAGGCAGGATACAACAAAGGTTCAAGATGCAGCCCGTGCTCCAGAATACCCCACAACTAATGCAGCTCAAACTGACTACCAGTCTATGGTACAAGGTGCTCAGGGGAAAGTTGGTGGTCAAGAAATTATAAATCCAAATAACATTTTAGAAGGCGCTAAGTCTGTAAAAGTTATTGGTCAAACTATGGACACTCTTAACGAACAGGCTTATGCAGATGCTCAAAGTACTTCGTTTAGTCAAAAACAACTTGCTAAGTTTAAAAAAGGAGAGGTTCAACCCTTAGAAACTATACAGGGTCAAATGGAATCTCTAATGGAGCAGTTTAATAATGGTACTCCTGTATGGGCTGCAGGGGCTATGAGATCTGCTAATGCTGCTATGGCTGCTAGAGGTCTTGCAGGTAGTTCTATGGCTGCTGCAGCTATTGTACAGGCTACTATGGAAGCTGCTATACCTATTGCTGCACAAGATGCACAGTTTTATCAGCAGATGGGTTTAGCTAACTTAAATAATAGACAGCAAGTATCTCTTGCAAATGCTGCTGCTCAACAAAACTTAGCCTTACAAAACTTAAATAATAGACAAACTGCAGAACTACAAAACTCTGCTAATGCGTTTGCCCTACAATCAGAAAGCTTATCTAACTTACAATCTGCAACTCTAGCTCAGGCTCAATTTAAAGCAGCTTTGCAAAATAAAAGCTTAGATATAAAAACACAATCTGCTATTGCAAATGCTGCTAAATTTACAGAAATGAACCAGATTAACTTGGGAAATAGACAGCAAGCTACTCTACAAAAGTCTGCTGAAAATTTACAAGTTGACATGGAAAATCTAAGTAATAGGCAGCAAACTAATTTAAGCTTATTGCAAGTTAAAGCAGCTCTTATGGGTCAAGAGTTATCTAATGAACAACAGGTAGCTATGCTTCAGTCTACACAGGACTTTGAGAGAGCTGGTTTTGATGCAAGTGCTAAACAGCAAGCCTTCTTACAAGATGCTCAAGCTCAAGCTGCTCTTGAAGGCAGAGCTATGGATATCAGACAACAAACTCAGTTGTTTAATGTTTCTAGTATCCTTCAAGAACGTGGTATAGAGCTTACAAATGAACAACAGACAGAGTTGTTTAATACTACAAACAGGCTACAGAGAGATGTTACAGAGCTTTCTAATCGTCAACAGACTGCTCTTGCAAATGTACAGATTGAAGCTGCTTTGCGTGGTCAAGAGCTGAGTAATGCACAACAAGCTGCAGTATTGGATGCTGAGAAATTTGCTGAAGCTAATAACTTAACCTTTACTACTAATCAGCAATCACAACTTGCAAACTCTCAACTTATGCAGTCTATTGGACTAGCTAATCTAAACTCTGCACAAGCTACAACTCTCCAGAATGCTGCACAGTTGGCAAGTATGGATATGCAAAATCTAAACAATAGACAGCAAGCTGCAGTACAAAATGCACAAAACTTCTTGTCAGTAAACCTTGCTAACTTGACAAATGAACAACAAGTTGCTATGTTTCAATCTCAGCAAAATATTCAAGCTTTGTTTACAGATCAAGCTGCTGAAAACGCTACCTCTCAGTTTAATGCATCTAGTGAAAATCAGGTCTCTCAATACTTTGCAGGTCTTGCTGCTCAGACTTCTCAATTTAATGCAGCTCAACAAAATGCAATGAAACAGTTTAATACTGATGCTTTAAACGCTGTGGGTCAATTTAATGCAAGTTTACAAAACCAGAGGGAACAGTTTAATGCAACTAATGGTCTTGTCGTTGCTCAAGCAAACGCTCAGTGGAGACAAAACTTAGCTACAATTAATACTGCTGCACAGAACGAAAACAATATGCAGTTTGCAAAGACTGTAAATGCTCTTACTTCTACAAACTTAGATGCTATCTGGCAAAGAGAAAGAGACTTGATGCAGTACAACTATACTTCGGTTGAATCTGCTAAAGACCGTGCTGTAAATGTTTTGCTTGGAGATAAAGAATTAGAAGCTTTACGTTTAAAAATTTCTACTGCTGAAGCAAACGCAAGAGATGAAATGCTATTTAGCTTCTTGTTTGGACTTCCAAGTTTTATAAAATAGGTAAATAATATGTATACAAAAATGGTTTATCAAAAACCTTCTGACAAAGGAGAGCGTCAAATAATTTCTGGCTCTCTTGTGAGAAGACCTTTTAATAAAGAAGCTCAAAGTGTTGAAGTAGAAGACCCTCTAGCAGAGTTTAAAGGTAGAAGTTTATTTATGCAAAAGCTGGCTGAACAGGCTGCTACTAGAAAAGAAGAGCGGTATGCCAACTTACAGAAAAAGAATGAAGAGTTAGAAGAGCAACTTACCGATGTACAAACTTATGAGAGACCTAAAGAGGAATCTACAGGACTTAGATTAATGGGAGATTTGCAAGAAACTTTTGGAATAACAAAAGCACAGGCAGCAGGTATTGTGGGAAATCTTGATTATGAAACTGGTGGCTTTAAGTATTTACAAGAGATAAAGCCAGTTGTTCCTGGATCTAAAGGTGGCAGAGGTTTTGCTATGTGGACTGGTCCTAGACGTAAAGACTTTGAATCTTGGGTAAAAGAGAACAATTTAGATCCAGATTCTTATGAAGCTTCCTTTGGTTTTCTTGTACACGAAGTTCAGAATACTAATGAAGGAAGGTTTATGGAAGACTTAGAAAAAACAAATACTCCAGAAGAAGCCGCTAGAGTTTTTTCTAATCAATATCTAAGGCCGGGAAAACCTAACATAAATCAGAGAATTTCTTCGTCAAATAATTATTATAATATGGAGGAATAAATGAGTATAGCATTTGCAGCTCCTATTCCAGGACAATCACTAACAGCAGAACCAAGGAACCTACCTTTCGAAAGGCCTCCAGAAATTACAGATCCTCTGGAAGCTTTGGATATGCATGTAGAAAACATAACAAGACCTCAAGCAATGAAAGACGCTTTTTATTTTCTTGAAGAAGGTCTAGATATGGTATCCTTGGTAGAGGGTATTCTTCGTAGTGCTGTTATGGCAGGTCTGCACTCTATTGATGTAAGTCTTGCTATTGCTCCTGCACTACATGAGTATATTCTAAGTCTGGCCCTTGATGCTGATATTGAGTTTGACGAGGGTTTTGAAAAGCCTGATCAGGATAAAGGCATACAATATGCAAGAGACAGAAGTAAAGCTCTCAAGATGCTTGAAGAACTAAGAGAGTCAGATGGTGAAGGTTCTATTATGGAAGAACCTGAAGAGCCAGAAGAAATGACTATGGAACAAGAAGAGCCTCTAGAAGAAGCTCCCAGAGGATTAATGGCGAGGACTTAAAATGGGTTGGGTAGGTATAAATGCGGCTTATCAAAAGTTTAGAGAAGAAGCTCGTGAAGATGCACAAAGAGAAGAAGAAATAGCACTGGCTCGTGAGAACTCACTGTTTGAACTTGCTTTGGCTAGTGCTAAAGATAGATCTAAATACAAACAAAGCGCTGACTATACAAAAGCGGCTGCTGCAGCAAGGAGTTTAGAACTCCAACTTAATGAGTTAGATAACCTTGATGAAGAAACTTTAAATTTTTATAAGCCTATTCTTGAAGACCCTTTAGCTGCTGAAGAGCTTCAGGATTTTATTGCAGGTCAAAATAAACAAGGTATTAATGTAACTCTTACAGATGTTCCCAGCCTTGTAACTATAGTTAAGTCTAAAGCACCAGTAACTGAAAAGCTAGATTATTTAGAATTAATTACAGGTAAAGACTTTTCAGGAGATGAGGGTAAAAAACTATATAGAGACCTTGCTATGCAGATTTCTAGTATGACCTCAGTTTCAGGACGGACTGCTTTTGTTGTACCTGGCCAAGGTACTCAGATAGATCGTTCAGAACAAACTAACCGCCAAGAGGAAATGTTAGATATTATAAGTGCACAAATTGTACCTATGGCTTCAAAATTTGTAAGGGAAAACCCTGACTCAGGAAATCCAAAAGTAAGAGACATTCAGGCTGCTTTAGATGCAATAAAGAAAGGAGATAAAGACTCTAGAATAACTGGGTTACAAACTTTAATGGATGAATACTTAGATGCAACTTTGTTGACAGACCTTATAGAGATATTTCCAGATAAGTTTAGAGATTATCAGAAAAATCCTTATATACCTATAAACATAACTTCGATGCCCTTAACTTTGGATGAATAAACATGAATCAAATCTCTATAGAGGATTTAAGATCTTTTTACCCTCAGTATTCAGATTTGTCAGATGAAGAGTTAGCAAACAAATACACTGATAAAACTGGTAATGAAGTTATTTTTTCTCAGACTATAGGTATTGAGGAACCTAAATCTCTTATACCTGAAGCTGGCACATATTCTCAAGACGATATAGCTGAAAATGATAACCTGTACTATATTGTAGAGGGTTACATGGCAGATCGTTATGGGTCACAGTCTATTGAGGGAGAGAGTAGAGAATCTGTTGTAGATAGGTTCTTAAACAACCGTAGAGGAGTAGTCTCTGGTAACACTGTACGTGGTTTATATGAAATGGATTATATTAACGACATAAAAAATGATTCTCAGAAAAGTGCACGAGCTGCTGCTGCCTACCAGTTGTATGAAAATATGGCTGGTATTTTTAGTGGAGAAACTACAATAGGTGAAAAAGCAGAGGGTATTATGGACTTTACAAGAAGTGTAATACTTGACCCTGTAAACCTTGTAGGAGGTCTAATAGGCAAAGCTGCTGCAAATGGTTCTCTTCGTGCTGGTACATATGCTGCAAAACGTGCTGCATTAGAGGCTGGAAAAAGGGAGGGGACTAAAGAGGCTGCAGAAAAAGTAATTACTAAGACGTTTGTTGATGGTTTAAAAGCTTCTCGTACAGCTACTAAAGCAAAGATAGGACACTATGCTCAACAAACTTTAGGTAAGACTGCAATACAAAGATTAAAAACTAAAGCTGCAATTAAAGAAATAGGAATTGTTACAGGTATAGATGCTGCAGTAGGTGCTGGTATGGAATATTTGTACCAAGATGGACTTGTTGATGTAGATGCTCAAGAGGATATAAACTATCTGTCTGTTGGCATTGCTGCTGCTGGGGGTATTATTCTCGGCGGTATTCAAGCTGGATTAATAGCCAGAAGAGGTGTTACTGATACAGCAGTGCAGACAATGGAGTTTCCTGAACCAGAGGTAAAAGGGTTTCTTTCAGAAGCGTCACAGGCAATTGCTAAGTACGTAAAGCAAGATAAAGTTCCTATTGGCAGAGACTGGAAAACAAAATTAAAAGGTGGGGCAGAACTTTCAAAAGACAGTGCAGACTTTAGTTCTGACTTTTTCAAAGTTCTTCTTCTAGGTCACGTTAAAGAAGATGAAATAGTATTTAGAGGTATGACTCAAATAGCCTACGAAAGAGGTTTTGTATGGGCGCCTCGTTTTAAAGATGATCGTTTTACAAACTGGATGTCTGATATTATTTCTGGGGTAAGTGATAAAGAAGCTCAAGGTTTTCTTTCTTCAATAGAAAAAGCAACTGGAAATAAAATAAGAGTTCGTGGTGATGATGGTAAAATTATACCAAGATCTAAAGTAACTGGTAAAGATATTGGAGATATACTTTCGTATAAAGCTTCCGAATATGGTGCATCTCTTGGTGCCTTAGGTCAATCAGCAAAGCAGCTAGGTTTATCAATTACAGATGCAGAGTTAAAAGATTTGTATCAGTCTGCATTAGATGCAAACATAGTTAAAACTAAAAAACCAAAAGAAGAAGCTGGAATTGTCTCAGAAGCTTTTCAGAAAAATCAAAACAGACTTATCAGACTTCTTGTATCTCACCCGTCTACCAGTGCTTTAAATGTAATTGGTTGGGGTGCCAACACTTCACTGCAGACTACATCAGACCTAGTAAGTGCTTTACTGTATGCTGGTCAGGGGACTCTTCAAAAGCTTGCAGGAGATGCAGCAAAGGGTGCTAAGACACAAAAACTAGCAGCAGATCTTTTTGCAGCAAATGCAGCAAGGATAAAGTTTTTACTTGATCCAGATATGACATACACAGCGTTTCAATCAGCACTTACAAGAAACTCTGAGGCACTTCAAAGATTAGATAACGTACTTCCTGGGGGAGTTGAAGGAGTAAATGACGTACTTACAGGGGGAAAGTTTTCTCCTAGTCAGAAGCTGACAGGTTTAAAAGTAGATGATAAAATTGACTTGGTTCAAAAACTAACTCTAGTACAAGCTCAAGATGGTTTTACAAAGTCCCAAGAGTTTTTGTTTCAAATGGATAAAAAGCTGAGGGTTGCTACTGGCAAAGGTTGGAATGAATTTTATAGATCTACTAACATTGGAGATATGCCCCTACAGAAATACATGGCTTCAAAAGAATACAGAGATATAGAAGCAAGTGCTGTAGAGGATACCCTAGAGGCAATCTTTTCTAAGTCTTACAAAGGCAGAGGAACTATAGGAACCTTTGCTGGTTATTTAGAAGATGCGAGAAATGTCCCAGGGCTTGGTATGGCAGTTCCTTTTGGAAGGTTTTTTAATAACACCATAGCTTTTATGGGTAAAAATACTCCAGGACTTAATATGGTACTCAAAGGAGCTGGCTTTTTTAGTGACATGAGTAAAACAGAAGCCCTGTCTAGAAGTCTGGTTTCTGCTGGAGTTCTTTACACTTTATCAGAACAGGAAATGGATAACGTTCGTCAAGGTCTACCCATGTACTCTGCAGTTGATCCTTTGACAGGAGAAATTACAAGTCAACAGTATGACTTCCCTGTTTCTGCATACAGAGCAGGGGCTAGAATATTAGCATTAAGTCGTATGGGAGAATATGATCAGGCCATATCTGCTTTTGGCAGATTTACTCAAGATTTTGGTTTATCTGGTCTATTGAGAAATTTAGATCAAAGTCAAAGAGATACACTAGAAGCTATAAAGTTTATGGTTGATCCAGAGAGAAGGGACGTAATAAAAGGTATAGAAATTGCTGCTACTACTTTAGGAACCCAGTTTGTAAATCCATTAATGAGACCCTTAGAGCCTATAAATATGTTAGCTGGTATAGCTAGAGGAGAAGACGCAGCTCCTATCGACAGAAAACAAAATAATAAATTTATTAATAATGCCTTTCGTTATGTGGACAACATTATACCCCTCTTTTCTGGAAAGCCCTTAGCAGAACCAAGAGAAACTGCAGCAGGAGGTACTGCTGATATACAATCTACTAAGGTACTTGGTGCAAGGGTAATAAGACTTACTGACACTCAGAGAGTTATGGCTAGGATGGGGTTACGGGAGTTTGATATAAATGCAGCAAAAAAGATTAGGGATCAGGTACCTAAGGCTGCTAATGCTTACAATGGTATTTTATTTGACATCATAGAAGCAGAGTCAAGTTTGTTAATGGAGTCTGATTGGTTTGAAAAGCTAACCCCTGCAGAAAAACTTCAGCATTGGGACCAAGATGTTTTACCAAGAGCTAAAGACCTTGCAAAAACATTTTTACGACTTCAATACTCTGGTGCTGAAGATGTTATATCACAGCAGTATAATATTACCTCTAAATATTCTAAAAAAGATGTTCAAAAAGCAACTAGAGAGCTTAATCTAGGTGAGATAGAAGACCTAGAAACAGAAGAATTATATATTCTAAACAGGTATCTTGAAACAGAAGATGCCCTTAGAAAACTATCTATTTACAAAAAACAAAGAGGCAACTAATCCTCTAACATCTTATCAGCCCACTCAAAGGCCTCATGTTTGATTTCTTCAACTCTAGCACGCCCTTGATTAGCCGCCAGAAGCCCTGCAAGAGCTTGTCCTGCAAGGTAAAGGCGAGCGGTCAAGGGTTTATTTTTTATTGGCCTACCTATTTTTTTCTTTCGGTATTCCTCTGCTTCTGCCTCAAGACTTAATTGCTTCTTGTTCAAGTACTCGCTCCAAGTTATAAAAGTAAGCCTGATTAAAACCAAGCTGCCACTTTCTGTGCTCTGTAAAGTTATTGTCGTGGTGGTAGGGATTTGTAAGCTGACCCTTTCTAAAAGCCAGCCTACCTTGTTCGTAAGGAGTCATTTTCTTTTTTCCTTCATAGCCTCTAACATTCTGTTTAGGTACCATTGCGCCTTCTCCATGTCTTCTACAGGATTGTTTTTATACCTGTGCCTGTGTTGATATTTGATCATGTTTCCTTGACAGTAAGCTATAAAACCATCAACTCCTAAGACCTGCTTAATGTAATCAATACACTCGATACCACTTACATTATAATGAGCAGGTCTGTTTACTGGATCATAATCTGCCATCTACGCTCCTATGTCTACAATTTCACATACATCACCAGTACAAGCAAATGTCTGACTACTTGAAGTGGTGTCCTCTTTTTCATACTCTGAAAGTTTAGCCCAGTCAATAGCTTTTGGCATTAAACCTAACAAAGTTTTATAGTCGTGTTGTCCTATCTCCTGATAAGGTGCTTGCTGATAAGTATGCTCATTATAGGGCAGGAATGATACACCAGACATTTCATCAAAGTGTTCATGCACAAATGCACCCACAGAAAGCCACTCATCTTTTCGTACATTTACTGTAATGCTAGGTTTATGTTCACACCAGTGTCTTTGATAGATCAACCAAGTTTCTAGCTGCTCAATAGCTGAAAGATCTTCAGTTACAATAGCACCATTAGGAGCTTTGATTGGAAAACTAAACACAGTAGTAGCATCAGGCTTCATTACATCAGGCTCGTTAGGTATACCCTGTTCTTTCATGAAGGAGGTAAGAGGGTCTTTGTTATCTCCCCTGACGGTTCTAATGTAATAATTCGAATGACGTGGGTGTATCCCAGAGGCGCTATCAACGAGCTGGGATACTGTTCCACTGGGTTTGACACAGGTGATTGCCGCTGACTTAGGAATGCCCAAGCGATCAGCCCAGCTATCATTAACGGCAACAGAAATTTTACGAAGATGTTCAAGAGTTTTATCCAATCCTTTATTCTTGGTGGTCAGTAACCTGTTGTCCATTATCCCTGTGAGTGACACACCAAGCAGACGTTCTTCTTCCGTATTACGCTGCCACACTTTTCGCAAGTATGGAAACTTGGTGTAGGCTGACTGAACTGTTCCAAGAATAGTTGCAATGCGGATCTTTCGCTCAAGATCTTCGATAGTGTCTGTAGCCCTGACCACAACTTCTGTAAGATTACAGAACTGATAAGGACGAAGAATGATTTCAGAACATGGATTAGTTCCAAAGTCCCAGTCAGGATCACGCCTATCAAATTTACCAGCTTGTTTTTTAGCTGCTTCACGGTTGAATATACCACGCTCACCACTCCCTGATTCGACCAGAGACATCCACTCACGCATAAAAGAGATGGCATCTGGTTTTTCTGTGTAAGACACAGAGTTATTAGCGAGAGCACGTTGAGGATCATTCTCCCACCAAGCACCTGACTTAGCGTGACGCATACGGTCATCACTCAGATTAGATAAAGAAATCATAGCTGATCTACGAACACCACCAACTACAACTACTTCACCAATTTTACACATGATGTCATGGCACTCAATAGAGGATAGCTTTCGTCCCTGAGCATCTTTGAAGACTTTAATAACAAAGTTAAAGAGGTCTACAAGAGGCGCTGGTCCAGAAGCTCTACCACCAAAAGTCTTTAGTCTTGCACCTGCTGGACGTACAAGGCTTATGTCCCATTGAGGAATCTCACCAGCCCACAGGAGTGCCAACAATTGTCTAAACGCCTTAGCCCATCCCTCCTTACTGTCCTTGACAACGATAGTGGTATCGCTCTGGAAGAGAGTAGGGACTTCAGGGAGCTTACTGATGTACTGCCTCTCAACACTGAAGCCAACACCAGTACCACAGAGAAGGATGAACATAGCTTCATCGAAGGACTTAGGGTCATCTACGGGTAGGTAGCTACAGTTATACCCTGCAGTATTGTCACGCTCTAGGGCTGGTCCAGCAGTCATCATAGCTCTCATAGAAGGCATAACTTCAAGATTGAGAATTGCATCACGTATTT
>Ga0208785_1001088_pt1 | contig 12017 bp, 11 predicted proteins | sample DEB08_DNA_2_FD_185499 | JGI IMG/M metagenome (GOLD analysis project Ga0208785, IMG submission 185499) | Aqueous microbial communities from the Delaware River and Bay under freshwater to marine salinity gradient to study organic matter... | ecosystem: Environmental > Aquatic > Marine > Coastal ...
CAGATCGTTACAGAAAAGCAATGAGCGAGTGTGCAGATTTTTTGAATGCTCATCCTGCAAGTGTAGAAAGGGAGATAGTCTTTGATGCTGGTGGTGGATTCTTCTCGCCCTACGCAGGTGATGAAGTGGATCATGAACTAAAAGTGTATGCTGATGCGATTCATGAAGGGATTAAAGAACATTGGAGCGGATCCTATAAAGTCATGATTGAACCAGGAAGAGCGTTAGTGAATAATCCAGGAGTTATTTTATATACAGCTGGTGCTATTAAAGATGACCGGGGTGAGAAACCATATATTTTGGTAGATGGTGGTATGTCAGATAACCCAAGGCCAGCACTGTATGGCAGTGAACATAAGCTCTTTAATATCTCTGGTGGAAAAGCTGGAGAAGATGTCGTGCATGCAGTCTCTGGTAGGCACTGTGAGAGTGGAGATTTATTAGTAAAAGATGCCATGTTGCCAAGTGATACTGTGTCTGGAGATATTTTAATGTCTACATCAACTGGTGCATATACCTTTGCTATGGCAAGTAACTATAACCGAGTACCTAAATCTGGAGTAGTCGCAGTTACTAGTAGTGGTGTGGTTGAGTTAGTCAATAGACAGAGCTTTCAGGATACGTTTATTAACGATATTTAGTCAGAGCTAGCTTTAAGGAGAAATTAAAACCTGAAAATATTATTTAATTTTAAGCTCTATCAATTATTGAGGTTTAATAAAGAAGAACATTTGAAAATTAAATATAAGCTAACCCCCTACAAGCAGAACAGTATTTAATGTTTCTTTTTTCTTTAAGGAATAAATTTTCGCAGTACCGAGTCTTACAACTTGTAGCTTCATATTTATAACAAATAAAATCAGAACACCACTCATCACATGTGTGTACCTTATCGTCTAAAGCATCAATCAACATATCTAGTTCGTGATCTGTTATTAAACTAAAAGGTTTTTTTGTTCGAAGGTTATAGCTTGCTCTCCAATCAAGAGAGTATTTGTAGCCATCGTAACAACCAAAACACATACCTCTACAGTCTTCATAACACACATCAGGACCTTCTTCGAAAGGTTCAATTAATGTGGCAATAGATAAAACTTTGTCGAAATTATTGTTTGTTTTTAGATGTTTCCAGGTTTCTTCTTCAAGAATATATTTAATAGCAAGTTGAATTCTTGTCTCTACTGTAACCATTACAAATTAATTTTAATTACTAAATGAGACATTTATTTGTTGAATTATCTAGATGTAAAATATTAATATATTAAAAATGAATGAACTTACACAGCAAGATAAAACAATTATTTCTTTTCTAGAGGAAGAGATATATCCCTTAGCATCTACAGTTGGATCATTTTATGGTAGTTTTCAGTACACCCAGGTCGAAACCAGCCTATGTGATGCTTTGTCTTACGAAGCTAGGACATCTGGAATAAACCTTGATAGAGAAGTTGCAGTAACGCAGTATTACAAAGATATTGTGATGGGTAGTCCAAAAGAGGTTGACTTTTTGGTTTACAGTAATCAAAATTCGGTTGATTTAGAGTCTTCAATTTTAATTGAGGCAAAGCATAATCCTGGAGAAAGTAGCAACAGTTCATATGAGTGTAGGTTTCAATTATTTAGAAATTTATATTCTGCAAAGCAAAATAAAAGTGACGATTTAAGAAATGCTAACTACGGGGTTTGCTTGTTTTGGGGCAACAACTCTCTAACAAAGGGAGAGTTTCCTGGAGCTAAAGAAAGCGAATATCTTCTTTTTGAAAATAATACTTATGTTCAGATGGAACTTTGGAAACCAACAGATGAAAGCAGAACTGCATTTGAGAGAATATGGATCAAACAAGACACTTCAGTAGATGCATCACCTACAGTATCTCTTGACAAATTAACAGTTCCACAAATCAAGAAAATTTTAGACCAATTTGGGTTTGAGTACAGTTCAAAAGCAAAACTAAACACACTAAAACATATGCTTTTAGAACTCATGAGTGAAAATAATTAATTTTATTATTAAAGCTATAAATTAATAATTAATATAGATTGTGTGGAGTTTACTAAAGACCAATCTAATGCTTTTGAACAAATAAAGGATATAGATTCCTGGGATATATTTATCCTAACTGGGCAAGCAGGTTCAGGAAAAACACAACTTCTTTACGAAATACAAGAACATTTTCAAAAAAATAAATGGAAAATCTACCCGGGGTCTTTTACTGGAAGAGCTGCAGCAGTACTACGAAGAAGAGGGCTAGAGAATGCCAGAACAATAGCCTATTACTTTTACGGCAGACCAACAATTTATCAGGAATTTAAAAAATTATGGAAATTAGTAAGGCTTAAGTTTACTCGAGAGATAGAAGATAAAGAAGTATGGCTAATAGATGAATCATCAATGCTTTACGAAAGGTATATATCTCAACTAATAGAACATATATACAATCCTGATGAACAGAATTTGGGATTTATAGGAAAAAGACTTCAAGAACTATATGAATCAAACGAATATGAAATTACTCAGAAAAAGAAGATAATTTTTTGTGGAGATGAAGATCAGCTCCCCCCGGTGTATGGAGTAGCAAAGCCCGCATTAAAAGAAGAGACTTTTACCAAACTGGGTTTTAAAACAAAAAGTTTTAAGTTGACTTCAAATTTAAGACACAAAAACTCATCCGATATACAGAATGTTGCAAGAATACTGGATAAGTATCCTAATCAAAGAGGCATTGATGAAATACAAACACAATGTTTTTCAGATGAAAATGTTGAAATCTTGGAAGGTAAAAGTATTGATTTAATAGCTCAAAGGTTTTTAGAACTATTTGAACAGAACCCACTTCAAATTAAATATATTAGTTATAAAAACCAATTTGTACATGAGTTCAATTTATTCATTAGAACACTGTTGTTTGAGACAGGACCAAGAACATTGTTATGTGAAGGCGAACTTGTTCACGTTATGAAAAATAATTATTTTTATGACCTGTGGAATGGTGATTATTTAATTATTGAGAAAATAGAAAAAACATTCGATGGCCCTGATTTAGATGTTCTCTGCTATGTAGAAAATGAAAAAGGCAATAAAGTACAGAAAAAAGATAGTGAAGGAAATAAAGTACTCCAACCCTTAAAGCTTTCTTTTACAAGGGTAAAAGCACGCCACACCGAAACAAACAGAGAATACACTTTTTTCATTGTTGATGAAACTCTAAACAACACAGATGGAGACAATTGGATATACAGATCTAGAGATAATCTTTACCAAGAGCTTACAGAGTATCTTCAAAAGTTCTTCTTTTATAGAAACCCAGAATTAGTTGGTCAGCCTTATGCAGACTGGAAAGAGGAAAGAGAAACTGACCCATATAATAACGCAATTTTTGCAAACTACTCATATGGAATTACAGGATATAAATCTCAAGGAGGAGAATGGGATTACATCATGGTTGATTTAAATACTGGAATGAGAACAGTACCTAAAGGGTATTTTTATACCTCAGTAACAAGAGCAACAAAAAAGATAATTATTATCCCACCTCAAAAAGGATAGTTTTAGTTAGTTATGGCAGTTGTTTACGGAAATCTTTCCTCTGAAAAATCTGAACAAAAAGTTTTAAAACACTTAGAAAAAAATTTAAACGAAGAATGGATAATCTACCAAAATTTTCTTCTTGATAAAAATGTAGATGATGGGCAGGTTGACTTTCTAATTTTACACAAAACAATCGGTGGGATAATCCTTGAAGTGAAAGGCGGAAGGATTGAGACTTACCTAGACCCTAACAATGAGTACAAGTGGCTCTCAGTCAATAGAAAAAATGAAAAATTTTCAATTAAAGATCCTTTTTTACAAAGCAAAGATCAAGCTTGGAAATTAAAAAGATACTTAAAAGATATTAAAACCATGATGCATAGTTTCAACTTTGTAAACGCAGCAGCTTTTCCTGATGTTCAAAAAATTGATTTTGAATCTCCATTCATGAATAACTTGAATACCTTTTCAAGAGAAGACTTTAATAATAATCTTGGATTTCAGTTCAAAAAATTGCTACAAAACGTTCAGCAAAGGCCTCACACTGAGCAAACTCTCCAACAATTGCACAATTACTTGTTACCCATTTTCAAAACTAACTCAACCCTACAAAGTTCATTTGATTTTATGGATGAACAGTTCAATGAAGCAACCGAAGAGCAGTTCAAGGCCATGATTGAAATTGAAGAGAACTCCAAGTTGTATGTAAAGGGACCAGCAGGCACAGGCAAAACTCTTATTGCAATAAATTTTGCTAAGAGAATGTTAGAAAATAATAAAACGGTTTTTTTTGCTTGTTATACCCAAAATTTGGGTGAATATTTAAAGTCTGAATTTTCGCAGTATCAAAATATTTTTACTGGAAACATACACAGTTTACTTAGAGAAATTTTTTCTTTAGTAAGTGGGAAGATGCCTTTTGACAACAAGGATAAGAAAAAGAAGTTAGAAGAGTATACAAATGATATGAACAGCTGGATAAATGATAATGGAACTGACACATTTATTTTTGAAGCACAGAACCTCTATAGATTATTTGAAATATTGGACATCAAAATAAACACGGTCCTTATCGACGAGTGCCAGGATTTCAGTTTAGAAGCTCAAGAAGGAATATCCTTGTTAAATCTTTACAGTGATGAACCAAAGTTTTACATGTTTGGAGACCCAAACCAAACTCAATTATCAGAATGGAAGCCTTTGTTTACAGAACCAACAAGAACTTTGAGTAAAAACATGAGAAATAGCAACGAAATTAATGAATTCATAAATAAATTATTTGCACTAGATGTAGAGAATTCAGGAATAAGTGATGATTTAAATGTAGAATATGAGGTATTGTCTGGATTTGAATTAAATAATCAGAAAATAGAAATTCAAGAAAAGCTTCCTAAAATTCTCCACAATTTAACAACTGAAGGAGTAGAGCTTTCACAGATAGCAATTTTAGGGCTGCATGCTGGTCACGCAAATGATATAAGACACTTAAGTGCTTTAGGTAAAAAAATTTATGAACTAGATGAAATTACGGTTGATTCAGCACTTAGGTACAAAGGTTTAGAAAAAGATGTAGTTATTGCCATCTTTCCAGATTATAAAGTTTCAAACACGCAATTGCTTAAGTCTCAAATTTACACAGGAATAACTAGGCCTCAAAAAAAGTTGATTTTACTTATTGGTAATAAAAATCAAGAAATCTTATCTAATCAGTAAAAATTTTTAAAGATCTCCACTCAGACATTTGAGTGTCTTTTGGAGCACTTTCTAAAATAAACTTATAATCTATTATTTTTTTTGGCTTGTCAGAACTATCTTTTGTCCAGAAATAAATAAAATATCTATCATTTAACTGAACAGATTTTTCATATTCATTCCTTGAAATAATTATCTCATTATTTTTTGTTTCTATGAAAATTTTATATAAATTGCCATTGTCATCTTTTCTCCAAGAAATTAAATCGTATCCAGCTCCGGGGTCTTCAATTGATGCATCAATTAGAGATTTTTCTATCTCTAGCTTTCTTAGTATTTTTAATTCATATTGTTTAGTTTTATCCTCTCCATCAATACCTGAAAGAACTTTACTAAAATTTTCATAATTATCTTGGAACAGTAACTTCCACCAGATTGAGACAATTTTAAGTTGGCTTGAGTCAAGTTCACAAAATTCAAACAACTGTATTAAGTTAATTTCATTTTCTTCCTTCAAAAAATCAAAAAAGCTTTCCCTACCTTTTTTAAGTTGACTTAACCAAGGAGGTTGCATAATTTCTACTAGGTTATATAAAACCAAGAGTTTATTTTCATGTAAATAAGGATTTTCACGAAAAACCTTAAAACCGTAGTCAATTAATAAAGATTCTGCAACATCAAGATTTGAGTCAAATCTTAATTGTTTTTCAATATTTATATATCTAGATAGTTGTTCATAGGTTTCAATTTCTCTTTCTTTAAAATTTAGTAATGCTCTAAAAACACTAATATTAAAAAAATCTTCCATGTTATTTATTTTCTATGCAAGCGTCGACCCAAAACTTTAAATCCGCTGATGAATATTGAGAATTATCTCTAGTAGTAGTTTCATAGTCTGCAGTTTTTCTTACTTCTTCATCCTCAACAACTTCGCTTTGTAGTATTAGCTTTTTCCTTAAGTTTTCACTAATTTTTTTGTCAATATTTGGAACAATGTAATCATCTGGGTATACAGATTCAAGAAAATAATAATTTACATCTTTATCAAGAGGCATGCCAACTCGATGTATTCTATCTCTAGATTGTAGATATTGTCCAGCTTTGAATGTTCGAGATACATAAATTGCATTTCTACACTGTTTATGTAAACTTATACCCTCTCCTCCACTTTCAAGGTTTGCAATTAGTACCGGGAAATCTTTATTGGTATTAAAATTTTTAATAACATCTGCTGTTGTCATTTCACTACTACCAAAAAGTAATAGTGGATTTATGCCTAGTTGCTTTATAATTGCATCATTTAACACTTTGATACTGTTTACAAAATAGCACCATAAAATTACTTTTTCATCTTCTTGTATTAAACGACTTGTTAAATCTATGGCTTTTTGCATTTTATTTGAAACAGCACCTTCTTTAAGTAAATTTTCTAATGCATTGTTGTATTGTTCATTTTCACTTTTAGAAAAACTAAAATCTAAATCTTTTTTCTTTAATTTGCAAGCAACATTAAAAGGGTCAATTGAAAGCTCTATAAGTCTTGTTATTGCCTTTCCGACACTTTCAAATTGTTTCTTATTTATTGGCTTTTTGCCTTTTGCCCAAGAAATATAAGTCTCTCTCTCTTTCTTTGTTAATAAAGAGTAAAAGGCAGCTTGATTTTCCGACATTTCTACAGAAATCTGTGGATGATCAATAGATTTAGGAAGCTCTAAGTCTGATTTCTTAGTTCTTACATAAAAATTCTTAATTACGTTACTGGGCTTCTCTTCATTGCTGGATAACCTACTTCCTACGTTTGTTAACGGGTATAAAAAACTGAATTGAGAAACTAAATCGTTTATATCTTGTGTCATTGGAGTCCCAGAAAGAATATCTCTTCTTTTAAAAAACATTGCAAGTTTTAATAAGTACACTCCTCGCTTACTAGGTTCGTTGCCAATGTCTGTGATTGCGGACTTAATTCTATGTGACTCATCAAGTATTATGTGGTTGTTTGGATTTTTAATTACAAAATTTTTTAATATATTAAAATTCCTATCGTTTCGTGCAATTTTGTCATAAGTAAGTAAAACAATTGATTTTTCATCAATGTTTTCTAAAGTGCTTTTAATTTTTAAAGAATTTTCATTAGTTATTTTTATTAATTTAGGAATTTTTAATTGTTCAAAGCAATCTTTTAAGTCATCCTCCCAGGAAGTCATTACACCTAAATTTGGTACGAACACGAACGTAACATCATTGTTTAGAAGAGCAATCAACGCAATACTAACTGTAGTTTTCCCTGCTCCTGGAACTGAAAAATTTGCTCCATTGGGAATATTTATTAATTTGTATAAGTTATTTAATTGATGATTAAGCAGATTTCTTTTAAAGCCGCTTACTAACAGTTCTTTTTCTATATTTACTAAGTCATCTTCTTTAGGATTTGAGTAATCCATTTCATTCGTAACAAATTTTTGTTGATTTAAGTGGTTAATTAATATTGTTTTAATATCTTCATCTAAATTTATATTTTCTAAACTTTCTAAGTTTGAGAAAACTAGTACAAACTGAGAAATTTTAAGTTGCAAATATGTTGAATTATTATCAATTGTTAAAAAAGGAAACAGTATATTATGAATTTCTACAATTTCTTGAAAAATTTCATCATTGAGATCTCCATCTACCTCAACGAAGTCAGTGTCAATTAATTTAACACTTACACTCATTAATCTGTATACAAAGATTTAATGTTTGTTTCTATTTGTTCCAGCTCCCTGCGAATGGTTTGTGAGAAATTTTCTGCATCAGGAATATCTTTTTCTAGGATGTACTCTTCGTTAATGTGGCCTTTTAATAAATTAGTTTGCTTATTAATTTCCGTAAAGATATTTATAAGTATTTGTTTATTTTGTTCATCTTCCTCTTCTTCTTCAGTTTGATTTATTTTTTCCTGAATGTTATTTATAAATTCATCAAGTTTTTTTACTTTATATTTTGAAACATCTTTTAATTTTTTATTAAGTTTTACAATATCAGTTTCAACATTAAAATTATTATCTTCAGCAAAAGCTTGCAACATTTTTTTTGATTTAGATGTTAGGCCGTAAGTTCTTCCACTTATAGATTCAACTCCAAGTTTATCTCCAAAAATAACTATAAAAATTAATTGTATTTCAAGATTTTTTTCTGCTTGAGTTTCAACATTATTATTACCTTGTTTTATTAGATTCCCAACTTGAAACAAGTCTTGTTGAATTCCTTCATTATCAATTTCTTTATAAACATTTGTGATGTCCTTAAAATTTTCATCATAAGTTTTTCTATATTCAATATATCTTTGCAAAGCTTTACTGTACCAATAGTGTTTTTCAATTATAGTTTTGTTTGCATAACCCAAACTTTTTGCCAATCTTGGAAACGTGTAGTCCAAATTATCTATCATATGTTCTATATTTAGTGATTTATCAATATAACTATGTTCTTGTTGAAAGTCTGCTGCTAAGTGAATTGCTGATTCAATTTCTCTATTTTGTTTTCTTTCGTTATCATCCGGTTCAGGTAAGACTTCGCATTCAATATTTTCAAATTTATGATATTTAGCATCATCACTATTAAAAAGATGCAACATTGATGCATATCTTCGGTTTCCATCAACAATTACTCCAGTCCTACTTATTAAAATAGGATGTTGCTGATCTGCAAGCGTTTTAAGCCTCTTATAGATATTTTTCTCAACTCTTTCGTCAGTTCCCCCAGCTTCTCTAAGGCACCATTCAAAAAGCATTTTCTGAATCTTTTTATTTTCTTTATTTTGATAAAATTCATCCATTGCTTCATCGGAATTTTTCTTAAAACCCAGTTCTGATAAAATATCAGTTCTTATACGAGTATTTTCGGGATTAAAAATCAAAGTTTTTATTGGCAACTTTATTAGGGAAACATCGATTTTAGTATCATTGCTGCCGATAATGGTTGAGGAAGAAACAGTATCTGAGTTCAACTTTTCTTTTATTAAGTCTATTCTCTCTTCTAGTTCTTTAAATTCCATATACAAATATATATTAAGTTAAAAAATTAAAGCTTGCTATGAAATTTCTATAAATACTAATGGACATTCTAAGAATGTAGCAAAATTTTCGTATAAACTTGAAGTGTCTCTAAAGTTTGTCATACCCCCATTTATTTGGTCAGAAATTTCCTTGTTTAGACACAAGATTATTCCTATATTTATTCTTTTATTTTTGAACAAATAATTAAGCTTCAATACATCAAACCAAACCTGTGCATGATTTCCAAATTGAATTTGAAGCCCAATATCATCTTTTAGTAAATCTACTTTTCTAGATGAATTAAAAAACAATTTATTGTTAGTAGACCAATAATTTTTTTTAAATTTCTTTATTAGATATTTTTTTATATTTGTAGCAGGCTTATTTTCTAAAATGGAGTACTCAGCATTGTTTAAAATTTCGTTTAACTCTTTTTGTAAAATATTTTCAAAAATTATTTCTTCCGAGTTAAAAATTTTAAAATTTGTTATTTTCATTTATATTTTCTCCAAATTTTTTTCAAATCAGGATTTAAGTCAATGCCGACTCCAACTCTGCCTTCTTCTTTAGCTGCAAGAGCAGTACTTCCAGTCCCACACATAGGGTCTAGTACTAAATTTCCTTTATCAGTCGTTACTAAAATTAACCTTTTTAAAACCTCTCTAGGAATTTGATTAACATACAGTTCTTTATCCTTACTAACATTTTTAACTAAATTTATTTCCCACCAGTTATATAAATTTGTTCCAGTTCTTCCAGATTCTATAAGTTTTTTCACCCTTCTATCAGTAGGGTTCTTGTATGGCTGCGACACTCTATCAATATAAATTTTTGGCTCTTTTTTTGTTAACCAAAGAATAGATCTATGAGCTGTCGTAAACTTTCTTTTACTGTGACCAATATTTGATGGATAAACCCAACTAATCCACTGGTGGATGTTCCAATCAGTTAACTTTATTGTTTGAAACAATTCTGCAATTATCTCTGGATAGTTTATTAAAAACATAGAACTATCTTTTTTTGTGCTTTTATAAGAGAGGTCTAAAACATCGTACATCAATGCTTTGTATTCTTCAGGGTCAATATTGTCCTTATAGTTTTTTCCATAGTTAAAGTTGATGTTGTATGGTGGGTCAACTATTACTGTTTGGACATTTTTTAAAGGCATAACTTTTCTAAAGTCATTAAGATACAACTTTAAATTTTTACCCTCTACGACAGGAAGAACATTATTAGTAACCATTGAAGATATTTTACCAACAATCTGAGACTCTTTTTTAAATCAAAATGCAATTTGCATCTTACAACTTTATACTTTTTTTATGGTAAATAAAAGACCTGAAAAAACTGGAAAAAGTTTTGAAAACAACATTGAGGCACAATTAGTAAATCAAGGTTATAAAAAAGTAAAGGCCAAAGATTTTAATGAATTATCACAAGAATCTTCTGACAAGATATATGCTTCACAGTTCCTTCTAGGAGAAAATATTTATAACGGTAGACAAATTGTTGACTTTATCATTTCAAGACAAAATGCGGAACCTTTGGTAATCCAAGCTAAGTGGCAGCAATCAAAAGGATCTGTGGATGAAAAATTTCCTTTTTTAATAATTAATTTAAAAGAAAAAAATCCTTTTCAGAGTCTTGTTGTGATTGATGGTGGTGGCTACAGGTCTGATGCAATTACTTGGATGAAAGAACAGATTGATGATAAATTAATTGGGGTATTTTCCTACAGCGAATTTATGATTTGGAGTAATGATGAATTATAAAATATATATTTACTTTACATCTTTAACAACTGGAATTTCTCCAGTTAGGTTATCTAAATTCTTCTGATATTCTGACTCTTTCTCTCTAATAACAGCACCATTTGGATTGGTAATCATTCTGTCAAACTGTGGAATATCATGTTCTTTGTACCATGTTGGAGGCTTTCCTCTTCTAGGTTCTGCATCTTTAGGACCTGCTTTAGATTCTTTAATCCACCCCTCAACATTGGTGAGTTTCTCTCTAAAGTTTGCAGGATCTAACTCTACCTCCCAAATAATCTCATAAATATCCTGGATTTGGCCCAATGTAAAGTGTTCTGGTAAGAAACGAGTAGCTAAACCGCTATATTCTAAGGATATACGAAGTCTATTGGAAGCCTCTAGCAACATATCATGATGATCAAAAGCCATATCTTCTGGTATATATCTACTAAAATATCGTCTTGGAATCTTAAACCATCTAATATCCTCACCCTCTTCATTTAACTGGAATTCTTCATCACTTGTATAAATAGCAGTAAATGCAGTAGTAATAACTCGAGCTTTCTGACCAGATAGTTGATTGACTATACGTTTATCTCTTTTGGTATCGCTATAAGACCTAAACTGACTTAAATACGCAGGGGAGATACCAGTCTCATCTACAAAGATTCTTCTTGCAGCCTCTTCTAAGGTCTCATCTCCTTGGACGAAACCACCTGGAAGTGACCATTTATTTTTAAATGGAGAAATACTTCTTTTCACAAGAAGTACATTTAACATTCTCCCTTCCCAGTCAATCTTAAAGCAGACAATGTTCACCGCATTTAGAGAAACTGGAAATCTCTCACTCGCACCCATAACACAATTATAAAGAATCTTATTATTAGTGGAAAATACAAAAAAAAGATATTTTTATTTGTCATAATCACCAAAAATATATATAATAATGGTCAAAATCACTAAAAAGAAGGGCTGCAGTGATGAAAACGCGTACATTCAATAGACCAG
>Ga0208785_1001091_pt1 | contig 12008 bp, 14 predicted proteins | sample DEB08_DNA_2_FD_185499 | JGI IMG/M metagenome (GOLD analysis project Ga0208785, IMG submission 185499) | Aqueous microbial communities from the Delaware River and Bay under freshwater to marine salinity gradient to study organic matter... | ecosystem: Environmental > Aquatic > Marine > Coastal ...
CCCATAAATGAAACCTACATAATCGTCCAAGTAATGTTCTAATTTGACCACGTTGTTGTGATCTTTGCATTACATTATCCATTAATTGTTTTACAAAGGGAACTCGATCATGGTATTGTTTAAATAACGCATCAGATGTTTCTTTATCAACACCAAGTTCTGCTTGTAGTTTAGTTTTACCCATACCATAGAATAATCCTAAGTTAATTGTTTTAGCTTGAGACCTTGGTATGTTTGCCATCTCTGCAACAATAGTATGGAAGTCTGTATTAGGATCATTTCTATAAGAATCTAATACATCATCAACACCATATAAATTTTGTAATGCAGCATAGTGAACTACTAATCTTGGTTCTTGTTGTGAGTAATCAAATACACCCCACTTACATCCATCTTCTGGAATAAATAGTGATCTTATTTTTGGGCCAAGATCTTTGTTTCGTGCAGGTATTTGTTGTAGATTTGGATTAGAATAACTGAATCTTCCAGTAACTGTTCCACCATTATCTCCACGTAATTGGTTTATTTCTGCATGAATTCTACCTTTATGTGAATACTTTAATATGGTATCAATAAAAGTTGTATGTGCTTTATTAATTTCTCTAGCCTTAGCAATACATTGAACAATAGGATTAGGATGATTTTGCAAAAAGTTTTTAGTAAACGATGGAGCCTGAGTTTTTTCAGTTCGATCAAATGGTAGTTTTAATTTTTCAAAAACTTGTGCAATCGATCTTGCTGCCCATATTTGAACATCTATTCCTGTTTCTTTTTGTACTTTGTATAGGTTGTTTTTTTCTTCTTTTACTAATTCTTGTTTCAAGTTATGTGCTGATTCAATATCTACTCTCACACCTAAGAATCTCATATCAACAAGGCAAGGAAATAGTTCAGTTTCTAAATCGAAAATAGAATTTATATCTTGGTTAACTATTTCTCGTTTTAAAAACTGCCAAAGTTGTAATGTAATGGATGCATCTTTTTCTGCATACTGACCAACATACATTGCAGGTAGTTTATACATCTCTCCTTTTGGATCGATACCCCATTCTTTTGCTGCTGCATATAGTGCGGTCTCATCTTTAGATTCACCTGTATATCTTTTAGCACAAGTATTTAAATCAAAACGAAACTGATTCTCATCACATAAAGCTGCTGCAATCATAGTATCAATAATTCTACCATTTATTTTAAGACCCATGGCTTTTAACCAACAAACGTCATACATTGCATTGTGAAATATTTTATCCGAAGATGTATTCAAAACATCTTGTAACCATTTAAGAACCATGTTCTTATCCATATTACCACCACCTTCATGAGCAATTGGATAGTATCCACACCATCCCTCTACAGCAACTGCAATACCAACAACCTGTCCATTACCTATGATGGCCCCAGATCCCATCTTTGTTAATTCAGGATCTTTGGTTTCTAAGTCAATCGCTATTTCATTGTGTTGGCTGAGATCAGGAAATTCTTCTGGTGGTAGCCATTCTGTTTGTGCTTTAAATATTAATTTAGTCATTTTTATTTATCCTTTTTACGTTAGTTAGTTGTTCAATATCTTTAAAAGGAACCATAGTAATTTTATCAAGTCGACCGTCTCTTTGATAAACTTCATAAATATTTTTTCCCTTTCTAAAATTGTTCTCTTCTAATTTACTCCATGTAAATTTAAATAATTCTTCTCTATCTACAATTAACCAATACTCTGGTCTTTCAAACACAATATAATCTGCCTTACCTTTTATCCAACCAGGATAACCTCTAACATTAGTTCCTTCTATCCAAGCAATATCATCTTGAGTTTTATTATCCCAACGATTTACTTTCTTCATTCCTTTTACATCAAACTTTAAAAGCTGACCATCTAAAGTTCCTTGTACATCCCAATGCTCATACATATCCTGTTTGTCTGTAGCCCACACAGGATCTTTTAAATTCTTTGCAAAGTTTTCTTCTATTTTTCTTGCTCTTGCTTTGAACTCTTGCCAGCCCATTTCTCCTCCTTTTTATGTGAGTACACTTCATACCAACTGTTACATTCTTTACAGTCATACATAGATACAATTGTATATTCTGATTCCTCATTTATGTCTTCAGCATCATAATCACTCTGCCAAATAACTTCTGCATTACAGTAAAAACATTTCATTCTTTTTCCTCTTCTTTATTTTCTTTTTCTTCCTCTTCTTTTTTACCAAAGATCTCTTCAAAGTTTTTCTTATAGAGATCTGTAGGTGGTCTTGATCGACCATCCCATTTTCTACCTTTTTCTTTACTCATCTTTATCCTTTTTATTGTAATATCCTATCATTCTACGACTCTCATATTTTTGTAATCGTTCCTTCATCCTTTGATTTTCATCATAGACTTGATTAAATCGTTCCGTTAATCTTTTTATTTTTGGTTCATAAATTTTTCTGTAGTGTAGATCCCAGTTTTTACCTATTTCGTTTTCCTTTGACATCCATATCCTTTATTTTTTTAATTTCTAGTTCACAGTAATGAATTACTTTCTCTAAATCTTGTATGCCGTTTTTATTTAAATACCTACAAACATACTTAATTACGTTTCCTTGAAAAAAAGAAAGATTGTTTTTAGAAATAAATTCATAGGGTTGTATGTGAAAATCTTTATAGTGATTCCCACCTATCTGCCTATCTTGTGGAAATGCTTCATCAAACATACCTTTACTTGTCATATAGCCTCCTCCATTGGGTAACATTTATTATCATTTTTTGGTCTTATAATATGTAGATGTTCCCTTGTTCTTGTAGCACCTACATAAAATAATCTTGTTTCATCATCTTGATTTTTGTCATATGATTTTTTAGTATTCGTTGTTAGATCCGTGAGCAGTACAACATTGTCCTCTTCACCACCTTTTGCACTATGGATAGTTGATAGTTTTATCCGTGGTTCTTGATTCAACATCTCTCCATTACGTTTCATACGTCTTATATAATTAATTCTTTTATCTCCCGCTTGATCAAAAGCTTCAAACCAAACTTCATTTGTTTTAAGACCATAGTCTTTTTGTAATTGTTCTAAACTGTAAACACTATTTTTTACAATTGATTTCAATCTATCCTTGTTCCATTTTTCACTGCTCATATACTTTGAAATATTTTCTATTTGTTTTGCATCTAACATCTGTCCTTGTGTTAAGTGTTCCCAGTTTATAGCTGCCTCTTGAATATTTTTTTCATATTGTTTCTTAAATCTATTTTCATAATACAAACCTTTATCTCTCATAGTCTCTTCTAATGGATCCAACATAGATCTTGTTCTAGTCAATACTAACCATTTACCAGAAGACATATCTACGTCTTCAAAAGTATCGTAAGCAGATAATCTTCCTTCATGTTTTTTTGGATTCCAACTTTTATCTATTCTATTACCAACTCTTTTTATGATTGAATCAGCAAGTCCATGAACTTTTTGTGGAACTCTAACGGAGTCTTTTAATTGTATAACCTGTCCTTCTTGAGCAATGAAACTATCAACATCTGCTCCAGCCCATCTAAATACTGCTTGGTCATCATCTCCTGCAATAAAAGAATCAACAGTTCTATCCCAAATATTTTTAACCATGTCCCATTGCATCAAAGATAAATCTTGAGCTTCATCTATAAAAACTGCATCAAATCTTGGTGACTTATCTGATTTTATAAAATCTAAAATCATGTCATTGTAATCAATAAGATTATATTCTTTCTTATATCTTTTTAATTCCTCTGATAAATGAATGAGTGTTTTATATTCAACGTCTTGGTTGTGTTCTTTTAAATTATATTGTCTATCAATAGATATGTTTCTAAGTTTTGCTAAATGAATTATTCTTAGATAATCACTTTTAGTAGTAAACAATCCTGTTTCCTCTTCATCATAATCATTATAATCTAAAAATAAATTTTCTTTTCTACCTAAATCTTCATAGTGTCTTCTCTGCATTACTTGATTTTTCTTTATACCTAATTCTCTAAAGGCTAATGAATGTAAAGTTCTAAAATAAGGTAGATCATCTTCTTCTAGATTAAATTTTTTCATAGCTCTTTCTCTAGCTTCATTCGCTGCCTTCTTTGTAAAAGCAAAGTAACCAATACGATCAGGGTTTGTTGTTTTTAAATAATCATCTACCTTTTCTAAAAGTGTATGTGTCTTACCTGTTCCTGGTGGGCCTAATACAATTGTTCTCATATTAATATGGTGAATCCTCTTTTAGTTTTTTAGGTGTATGTGTATTCTCTACTTTTTCAAATGCATCTACTACCATGATACTTGGTCGTTTCTTACCAATTACAATTCTATCATCACTACAATTACAATATTCTTTTAACATCTGTTGTGTGACCTGTGGTTTCTCAGGCCATTTCTTTCTCTGTAAATGTCCATGATAAAATTTATGAAATATAAATTTATGTTTACCTTCTTCTGTGTAAACATTTCCATTAAGAATATCTTTCTTAGTTGTTTCTGCTGCAGTTCTGTTTGTACAAAACTCTTCTAAATGTTCTTGTAACTGATCTATAATTGAAGATCCTTTTGGTGCTTTTATTATTTCTACACCCTGTAATAATTGATCTACATAAGATTCAAATTCTTTGACCGTAACTCTCTTTGGTTTTTTATTTATTTGTTTTGCTACAGTTCTTCTAAATAATCTTTGTTCAATTAAGTAATCTATATTTTCTAATTTAACTCTTTCGCCATCTACATTGACCCAATAATATGGTTCATCTAAATCTACTTTTTGTAGATCAGATAGTATTGGAAATACTGAATCCCCACCAATACCATATTTTCTAGTTCTACATAAATTTTTATCGCAATGATTACACATAGGATCTTCATTGCATTTAAATCCTAAATCTTTACCATCATTAAATTTTATTTTACCTTGAACTATTTTATCATCCAAAGGCCCTTCAGGATGTTTTTCAAAATATTTATAATTAAATGCATTAATTTTTCCCTGCCAAGCATCTGGCCATTTTCTTTTTGCATATTGAATGTATTGATAAACAATTCTATCTCTTCCATCTTTAATATCTGATTGTGTTAATGATTCTAAACAAGGTGGGCCATCACTAAATTCTGACTCTGGTCTTTTAATTTGAAGTTGTTCTAATTGTTCTGGTGTAATTTTATTTAATTGATACAGGTTTAAAAAACCATCTAGATTAACAGCTTCTGCATTTTCATTAAAGCAATATCTTGTTGTTTTATCGCCATTAAAGTATGGTAAATTTAAAAAATTTCCTGTATCATCTTTTGATTTTAATTCTACTTGTTTTGGAAAAACCTCTGATCCACCATAACCTAATACTGCACTAACAGAAATTAATTTATCTCTCATTAATTTTGCTTCAACTGGAACGGTTGTAAAACAAAATACATGTGCACCACCTGATTTAGATCTAAATACTACCAGTGGTAAATTTAATTGTTTAATTTTATTTATTAATTTTTTATGATCAAAACCTGCATAGGAATCAATATCAACACAACCCCATTTACATTTATTGTTTTCATCAATAGGTATAATACCAAGACTAGGTTCAATCCCATTCAAATGGTTTTCCCACATATCGTCGGTAACCATTTTTCTTTGAACAAAAGATTTACCTTTTATCTTTTCTCCGTCAGCACCTTTTTTGTCTACGTAAGTGACACCATGTGCACGTTCTAAACCTGAAAATATATTTTTAAAATCATTCATAATTTATCTTTATAAGTGGGCGTCTCCACTCTCGCATTAACGCCCACTACCTAGGATTCTGTTTAGTACGGTGACTTTTCTGATGCTTCCACATCAGTGTCGTGTTTTACTTCAACCTCACCTTTACCAATCTTCTCAGCAAATCCTTTGGCTAAAGAATAAACATTACTATCTGTAACAGGGCCAACTTTACTTATGTCCCAACCAAACCATGTTCCTTTGTCATTAGACATTTGAACAGATTTTAGTTTATAAACATGGCTAAATGTTGGCGGTGTAAATAAACCATTCTTACCCTGCATTTTAATTGACATCATCATTGAGTTCCAAGTTCTACTCACTTTTAATTGAGTTCTTGTCATTGATACCAATGCAGTTCCTGGGTTCTCACCTGTAGTTACAACAAAATGATTTGCTGTATTTTCAAGATAATTACCATTAGGTAATACATCTCTATACATCTGATCTCGTTTAGTTGTTTTTACAACAGGATCATCTACTGTATACATACCAACAAGACCACCTCCAAGTTCTCTAGGTTTCCACTCTAGATATTTTCTCTCGTAAGAACATGGGATAACATTAATTCCTTTTTCGCCATCAAACAATTGTTTAGTGACAGAATTTAATATCATTCCTGGTTCAGCACCCTCAACATACTTACCGTGCTTTTTATTTATTTCAGGAGATAGTTGTCCTAAAACTTTTAAGAACGGTAAAGCAAGATCTTCTTGCTCCATGTTTTGTGCACCTTGATTTGCATCGGCTTCAAACATATTAGTTGATAAAGCTCCTGCAGTTTCTTTTTTTGTCAGGTTTGTTTCTTTGTTCATATTTATTTTTTCCTTTTTATGGTTGTTTTATTTCCAACGTATACGCTGAAAATTTCCGTTGGCATTTCTTTACCCGCCTCAATACGCTCACGGACTAGCGCTTTCAGAGTCATGGGTTCAACCTTTAATTTCTGTGCAGGTTGAAGCCCCTGACCCTTCGCAAGTTCAGCATATTCTGCTGCCTTGTTGTCTTCTCCACGTCCAAAAGACACTACAACTTCGTTTTTAATAATGTCTCCTAAACCGTTTTGTCGAAGCCAGTTAAAAGCCGCTTCTTTATTTGCTTGTGTTATAGTAGCATTATAGAACGGCTTAACGTCAATCATGGAACCATCCATAAGTCTGAGTTGAGATAAACCCATCTCTGACATCATAGTTGGAATTACCTCTCCTGATATAACGTCTAAATCTTTTTTCTTATCTTTTACTCTTTCCTCAAGAAGATTTATTTCTTCTGTAAGTTCGTCCATCTTTTTAACTTCTTCGGATAAAGTTTTTAGATTATCACTTCTATCTAAAACATTTGTTTTATCCTGTTCAAAGTTAATAGAACCACTACCTGTAAAAGTTTCTATCTTTGTATTACTCATCTATTTCTCCTTTCTCGTATAAATTAATTTTAATGGGATAATATTTTCTTTCTTGTTTATCCCACTTGAGTAAATTATATTTTCCATTTGTAATATCAGAAACAATTGAACATGCAACACCTATAATTGCAGGATCGCCTGTAAGTAGTAAATAATCTTTGTCTGTAAATTTTTTTAAACCTTGCCTTAACTTATATATAAGTGGGCCAGGAGAAAAAATCATTTGAGAAAATTCTGGTAACAAAAATTTAAACTCACCATAATGAGAAGCACCCATAATATTTATTTTAGGATTGCCTGCTCTTGTTCCAGCAATTTCTTGTACAACATAAATTATTCTTTCTGACATTGACAAAAGATATAACATCTATTATATAGATGTCAATACAGAAAGAAGAAAATATTTATGAATTATAAATTTAAAACTAAACCTTACGCACATCAATTAACTGCGTTAGAAAAATCGTGGAACAAAGAAAACTTTGCCTATTTCATGGAGATGGGTACAGGTAAAACAAAAGTATTGATTGATAATATGTCGATGCTTTATGACTACGGTAAAATTAATGGTGCCTTAATTGTTGCACCTAAAGGTGTAATTGGTACTTGGCATAATCAAGAAATACCTACACACATTGCAGGCCACATAGAATTTGTGTCCATATTGTGGCAATCATTAATTAATAAAAAACAAAAAGAAAAATTAGATGAGTTATTTAAAGTAGACTCTAGACTTCATATCCTAATAATGAATGTGGAAGCTTTAAGTACTTCTAAAGGTAAAGATTTTGCAGCGTCTTTTTTAAGAACACATAATTCAATAATGGCTATTGATGAATCTACAACAATAAAAAATTCATCAGCTAAAAGAACAAAAAATATTTTAGAATTATCTAAGATTGCTAAGTATAAAAGAATCATGACAGGTTCTCCTGTAACTAAAAACCCATTAGACCTTTATTCTCAGTGTGAATTTTTAAGTCCATGGTTATTGAACTTTCAATCATTCTACGCTTTTAGAAATAGATATGCAGAAATGAAAACAATCAATGCAAGAGGGAGGTCAATACAAGTGGTTAATTATTTTAAAAATCTTGGTGAATTATCTGAAAAATTAAAAGAGTTTTCTTATCGTGTTTTGAAAGAAGATTGTTTAGATTTACCTGACAAGATTTATGTAAAAAGAACTATAGAACTAACAGATGAACAAACAAAACTTTATAATCAAATGAAGACTATGGCTCTTGCTATATTGAATGGTAAACAAACTACCAGTATGACTGTTCTTACTCAACTAATGAGACTACATCAAATTACTTGTGGTCACTTTACTGCTGATGATGGTAGTACACAAATCGTTAAAAGTAACAGAGTTAATGAACTAATGAATGTTTTAGAAGAAGTTGAAGGTAAAGTAATTATCTGGGCTAATTATCAAAAAGATATGTCAGAAATTAAAAAAGCTATTATTAAAGAATATGGTGAAGATTCTGTTGTAGATTATTATGGATTAACTCCACAAGAAGATAGACAAATAAACATAAAACGTTTTCAAGAAGATTCAAACTGTAGATTCTTTGTTGGTACACCACAGACGGGTGGATACGGTATTACTTTAACTCAAGCAAATACAGTTATTTATTACTCCAATGGTTATGATCTAGAGAAGCGATTACAATCAGAAGATAGAGCACATAGAATAGGTCAGAAAAAATCAGTAACATACGTCGACCTAATAGCAGAAAAAACTGTTGATGAAAAGATTGTAAAAGCTTTACGTAAAAAAATTAATATTGCATCAGAAGTATTGGGAGAAGAGTTAAGAGATTGGATATAAAATTGAGGTAGTAGTGGGCCTCTGATAGTTATCTCATTCTATCTAGATTGGTTCGGTTTTTTATTATTTTTGTTCCGTAAGTAAATCAATCACCACTACACTAAATCTACTGCTTTACCAATAATGGGTTTATATTTTACTTTTTTATCTTCTCTATAAGCGTGCAAGAATTGTCTTCTGGGTTGGTATGGTATCCAACTTGCATGGATCCATCCACTGTTTGGCTCACCAGGAGTATAGAACTCCAAAATTAATTGATCTGTTTCTAAAAATTTATGTATCCAATCTGCAACTTCTGCATTGTCCACACCCAACACTTCGAAGTCTGCGGCTTCGGCTTTGGCATGCTGTGAATTTTCGCTACTTCCTATAGCTCTACATAGTTCAGGTGATCTATATCCGCTAGTCACCTTTACTCTACCAAATTGATCACGTACTGGCTGCAGTACATTTTCACATAATTGTTTTAACTTATCTATTTGATCACCGTTAGGTTCATTGTGAATATTTAATCTAATTGCAGTATCAGATTTAATTAATTCTTTTAATGTAAAATTACGGGAAAGGTTCATACTATTCCACTCCAATCATCATTTTTATATTTTTTTCTATTATATACTTTTTTTGATTTAACTACACGTTTTTTATATTTAGGTGTTCTAACTTCTTTTGCGTATATATTTAATAAATTATTTCTTAATCTATTGGCTAATTCATTTAGTCTTTTAAGGGACATTATTTTAGCTCATCATATTAAGAAGCAACGCTAGTATGATTGCACCAGCAGCTCCTAATATCATCTTCTCTATTCGAGTTAGTCTATCTTCTATTTTTTGTATTTGTTGAAAAGTTTGTTTTTGCATAATCCTACACAGTTTTTCATGATCATCAATTCGTTGTAATGCTGATTTTCTTGCCATTAGAATGTAACCCCCGCTACATTAAAAACCCGATAGGACTTGCCTATCTTACCGCCCAAAATGTTAAAAGTGTAATTCATTATGTCCTTAAAAAATCCTCTATTATTTTTGCTCGTTCAGCAGTCGGAAGACTAGCAAAGTTAGGTGGTAATGTCGAGCTTATATTTTGTCCACTTGCATTAACTATATTAGGACTTACAGAACTTTGTTCTAATGGTGGTGTAGTTATTTGTGATTGTTGCATAGTTTCTTGTTGAGGTATTTCAAAGTTAGGAAATACTGGATTATCTTCTAATAAATTAATTGATCTATTTTCAGATATAATTTTTCTTATAAATGGTGAAGCTATTGTATAAGGGTTTTGAATTTCTACGCCTTCTTTGTTATTTAAGTCTCTATTAATTTCTCTCATTCTTGTTTGAAAGAATTCACTAGGAGCGCTTGGTGTATAAACACCTCTAAATAAATCATTTACAATTTTCTTTTTAATACCTTTTCTTTTTAAAATTTCTCTTCTTATTTTAGAGTTAGACATACCTAAAGTTCTAGCTGCTTCAATGTCTTGATACATTTCTTTTAATGTAGCAAATCTTCTAGACTCAGAATATTTATATGCATCTAATATATCTTTAGGTGCAACTCTTCCACCTCTTAACAATGGTGCAATAAATAAGTTATCATCTTTTTTAAGTTTAGATCCAAATCTTGTTGTCATGTATTTTAAAGATCTTTCTGGATCCGATTGAATACTTCTAAAGCCAAATAGTCCTGGTAGTTCATCTTGTAAATCAAATGTTTGTCCATATTTTTTATCAGCCTTACCTCTTGTTGCTCTCTCTAATCTTTTGAATTGTGAGATAGATCCAGGGGCCAAAGATTTTGCAACATGTCCAATCGCTTTAACTGCTTTAACACCAAAATCATCTTCTTCAGACCATACTCTTCTACCACCTCTACCAATACCTCGTCTAATTGTAGAGTCTAATAATGCTTCAGTATAAATAGATTCTGAAGCAAACGGTTCAATAATTTCATATAAACTATCGGTCATACCTTTTCCTAAAGATTGTTTTAAAGATTCTCCAGTAGCATCACCTTGAGCTAAGGTATTCATTACAGAATTAAAAGGTCTTATTAAAGTATCGTATGCATTAGAATAACTAAAATCTATATATTTTAAATATCCTCTTTCATCTCTACCTGTTGGAAGTAATGTAGAATTTTTTGACCATTCAGGTACTATTCTTCTAAGAGCATCCATCTCATCATCAGTAACATTATTTTTAGCTTTAAATGTTTCAGCTAATGCATATGGTACTCCACCAACTGTCATACCAAAACTAGTTAATCTCTTTAGTCCTAGTTTTAAAAGATCAGGTATTTCAGGATTAGATAAAGTACCTTTACCAATACCTGCTGTAATATCATCTATTGCGCCAGTAAATATATTGTTTCCTGTTCTAAGTATTTCTAGTGGAAATGCTATGAAATTTCCAAAAGGAGTTTGTCTCAAAGCTTTTGCAGTTCTACCAACATAACCATAGTTAGGAACTCTGTTTCTAGTTAAATTACCTGCAATCTCATCTAAGAAGTTATCAAAACTTTCTGATGCATATTCATCTCTTTGAATAAGTTTTCTAAAATATTTACCTCTTGTTGTTTCTTCAGATAATACTTTTTTATAATTATCTTTATTAATACCTAATGTATCTGTTAGTTTAGAATAACGATTTCTTTCTAAATTCCAGTTTACAATTTTCCAAAAATCATCCTCAGCAACATAAGCATCTTGAGTCTTTCCATAAAATTTTAATAACTTGTCTTTTAGATTATTTGTTAAATCAGTATAAACTCTTGAATCTGCAGCAGCAGGATTACTTAATACATCTTTTAAAAGTCTTTTTGCTTCACCAACTTGAACCTGACTATCTACAACACCAACTTTTAATAATCTTTCATAAAGCTCATCATCGGCTTTTGTCATAGTTCCAAGTATTCTCTTACCTGTTAGATCATAGGATTGTTTAAGCACTCCTTGTCCACCCATTGATTTTGGCATTAATGTTTGTATATCACCGTAGTTAGGAAAGAATGCACCA
>Ga0208785_1001092_pt1 | contig 12005 bp, 17 predicted proteins | sample DEB08_DNA_2_FD_185499 | JGI IMG/M metagenome (GOLD analysis project Ga0208785, IMG submission 185499) | Aqueous microbial communities from the Delaware River and Bay under freshwater to marine salinity gradient to study organic matter... | ecosystem: Environmental > Aquatic > Marine > Coastal ...
TTCCTGTCAGCAAGTTTCTGTAAGTTGTTTTCCATGATGTGTCCAAGATTCATCCCCATTTCTTCTGCCAGTACTGCACAATACCACAATACGTCACCAATCTCATAGCCAATCTGTATCTTCTTAGCTAGGTACTCATCTTCAGTGGCACCATCTCTGATAAACTTCTTGACTTTGTTTGCAATCTCGCCAGCCTCCCCTGTAAGGCCAAGAGTTAGGTACTCCATAGCCTTGTTCTTAGGGAAGATGGCAGTATCACAAGCCTTCTCTTGATAATAATCTGCTTTTATATCACTCATCCTTTTCTCCTTCATCCATTGTTTAGCTTCTTGCTCCAAGTCCATTCAGTTTCTCCAAGTTATCAAAGTATGCTGCATTCCATCCTCTTTGCCACTCACGATGGGATGTAAAGGTACGAGGGTTATTTGCTCGTACTGGATTTGCGTAATGATGAAACCTTCCATTACGCTGTGAAATTTTATTGAAAGCAGTGTAGCCCTCCTCAAAATGTTTAAGAAGAATTTCGTTCATTCATAACCTCCTCGTTAAATTTGTTTACAGCGTATACATTAAAGATGCTTATGGCTTTAAGTCTATCAATATTAAACCATTCGCCTCTACGTTCTTTAGAAAAGTGCGCAAATGTTTTGTGCATTTCTCTTTCTTTATCGTGTCGGTTGTCTGCCTGAAGTGTAGCAATAACTTCATAGTCACGAAAAGGAGATGATGTCTGGTATCCATTCAATCTGTCTTCTGAACTTACAGCCTTACCTACCTTTACCCAATCAGGCCACGCTTTATTTACAATAACATACACCTCTCCTTGAGTAGTGCTTTCAATCTGCGAATGTGACCATGCATCGTCAAGAGATTTGTATCGTCCGGGTTTATGTAAAGGATGTGACTTAGAAATATATTTCCCATTCACCCACATTCTATTTTTATTTCTTCTAGTCATTGCCTCTGGATTATCTTTGTAATACATAGGCTTACCAGTATAAGGGTTTTCTTTAAATCTTTCCATCAACATCTCTCTTCTCCTTTTCTTTCAGTTTCAACCACTCTTCGTAACTTGGATGGTGGCGAGGAGGGTTAAACTGCACCCAATCCTCACCCTGTTTCCAAACTAATTTACTCTGCTGCTTTTTCTTCTGGCTCACTAGGCTTTACCGAATTAATTAGTGCGGCACTGAAGGCATCTTCCGCTGCAACAAGCTGATCTAAATTAAACCTTGCTTCAGCAATACGTGCTTTCAAGTTACGCACTTGATTGACAAAGTACTGTGACTGCTCACCAAGCGAATCAAAGTCGTACTCTTGATCTTTAATAGTGATTTTATTTTGTTCTGCCATTTTAATTATCCTTTTCTGTTTGTTTTTCCATCCACTTACGAAGGCTATACATTTCCCACCACAAACCTATTGTGGTTATCCATATAGCTATTAGCATAAGCATTAAGTTGCTCATAGTTTATCTGCATCTTCATTAAACGTACCATCTGGTAATGCACTTTCTAGTGTACTCATATTCATTGAGTCAATCTCACCATAGATATTCAAGCACTCTTCACCCCAAGATGATTTATTCAGTGTCAAGTCTTTGCAGTATGCATACAGTGTACTGAATGCAGCCGCTGCAGCAGCAACATCCTTTGTGTGTGTATCAAATTTAATCTTCATTTTCAAACCTTCCTTTCTTCCAATTGTAATCTTTGTTATGCTCATCTACTGCTTTTGTAAGTAATGATAATATGCCTTCACTAATCAGTGCTTGTCTTGCATCTTCGTCACACTCAAATGTTACAGTAGCTGAACCATCTTCGTGTTCTATTAGTTCTTCTATAACAATCTTTCCTACCATTGTCAACTCCTTTCTGTACTTTTATCGTTGTAAATAATGCAATGCCATTTTAACTCTTTCTATTGAATCGCCTAATGTTCCTAAAGCAAGATTACAAGGAGAACACAGCCACCCCCTAAACACTTCAGTTTCATGGCAGTGGTCTAGCACTAGGCGATCTTGTTCTTTACCACAACACTCGCAATGTTTAGGCATTGGTGGTGCTGTTTTTCGTATTCTATTTACAGTTTTATTATGCTTACTTTGACAAGACTTGCATGATGTACTTCTACATTCCCTATCTCCTGTTGCTCGTCTGTACAATCTAAAAGATGTTCTGGGTTTTTTTAATCCACAATCTCTGCATAAAATACCATTCTCATCTTCTTGATGTTCTACTGCAAATAATTCGTACTGTAGCATCATGCTGCATCCAAATCTACTACTTCACACACGCCAGCAGTACAAGCCAACTCACGTCCTCCTGATGTAGTGTCTTCCTTCTCAAACTCTTGCAGCTTTGACCAGTCAATTGACTTAGGCATTTGCTTTAGCATAGCACCGTATTCCTCAACTGTACAGTCTTGGTATGGGGCTTGCTTATATACGTGGTCATCATGTGGCAAGAAGCTAATACCAGATACCTCATCAAAGTTTTTGTACACCCAAGAGCCTACCTCAAACCACTCGTGTTCTTTTACAGTAATGGTAACACTTGGTTTATGCTCACACCAATAACGCTGGTATATAAGCCACAACTCAAGCTGTTCAATAGCTGTCATGTCTGTACGTGTTACTGCCCCTTCAGGTGATTTCATAGGGAAGCTAAACACTGTAGTACTTTCATGCTTACCATATGCATCAGGCTCATTAGGAACACCCTGTGCAATCATGAACTGTGTCAGTGGGTCTTTGTTGTCACCACGTACAGTACGAATGTAGTATGGGTTGTGCCGTGCATGAATGCCACTGGCACTGTCTACAAGCTGCGATACTGTACCACTAGGTTTAACACAAGTAATGGCTGCTGACTGTGGAATACCAAGCTGTTCAGCCATTGCTGCATTAGTTTCTACAGCAACGTCACGCAGACGCTCAAGTGTCTGACCGATATTAATACCCAAATGTGCCGATTTACCTGACAGCAATTGATTGTCCATAATGCCTGTCAGGGATACACCAAGCAAACGCTCTTCTTCTGTGTTCTTCTTCCAGATGTTCCGAAGATACTTGAAGTTAGTTAGTGTTGCTTGGAATGTACCCAAGATAGTGGCAAGGCGAACCTTATCAGATAATGACTGCTGAGTATCTGATGCACGTGCTACCACCTCTGACAGATTACAGAACTGATATGGACGTAGGATAATCTCTGAACAAGGATTACATCCAAAGTCATGGTCAGCATCACGGCGTCCATTCTTAGCTGCCTGTTTCTTGGCAGACTGGCGATTGAAGATACCACGCTCACCTGACTTTGATTCATACAGTGACAGCCACTCACGCATGAATGTACCCATCTGTGGCTTCTCTTTGTATGCCACACTGTTGTTTGCAAGAGTACGTTGTCCTTCATACTTCCACCAGTCACCTGACTTAGCGTGTGCCATCTGGTCATCATTTAGGTTAGACAGGCTGATAAGTGCGCTACGGCGTACACCACCTACAACTACAACCTCACCAATCTTACACATGATGTCATGACATTCAATTGGATACAGTCTACGACCAGCAGCACCTTTGAATTTTTGAATGACAAATTCAAACAGTTCTTCCAGTGGGGCTGGGCCACTAGCACGACCACCAAATGTTTTCAACCTTGCGCCAGCAGGACGAACTTCGCTGGTATCCCATTTAGGAATTTGCCCTGCGTATAGGAGTGAGATTAGTTCACGCAAGGATTTGGCCCAGCCCGGACGACTATCTCCAACTTTAATTACTGTGTCACTTTCTTCAAAGTGTTCATTTACAATAGGCAGTTTCTCAACACAATTGCGTTCTACAGAAAAGCCTACACCAGTGCCACACATGAGAATGTACATAGTCTCATCAAAAGCACGTGGGCTATCCACTGGTACATATGAGCAGTTGTAACCTCCAACGTGACAACGATCTAGTGCAGGACCAGCAGTCATCAATGCTCTCATACTTGGCATGATGTCTTGATTAAGTACTGCCTCCTCAAGTTCAGCACGTAATTGATCAGACAAAGCGTAGTTGTGTTTTTCAGCAAGATGGTTTTCCATGTAGTCAAAGTATCTTTGGACTGTCTCTGCCCAAGTCTCACGCCTCTGTTCGTCTTCGATCCACCGTGCGTACCGTGAGGTAGCAATAAAAGTTTGGTAGTCTGTAGGTAAATAGTTATTCATAATATCACTCCGTTATTGTTTTAATAGTACGTATCTCAGCACCTTCCACATCATAGAAATACTCCTGTATTCCATCCTCTATCTCTTCCCCAACCTGTCCATCTGCAGGTATGGGGTATTCCTCTGGATCAATGTCGATTGTAATAAACATTTTAACTCGCATCGGTTGCCATCACTTCCTCAATCAACTTATCCAAGTACCACTTAGCTTTGTTTAAATCCTCTAGTGGCTTTGCTTTATAGCGATAACGCCATATGTACTTTAGAATGTTACCCTGCAGATAATACTCAAACCCTTTATCTGTGGCGGCGGCGATTGCCTGAATACATTCAATGCCAGTTGCGTTGTAGTGGGGTGGACTGTTTACCATGTCAGGTCTTACATCGTCTGCGAAAGAATAGTCAGTATCCCAATCGACATCTTTCCACTCCATTTTCTTCTGTAATTCTTTCATATAATCTTCGTGTCTCATGCACTACCTCCTGTCTTTGTGTAAAAGTTTAGATGAACTACATTCCCATCATATGTTTTCTCTACGCCCATCTCTTCCTCTAGTTCTACATCGATTTGCATCTCGTTGTCAACTACATTTAACACATACTCGTGAACTATGTTACGAATTTCTTCGGAGTGTTCCATGATAGGTATAGTAGAACACATCATTTTACAAAAGTGCATTAGCTGTCCATAGGATTCATCGTCTAGTGGGTTGCCCGGAAATGCCATGATAGATATATCCACCTCACCATTCCACTCACCATCACCGTCTGTGTATGGCTTTACTTTAATAAGAAAGTCTTCATTAGTTATACTGTTTAATACATCATCCTTATCCATTAATACCTCCTCTTAACTTTAGTGCCTGTGAATTTGATAAACGCAGGATACTTCTTCTTTCCCTTTTCTTTAAGCCAGTCTTCAGGAATTATGCGATCATAATATAAAAAATTATATTTCACACACCACTCTGCATATGTAGACTTGGCACCCTTCCTAAGTTTTCTCCTGCTGTTCTCAAATACAAACCGAATATCCAGATTCGGATGCTGCTTCTTAATAGCAAGATGTTTGCGCCTATCAGCAGTGGTAAACTGCCCCTTAGTCTCTATGATTATTCCATTGAACAGCACGAAGTCTGGGGTGTAGGTTCTATAAGCAAGGTCTTCCCATTCGATTTTAACTTTCTCATATAAATAATCAAAGCCTTGATCGTCTAGTTCTTTTGCTACCTTTAACTCTAGTCCACTACGGTATCCGTGCTTTCGTGCTGCTCTAAATTGTTTATGCTGCAACTACATCTCCAATGTATTCTACTCTTGGTGGTGTCTTTGCTTTCGACATCACAGCATCTCGTTCAGTAAGGTTATCCCAGCAGTCGAAACGATATGGACAAAACTTACATCCATCGTTAAGTACCATGTTGCCTGTAGCTTTACCTCTAAATGTTTCAGGTACTGGTTCAAAACATCTCTCAAATACATTCTCCTCTACCTTGTTAACGGTATCTTCTATCTTAGCGACCTCTGCATCAATGTCAATACCTGTAGCTGGTACATATTTGAATTGACCGTTAGCTTTATTGACTACCCACCAACCACCAGCACGTTTGCCTGATGCCTTTGCATAACCAGCAAGCTGACCAATATACCCGAAGCCATCTTTCTCTGCCAACTTATCATAAGATTCAAACTTATTTTTATATGACCAGTCAGATGCAGACTTGATGTCATCTACGGCGTCATCCACAATAATATCGTAAGACCCATTAATACGATGGCTACCGACTTCCAGTGTGACTTTATCAGTGTCCTCATATTTAACTCCCGCTTCTTTCATGATGCCCTTAAATACTGCTTCAACAATATCTCCCAACATCATGTTCATTACGAATGTGGTAGGCAATGGCACGGCGACTTCTGGTTTGTTCTTCTCGTACCAAAGTTGGCAAGTGGGGCGACCCACATTTGACATGCGTAATTTAAAATCGCCCCTGCCATTACCACTGCCGAATTGTTTTTGGAGTGCTGTCATTACATCCAAGCCAACCTGTTTAATGGTTGACTCAGACATAAGCGACTCACCCTTAACAACATCTTCCATATACCTATGGATTTTTAATTCAGCAGGGTGATGCATTATGCTACCTCTTCTTCTTCGATATCAATGTCTACGATATCGTCTACTACATCTACATCATCTTGTTCCATGCGTGAGTTTACTTTCTCTGACCATAAGTTAAAGATGTAGTTGTTGTAGTTATCAATCCATTCCAAGAAGTCTCCAAACAAAACATGGTCTTGTTCAGATGGTTCGACAACACTACTGATGTCAAGTGATGCTACAGGTACGTAATAGGATGCGCCTGTTGGTATTTTACGTTCACTTGTATTAGCAGTGATGATGTGATTGACAGGAAGAAGCCCTCGTTTAGCAAGAGTATTGAAACTATTTCCAATCTCTTTAAATGCATCACGATTATCAATCTCCCAAATGAATGGGGTTGGTTCTATATTTACAGAATTACCCTTGTCATCTGTTGGATTGATACATTCGACTACACCAAAGACAGCACGTACACGTTTGATTGACTTGAGCAAATCTTGTTGTGACTTAGGTAGTGCTTTAAAGTCCTTGATGTAACCTGCTGGTTTGCCACAGTTGAAACCACCATCATTATCTTTAAGGTCTATGTCCAGATCATCTGACATGATTGTCTTGATATAACGATTTGGTTTCTTAGCATCCCCTTGCACAAAACGCTTATGCATAAAGCGTTGCATGAAAGGACGAATCTTAACAGACGATGCATAGTAGGTAGGTCCGTCAGGAATTTCCAGCTTGTATGTACCACCTTCAACAACTTCGACATTGACAGTCTTACCATTAACTTCTGCTGGACCCATGATAGGCGCATGATTAATTCGTAGTCGTGCCAATGAACCAGAAGATGAAGAGGTCTTTTCATGTGCAATGCCTGAAGCTTTAGCCATTGCAGCATAATCATTAACATTAATTGTTGTTAGTTGTGTCATATTTTACTCCTTTCTTTTAGAGAATAGTGCATAGTTATATCACGCCACATCTTTAGTGTCAAGCCAGTTTGGTCCTATTTTTGACTCTAATAATAATGGCACATTAAATGTGATACCCCATTTACCTGTGATCAAATTGGGTAACTCATTGTTTGCTTTTTCTATTGTCTGAAGTACAAGCCTTTCTTCGTCTGGGTGTACATCAATCACAATACTATCATGTACTGTATTCACTATGCATGATTTTGCATAAGCAAGTAAGTCATCTATATAGATAAGCACAATAGGTACTATGTCTGCCGTTGCAAAACTCTGCACAGGATAATTCTTTATCTGTGTAAAGTGTGATACACGCCCACTAGACTTACGTATAACATCAGGAAAAGAAAACTCTCTACCACTTGGTGTACGTATTTTTCTAGTAGTTAAAGCCTCTTGAGCCAGCTTGGTATGCCAAGTTGCGATGCCTTGGTACTTCTCTGTGAAGTGTTCATAGTATGCTGCCTCTGCTGGCGTTCTTCCAAAGCCTGTTGCGCCATAGAGTGGAGCAAACGTGTGCGCCTTTGCAGTTTGGCGATCCGTAGGTTGACCAGCATCGGTAATAACCTTCGCGGTGTATGCATGTACATCAAATCCAGTAGAAACTTCCTCAATTGCAACTCCATCTTGTGATAAATAAGCGGCAGCGCGAAACTCTAGCTGAGCAAAGTCAGCCTCTAGTATCTTGCCACCATCGAAACGTGATACGAATACCCTTTTTACAGGGAAGGTTTGACCACGTGGCATGTTCTGCATGTTGGGATCAGCACCTGACAGTCTACCTGTTGCAGTTCTGTGCTGTAGCAGTCTGACATGCAGCTTACCATCCTGCTTTACGTGCGTTTTAATACCATCAATAAAAGATGATAGGTATGTATCAACAGCACTCAACCTTCTGACTTTACTCAGAAAGTTAACAGCCTTGTCTAGTCCTTTTGCTTTTGCTGCTGACTCAAGTAACTGAAGATTGTTCTTGCTTGTACTAAAGCCATTGGCACTTGCCCACTTAGGAGTAGGTGGTCTGAATTTAAATCCGGCGGCTGTCTCTGTCGGATTAAATAGAAATCCATCTGTGTTACATATAGGGCAACGATTAGCTTTAGCGTATGGCGTACCGTCCTTTTTCTTTTTAAGTATGTAACCACTACCCTTACATTCAGGACACTGCTGTGCTTTTGTCTTGTAGAGTTTCTCTGTCTTTGTATTAATTATATGACGAAACTCTGAGTCATCCATGTATGGATCAATGCTAACAGACCAATCGTTTTTATCTATAACCTTACGACCATAGATCACCCAAGACAATTGCTCTGGGCTATTGAGATTGATAGGTGTATCACCCATAACATCACGAACTTGTTCCTGTAACTCTTCGATTAGCTGTACCTTTTCTTCTTCGTATTCTTTACGAACTTCCTCTAGCATATCCAAGTCAACAGTAAACCCTCTCTGATAGATACGTGCAAGACGAACTGCTACTTCATTTGTAAGCAGTGCTGTCGTCATTAGTGAACTATCTTCTGGTGTATTAAGACGATAATACAAACGATCAGACAATTGTTGTGTGGCATGAAGGTCAGCAGATAGATACTCAGACAACTCTGCATGAGGTATGTCACGAGTACTGTAGCCCTTTCTGAAATATTCTTTCAGTGTGTCCTGCTTCTTCGTGTCCAACTCATAGCGTATAGCACAAGCCTCAAGTGACAGTGGTTCTTTCTGTCCACGCTGTAGCACATACTCTGCAAGCATTGTGTCAAACACAGGGCCATCATACTTAAACCCACTCTCCCACAGCCACAGCAAATCGTGTGCAGCATTGTGCATGATAAGCACAGTCGCTTGATCAAGCCAGTCCTGTACTATAAAGTGACCATTAGGAGTCTTATCGACCTCTTTATGATCCAAAGTAATATGAACCTCTTCTCCTTGGTCACTAAGCATACCAATCATAGTCAGAGAGTTATCTGGTTCAAAAGGATCAAGATGCATCTTGCCATCCCGATGTGTAACAGTATTCTCTACGTCAAGTGTTAGTTTCATACTACATACCTCGCTGTTTGATATTCAAGATTGCAGTGTACATCACCATGCCATCCTGTCAACTTATTCTTTACTACATTTAGATGACGTGCGGTATCTTCTTCGTCTTGGTTTTCTTTAACAGGATTCTTAGCAATCAGGATCATAAGATCAGCTTCAGCAGCTTTACCTGTGCGTGATCCTTCCATCATACTCTGATTAAGTATGACCTTACCCTCTGCTTCTGCTGATAGCTGTGACATATAGAACACAGCACACTCATGTTGCTTAGCAATCATACGAGCATGAACAGCGTTAGCCTTCAGTGCTTCATCTTGTCTTGCAAAGCCTCCTGTCCTAGCAAACTTATCACCCATATCAAGCAGAACAATGTCTGGCTTGTATGACTTACAGATACTCTCAACCCAATTCATGTCACGTCCTGTGGCATCTTTAATCTTGATACGTTCTTTTACAGGTGCGTACAAGTCACGTGCTTTGCTTGGGTTCTCTTTGATCTCACGCATAGTCATGCCTGTAGCGGCAGTCAGGTATCTTGCACCCACACGATGATACCCTTCCTCGTTACATAAGATAATGCAGTTGGCACCTTGATGAGCAAAACCACCGGGCGATGCAATTAAGCTTGCATGAAACGATGTCTTACCTGTATTTGGTCTGGCACCCACCTCAATCAAGTGACCTGCGTTAACACCCTCAACCTTACGTGTCAGTGACGGTATGTTAAATGTCCATCGTGCTTCAAGATCATTACGATCAAGCAATGTCTCAAGACTAATATCATCCCACTCAACTTTTAAGTTAGGTGTGAAGTCGTCACCATACTGTTCAAGCATTTGGCGCAATGGTTCAAGGCTAGACTGATCCCCATTCACATAATCAAATCCAAGATTGGCAATGTCTTCTCCAATCACCTGTTGAAATAACTTAGACAATACTTCTTGCGCTATGTCACCACCCATAGGTGCCTCACGTTTAACGCTATTAAACAAAGAAGAATACGCTTGCTTCTGTGCTGTAGTAAGTGTTGGGTTATTAGCCATGAACAAAGCTTCGATCTCATCTGGTGTAACGCTACGCTCATAGCGATCCATTGCTGTATCAATAGCCTGTTTAATTTTACGTACATCCTTACTGAACAAACGATCAGGGCAACGTGCGCCACGATGCTCATCGTAAAACTCTTTGTCCATAAGACTTCTAATCAGTGATAATTCCATTTAGCTTCTCCATATCTTCGGGGTTACGATATTTAAGATCATCATTTATACGTAGTACACGAACATCGTTTACATGACCACGTAATTCTTTTGCAAACTGCAATGTCTTCGGTAGCGCATCGGGGTCTAACGCTATTATGGCTGTTGAGAACTGTGAAAGATATCCTTTATGCGACTCTTGTAAAGACGTTCCAAGTATCGCAACCCCGACAAAGGAACCGTAACCAACAACGGCTGCACTCACACAGTCCTCAACAACAACTGCGACTTTACCACAACCATACGAGTATGGCAAGCCACTTTTTCCATACCTTTTCCATTTAGGTAGTTTCTTTCCAAGTGAACGACCTGTTGCATCTACAATCTTACCATCATGTACGACTGGAAATACAACACGGTGATCCTTTACATCATACAACAAACCTAATTGTTTAGCATCCAACTGATACAAGCTTGATGCCCAATCAATTACATCAGAGTTACAGGGTACGATGTAGCTTGGCATTACGAATGTATCTTGTGAAGCAAAGTCTTCTGCACCCTTGAATCCATTTCGTATGTCTTCAACAGATAGATGAACACGAGTACCACCACTCAAGGTACAACTTGCTTTGTAACAATTCCACATGAGACTGCCCATGTTATTTGTTATACTGAAAGTCTTGAAGCCTTTACATGCTGGACAATCAAGACGCTTAGTCTCTCCATTAGCTACATCGTAATCGTCAGGGTTAAACATTATATATCCTTTCTATTAAACAGTTAAGTGTATATATAGTTATATATAATATCACTTTCCCTGCGCCAGTTTAGTGCTTATACCATGCTCACGTCTGGCTGTCAACGCAGTATTTGCACTGTTGTATGTATTTTTCATGTAAGGTTTTACTGATTGTGGATTAGCGTGTCCTGTAACAGACATGATTTGTCCTATTCCTACACCAGCTTCTACCATTTCTGTTGTGCCTGTTCGTCTAAGATCAGACAGTCTCAAGTCTTTTGATAGACCCACCTCATCCATCAGCCTACGTGCAAACAACGGTAGCTTGTACTGTGTGTATGGCTCATACGTTCCTCTGTATGGTGTTGGTCTTGGTGCAACGTAAGGTTGAAAACCGAAGTCCTGTTCTTGTTGTACTAGCATATCACGTAGGTCATCATCGATAGGCAATACAACCTCTGCCCTTCTCTTTGACTGTTCAATATGCACACGACCTTCATTCAAATCAATACTATCCCAAGTCAACAAGCGCATATCTCCTACTCGCTGACACCAAGCATATGCCATGTGTGCAATAAGACCTATATTACGTGTGCTAAAATCGCTGTAGGCGGCGTCTAAGAACTTTGTGATATCCTCCTTAGTCCATACAGTCTTGCGCGGCTGTGTGGCTCTCCTACGCACGATAGCGAAAGGATTAATATTACAATGCTCCATACGCAAGGCATAATTAAATAGGATGC
>Ga0208785_1001103_pt1 | contig 11960 bp, 10 predicted proteins | sample DEB08_DNA_2_FD_185499 | JGI IMG/M metagenome (GOLD analysis project Ga0208785, IMG submission 185499) | Aqueous microbial communities from the Delaware River and Bay under freshwater to marine salinity gradient to study organic matter... | ecosystem: Environmental > Aquatic > Marine > Coastal ...
AAGGTGTGTAATTTGGTAATGACATAAATTTATCCTAACTTAATATTATCGATTCCAACTAATTTATTATAAATCCAATAGATTGTTAAAACACCAACCAACAACATTGTTCCTAATGCAGATGCAAAAGCCCAATCTAAAGAACTTTTCATATGATAAGCAATTGTATTACTAATTAAAGAGCCACTCGCACCACCCACTAATGCAGGAGTGATGTAATATCCAATAGATAAAATAAATACCAACAAACAACCTGCGCCGATACCTGGAACTGTTAATGGAAAGTAAACTTTAACAAAAGAAACTAAAGGAGTTCCACCTAAAGATTTACCTGCTCTCATTAAACTTGGAGAGATTGTTTTCATGACACTGTAAAGTGGTAATACCATAAATGGTAATAAAATTTGTGTCATCGCCACAAAGGTTCCAATTACATTATACATTAGCTCAGGCCGATTATCATCGGAGGCTAATCCTAGGAAAACAATTAAATCATTAATTGGTCCTTGTTGTTGCAGTAATACCATCCAGCTTGAAGTTCTAACTAACAATGAAGTCCAAAAAGGTAACAGCACACATATCATCAACAAGTTACTATATTTCATTGGTAGTGTTGCTAATAAATGAGAGATTGGATAAGCCAAAATGAAACAAAAAATAGTTACCCAAAAGGCAACTTTAAGTGTTCTAAGCCATAATGTTATATGAACTCTTCTATCCTCATCAACCCGAACAATGTTTCGATCTTGGTCAAATGTTAAATCAAACCCCTTTAAATATTTTGCATAGGAGAAGTTAGGTGCCGTGTTTTTCATTGCCGTCCAATACTCTACATCTTTCCAGATTTTATGAGCTTTCATGAATTGCTCTTTATAATTTCCTTGTTCAAAATCTTTTATTTTTCTATTAGTAGTTTTTAATCCACTACTAAATCCTGATTTTTCGTAATTTAATCTTTGGTATAATTTTCCAGACTCTTTGTTAATTGCTAATGGATAAAAATCTTTATAAAAAGCTTCATAAGTCTCTTCACCAGGCAATTCTTTACCATCCCATTTTTCTAAAGACTTAAATGTATTTGGTAACATTTGCGTAATCATTCGATCATCCACACTTCTAAAAAGCATATCCCCAATTGGAAATACATAGGTGATTAAGAGAAATAAAAATAAAGGAGCAACTAATAATAATGCTCTTAATTTATTCTTTCTCTCAGCTTTCTTTAGACTTAACTCTAAAGGGATACCGTCAGATGATAATATTTGTTCTTGGCTCATAATAAAAAAGGGCGGTTAAATAAATAACCGCCCTTATAATATAATAAAAGTTTAATCTATAAAACTAAATTATAGAGTACCTTTCATAGCTTCCCACTTCTCATTGATTTCATCATTATTATCTGCCCAAAACTCAGGGTTCATAAGAATGTATCTTTTTGTGTTTGCAGGAGCTGTTGGCATGTGTGGTACCATGTTAGTTTTACCATCTTTAAACCAAGGCTCTCCAGCTAACATAATGTCAATTGAAGATTTTCTCCATGGAGCGTAAGCAATATACTTCGCACTTCCAGCTAATCCTTCAGTACTAGTCATTTCTCTTAGTACTTTCATAGCATCACCATTAGCGTAGTTTGGACCATCTTTAACTAGAGCAAAGTATTCATAGTCAAGAATTTGAGCATCCCACACTTGTACAATTGGAGTTCCTTCCATTTGTGCATTGAAGAATCTACCATTCCAACCAGTAGCCATTACAACTTCACCATTAGCTAATAATTCTGGTGGTTGAGCACCAGCATTCCAGAATACGCATCCGCCATTTGGATCTTGACATAGCTTTTTGATTTTATCCATAGCTCTATCAATACCACCATCAGCCATAAGCTTTCTGTATGTTAAATCAGAACCTTTTCCTGGGTTAACACCATCAGCTGTAATTGCGAATTCAATGTTAGACATAGCGCCTGTGTAAATTGCTCTCTTACCTGGGAACTTTTTAGTATCAAAAAAGTCACCCATTGTACTTGGAGTTCCTTTTACGTTATTTTTATTGTACGCATAGTTCCAAGAATAAAGAATGTTTCCAACTGCACACTTAGATGGCATACTAGTAAAGAAGTCAGCCATAGTGCTTGGAGTTCCTTTTACATTATTTTTATTGTACGCATAGTTCCAAGAATAAAGAATGTTTCCAACTGCACACTTAGATGGCATACTAGTAAAGAAGTCTTCGCTAGCAGGTGTTCCATCTGGAGCAGGTGAAAAGTCTTTGTCAAAATCGAATTCATGGAAAATACCTTCGTCACATCCAATGATTGTATCTCTTGCGTATACATCCATAATGTCCCAAGTTATTTTTCCAGCTTCTTTTTGAGCTTTAATCTCTGATAATCCACCAGTATAGTCTACCCAATCAACAGGTACACCAAGCTTTGCGGCTGTTGGATCACCATACCCTAATTTTTGTGACTCTGTGTAAGCTCCACCCCAAGACACTACAGTAACTGCAAATGCTGAAGTTGCTACAGAAAGTACAAAAGAAAGAGCAAGTAATAGTTTACTTAATTTTTTCATTTTTCCTCCGTTTAAACGTTTTTTTAAAAAATATAGTACAACAATTATCGACATTGAAGTCAACAGGTCATTTTCTCAATAAATTACTAGGATTTAATTTTTTAATTTTGTGGGTCTAAAGCTCTACAGTCAATGCTGTTCCAGCCAATATTAATTTCTCGACCTACTTTAATATCCATACCGCTAGAACTATTTGGAATTTTTAAAATAAACTCTTTATTTCCAAGTAAATCCACTCTTAATCTAGTGTGATCACCATGATAAATCACTTCTTCTATTTTACCTTTGTGATGATTATCCATATCAATTTTTGGATCAATAATTGCTCTTTCAGGTCTTAGAGAAACTGTAGTTTTTTCTCCTTTCGATTTAGCAACAATTGGATTTGCTAAAATTTCCTGACCTGATTTTAGTTTTACTTTACATTTATCACCAGATGATTCGGTTATCTCACCAGCAAAAGTATTGTTCTCTCCAATAAATTGTGCAACAAACGAGTTTACTGGTCTTTCATATAATTCATCCGGACTTGAGAGTTGCTGAACTTTTCCATCATTGAAAACTGCAATCCTATTCGACATCGTCAAAGCTTCAGTTTGATCATGAGTAACATATACAACAGTTACCCCAATGCTTTCGTGAATATGTTTAATTTCGTATTGCATACTTTCTCTTAAATTTTTATCTAATGCTCCTAATGGTTCGTCCATTAAAACTAATTGTGGATCAAACACTAAAGATCTTGCTACCGCCACCCTTTGTTGTTGGCCTCCAGATAATTGCATTGGCATTCTTGCTTCAAACCCTTGAAGTGATACCATTGATAAAGCTTTATCAATTTTTTTATCAGCTTCATCTTTTGGAATTTTTCTAACTCTTAAAGGAAATGCTAAATTTTCATAAACTGTCATGTGTGGAAATAAAGCATAATTCTGGAACACCATCCCAATTCCTCTTTTATGAGGTGGAATATTTGAAATGACCTTATCGTCTAAATATATTTGTCCATTTGTTGGAGTTTCAAATCCAGCCAACATCATTAAGCAAGTTGTTTTACCGGAACCAGAAGGTCCTAACATAGTTACAAACTCGCCTTCCGCTATATCTAAGTTTAATCCTTTAACGACTAATATCTTACCGTCATAACTTTTATCAACATTTTCGAATCTGACAAATTGTTCATTTTTAGACATCGCAGTTTAAAACATTTGTTTTGTTGATAATCAAGTTAATTTTTAATATGTAAATCCTTACTTAGATTGCAAAATAACTCACTGCCAGTTTCAGTTACCCTGATCGCTTCAGAGGCTTCTACTCCCCATCCACCAAATTGCATTACCGCAATCATATGAAAAGTTACATTAGGATGTAAAACAGTCATATCACCCTTAGAGATATTTAAAGTATGTTCACCCCAATCAGGTGGATAACCAATGCCAATTGAATAGCCAGTTCTTGAGGTTTTTTCGATGCCATATTTGTCTAAAACCTTCCAAAATGCTTGGGCAACATCATTAGCAGTATTGCCAGATTTTACAGCATCCACACCTGCCATTAGTGCTTCATTAGTTTTTTTCATTGTATCAATTTTAAGTTGATCAGGCTTACCTAGTAATACTGTTCGTGCCATGGGGCAGTGATATCTTTTGTGAGAACCAGAAATTTCTATAATAGTGGCTTCTCCTTCAACAAATTTGTCATCTGTCCAAGTTAAATGCGAAGCAGAAGTTCCCTCACCCGTAGGTAATAATGGGACTATTGCAGAATATTCTCCACCAAATTCAGATGTTCCTTTGGTTAATGCTGATTGGATTTCTGCAATCGCATCACACTGTCTGACACCAGGATTGATAACTTCAAATGCTTTTTTCATTGCTGCTTGAGTAATCTTTGCAGCACCTTTCATATAATTAATTTCTGCATCAGATTTTACAACTCTTACCCAGTTTACTAATCTTTCGCAGTCAACCAGTTTTGCATTAGGTAAACCATTTTTAATTTTTTCATAACAGTAGGCAGTGAAATAATGAGTATCCATTTCAACACCTATTGAAAGTTTATCCCATTTTTTTTCCTTAATTAGATCTACTAAGGCATCATAAGGGTGTAACGGCCAAGTATGTATATATTTTTCATCATAAACAATAATGTTTTCATTTTTTAAATAAGTTTTTATATAAGCGCCACCTGCATCTTGTGCTCTTACAAAACAAATAGGTTCATCAGCATCCACATGAACAATTACACATTGAGCATAATAAAATGACCAAGCATCATAGCCTGTTAGATAATTCATGTTTGAAGTGTCTTGTGATATTAATAAATCAATACCTTTTTCTTGCATTGATTTTTTAACTTTATTTAATCTTTGTTGGTATTCTTCTTTTGTAAATAGCATAATTAGTTTTCTAAAAATAATTTTCCATAACCTTGTATTTTATCTTTTCTCCCTAATGTTCTTAAAGTATCCCAAATTAAAACTTGATTGCTCGATAAGACAATCTTATTTAATTTATCTTCAAGTCTTTTTATAATATTCAAAGCTGGAAGATTTGTACATGAAATAAAAAGAGCCTCAGCTTCATCTAAATTCATATTCAACATAGTCTCATACAGATATTCAGGATCTACTTTTGCAATGTCAGTATCCGTATCAATATCAAAGTATGCATTTGAGGTGATAGTAAAACCTTCTTTAATAAAGTATTTTGCAACGTCCTCATTTAAACTCCTACTATATGGAGTGAACAAAGATATTTTGGTTATGTTGTTTTTTTTTAAAGCATTAATTGCGGCTGTACTTGGAGTAGTAACCATCGCTTCTGGCTTAGCTTTATTAATTTTTTCTTTAATTGATTGATATCCAGCTGCAATCGTTCCTGAGGTGCATCCATAAACAACACAGTCCAATTTTTCGTTAGGTAAAATATCCTCAGCAACATTAGTGGTATCCTCTGACATTTTGATTAAGTTTTCTGTAGAAAGAGGATGATAGCAATGAATTCGATTAACAAATAAATCGATATTCAAATCTTTAACTATAGTTAAAAAATCTTTTTCAATCATAAAATCCGTAGCTAAAGCAATCAATCCTACTTTTTGATTATTGGAATTATTTAGCTTTGGTTCTATTTTTACTGAGTGCATTTTTAATAATTAAATATATCATATCTACTTTAATTTTACTTTTCATTAAATTTAAGAACAGGATTATTAAAATTCATATTAAAGGAGAGACAATGAAGATAGGTTTTATTGGTTTGGGAAATGTAGGAGGCAAATTAGCGTCTAGTTTGTTAAGAAATAAATTTGATCTAACAGTCAGAGATTTAAATCAAGATATAATTAAAGAATTTTCAAATAAAGGGGCTAATATTGCCAATTCACCTAAAGAATTAGCCGAACAAGTTGATTTGATTATTACCTGCTTACCCTCTCCTCAAATCTGCGCTGAGGTTATGGAAGGTGAAGATGGAATAATTAATGGTCTTTCAGAAAATAAAATTTGGTTAGAGATGAGTACCACTGATGAGTCTGAAATAAAAAGACTTGGTAAAAAAGTTTCTGAAAAAAAAGCAATTCCATTAGATGGTCCTGTAAGTGGTGGTTGCCATAGAGCAGCAACTGGTAATATTGCTATTTTTGTGGGTGGGGACAGAAAAGCTTTTGAAAAAATTCTACCTGCATTAACAGTAATGGGTAGAAAAATTTTACATACTGGAGAACTTGCTAGCGCTACAGTATTAAAAGTGATTACTAATTATTTAGCCTCAACACATCTAGTTGCTTTGGGTGAAGCATGGACAGTTGCAAAAAAATCTAATCTGGATCTTGCAAAAGTTTATAAAGGCATTGCGGTATCCTCTGGTAATTCATTTGTTCATGAAACAGAAAGTCAGGTTATTCTAAATGGTTCTTATAATATAAATTTTACTATGGATTTAGTGGTTAAGGACACAAGTTTATTTGACAACTTAGCTCAAAAATTAAATGCACCATTAGAAATATCACCATTGGTTGTAAAAATTTTTAAAGATGGTCAAAAGAAATATGGTTCTCGTGCATGGTCATCCATGATTGTTAAAAGAATGGAAGATTTAAATAATATTGAATTTAGAGCTGATGGTTTTCCAGAAGAACTCACTGATAATGAACCTGAAGAAAAAGGTTATGAGATTTAATTAATGTGTTATTAATATCTCATGTTAGATAAAAGAAACTTTTATATTAACGGTAAGTGGGTAAAACCATTTAAATCAAATGATCTTGAGGTAATTAATCCATCTAATGAAGATCCTTTTGCAATAATTTCTAATGGAACAAAAGAAGATTTAGATTTTGCTGTACAAAGTGCAAAGAAAGCATTTGTAACTTGGAAAGAAAGTTCAAAAGATGATCGTATTCAACTTTTAGAAAAACTTTTAACTATTTACAAAAAACGTTTTAATGAAATGGCTGAAGCTATTTCTATGGAAATGGGCTGCCCAATTGACTGGTCCTTATCAACTCAAACTGCTTCAGGACAAACTCACCTAGAAGATTTCATTTTAAGACTTAGAGAATTTAAATTTGAAGAAACTTTTGGCGCTAATAGTAACATTGTTCATGAACCAATTGGTGTTTGTGGATTAATCACTCCTTGGAATTGGCCAATAAATCAAATCGCACTAAAAGTTGTTCCCGCTTTAGCAACAGGTTGTACTATGGTTTTAAAACCCTCTGAAATTGCACCCATCTCAGCGATGTTGTTTGCTGAAATGATTGATGAAGCTGGTTTTCCTGCTGGAGTGTTTAATTTAGTGAATGGAGATGGAGCTGGGGTTGGCAATCATATGTCGGCTCACCCTGATATTGATATGATTTCTTTTACTGGTTCCACAAGGGCTGGGAGATTGATTTCTAAAAATGCTGCAGAGACCATTAAAAGAGTTTGTCTAGAACTTGGAGGTAAAGGTGGAAATATAGTTTTTGCAGACTCCTACCCTAATGCCGTTAGAGATGGAATTAAAAATGTAATGAGTAACTCAGGACAATCATGTGATGCACCCACAAGAATGTTAGTTGAAAAATCTATTTATGATAGAGCAGTTAAAGAAGCAATTGATGAAGCAAACAAAATCAAAGTAGATACTGCTTTAAAAAAAGGAGATCATATTGGTCCAGTAGTTTCTAAAGTCCAGTATGATAAAATTATTAATCTAATTCATAGTGGAATAGATGAGGGCGCAACTCTAGCTGCGGGTGGTCCAGAACTACCAAATGGATTGAACAAAGGTTATTTTATCAAACCAACAATATTTATCGATGTAACAAATGATATGAGAATTGCTAAAGAGGAAATATTTGGCCCAGTGTTATCCATCATCCCTTTTGAAAATGAAGATGAAGCAGTCAATATTGTTAATGCAACTGAATATGGTTTAGGAAATTATTTACAAACTGAAGATAAAGAAAAAGCACATCGAGTTTCAAAAAAACTAAGATCAGGATGTGTTTATATTAATGGCAATGCAATAGAGGCTGGGGCTCCATTCGGAGGATATAAGCAATCTGGTAATGGTCGTGAAGGTGGTATCTGGGGTCTTCATGAATATCTTGAGGTAAAAAATATTACCGGATGGAAATAATTTTTTTGAATGCATTTAATTCATAGAGGATTAGTAAATAAAAATTTAAAAGAAAATTTATTAATTTCTTTTAAGAAGTCATTTAGTAAAGGCTTTGGCATAGAAACCGATATTCACGCAACTAAAGACCAAGAGTTTGTGTGTTTTCATGATTTTACTTTAAAAAGAACATTTAATATTTCTAAAAGTATTAAAAACCTGAATTATCAAAAGTTAAAAGAAATAAGTAAAAATAAAAAATCTGAAATTCCACTGCTAAAAGACTTATTAGAATTATCAAAAAATAAGTTTTTTTTATTTATTGAAATTAAACCTTTGTTTTCAAGAGCTTTATTAAAGAAACTTTTAAATGAGACAAAAAATTATTCGAAATGCGTATTTATTTCTTTCAAACATAAAAATATTCACAATATTTTAACAATTAAAAAGAGCTCCAAAGTAGGCTTGTCTTTTGGGAATAATATTAGTGCAAAAACAATTGTAAAACAGGCTAAAAACAAAGCTATCCATTGTTTGATTTTAGATAAATCTTTTTTAGAAAATCAAAAAATTAATAATCTAAAGAAAGAAAAGTATTTTTATACAATCAAATCTAAAAAAGAGTTTTCAAAATATCAAAATAATAATTTAATTTTTGAAAATTTATAAAGTTTATTTTTTCAAATAATTTAATCGACCTAAAACCTCATCGCGATCAATGTAATAGCCTTGTAAATGTCGATGTCCGGAATTTGGGTTAAAAGCAGTTCTTCCGTGAAGTAAACGTCTGTTATTAAATGAAAAAATATCTCCTGGCTGCATTCTAAAATTAATTTGGAATTTTTTATCATGCAATAAATTTCCAAATCGGTGATGAGCTCTATAAACTTTGTCCATTATATCAGGATGACAGTCTAAAGCATCCATGGTTGCTACGCTAAATCTAATATCATTAAAATCTCCATCTTTAGACAAAGAGATTGCAGGTGCATGAAAACCTCTAATGGATTGTTGAGTATAATCTTTATCTCTAAATTTTAGTGGGACATTAACTAGTGTATCAAAAATTTCTTTTTCATTTTTTTTTAAATAATCTGCTACAGCAAAACCATCTACTGCTGATGAATCTCCTCCTTCAGCTGAATTTATTAAACAATGCAAAAATTGAAAACCTGGTGGGGTTTCAAACCACGGAAGATCCATGTGGTTTCGTAGTGCGTGAGATGTATAAGCTGAATTATTGGGTTTTGGAATATTAATAACTTCAAAAGGAGTTTTAAAAAAAGTTTCTCTTGTATGACTTATTCGGTTTAACACATTAAATCCTGATTGTTTTTCAACTGGAGCATTTTTAACAATCGCAATTCCTTTACAGTGTAATAATTCTAACCATTCAATTAAACCCTCATCTGAATTCAAAATTTTATCATAATCAATAAAAACACTCTCTAAATTTTGCTCAAGGGAACTATCCCAAAGTTGATAAGGAGAAATATATTTTTTTTTATTTTTTAAAGTATAACAATTTTCTCGTAACCATTTAGGATCATAATAACTAATGTGATTACCCTCGTTCCATTTGACTTCGAGTTTTCCATCTTCAGTTAATTTAAAATCTTGAGCTTGTAAATTTTCTGATACTTCAAGAATATTAAACATTCTATGATTAGAATCTTTGTCATGGGCTGTCGGACAATTGTCTCTTAACCAAAAATAATTAAATAAACTTTCCTCGCCATCACTCCATTGAACTATTAGGTTATTTTTATCTTTGTGAATTTTTGAAATATTTTCCATTAAATTAATGATTATTAAGTTTTAAGTATAATTCAATTCAATTTATAGTTGTGTTTAATAATGTATCTTGAGTTTGGTGATTATAAAGTGTTAGTATTAATTATTAAACTTAACTTTAAGGAGATAATTATCATGAAGTTTTTACGAAAATTAGTTCTCTCTGCTTTCTTTATATCTACTTTATCATTAGTTGGAACTAGTGCTAACGCTGCATGTAAAGCAAGATTAGGAGATTTCGACTGGTCAAGTGCTAACATTCATACTGCCATTTCAAGTTTTATTCTAGAACATGGATATGGATGTGAAGTATCGGTTACTAAAGGAAGTACCACTCCAATTATGGCTGCTCACTATGACAAGCAATTAGATGTGATTACTGAAGTTTGGTATGACAATATTATTGCTAACTATGAGCCACATGAAAAAGCTGGAACGATTATGAATATCGGTGTGAACACACCTGACTCACAGCAAGCTTTTTACGTCGATAAAGCTACAGCTGATAAATATAATCTAAAATCTGTTGAAGACATGAAAGATCCAAAAATAGCTGCGCTATTCAAAGATCCAGAAGATCCTTCTAAAGGTAGAATGACAAGCTGTATTTCAGGTTGGACTTGCTACACTGTAAACTACGTTAAACAAAGAGAGTATGGTCTAGACAAATACTATACAAACTTTGACCCAGGTTCTGGAGGAGCATTGGATGCAGCAATCGCAGGTGCGTTTGCTAAAAAGCAACCAATCTTTACATACTACTGGGCACCTACTGGTTTAATGGGAAAAGTTGATCTAGTAAGACTAAAAGAGCCAGCTTATGAAGCAGGTTGTTGGGCTGCAATGTCTCAAGTAGTTGAAGCAATCAAAGCAGATGGTAAAGATGCTTATAAAAAATCTTGTGCTTCTGAGTATCAAGATATGGCTTTAACAAAATCAGTTTTAACAGATTGGGCTAAGGCACATCCTGCAGAAACTGAGTTCTTGAAAAAGTACACAATCCCTACTGCAACAGTAAATAAAATGTTAGCATTCTACGAAGATGAGTCAGATGGTGACATGTTATTGACTGCTAAAGAGTTTTTAAAAACTGAGTCAATGTGGAAAGATTGGATACCAGCAGACGTTGCTAAAAAAGTTGAAGCAGCTCTTTAATAATATATAATTAAATTCTGAAAGAGCCCTTACGGGCTCTTTCATTCTAAATAAAAAATTAATGAAAGAATTCTTTAAAAGTAAAAAAAATATATTTAATTTTGTGATGCTAGTCTTTTTTGGCTGGCTACTTTTTATCAGCTATACCTCTTCAAAAAGAAAACCAGACAATGTTGGAGAATTATTAAAATTTGATTGGTTACAATCATGGCCTAAATGGTTGGATTTACCATTAATGGCTTGGATTAATGATGCATTTAAAAAATTAAACGAAACTTATGGATGGATATTTGAAGCTATAAATAATTTTTTATTGGCAATGCTAGTTGCTTTAAAGAATTTCTTAATTCTAGCTCCATGGCCTTTAGTGATTTTAGGAGTTGTAGTTATAGCTTATTTTGCAAGTGGGAGAAAAATTGGAACTACAGTATTTGTGGGTTTCTGTACATTCTTTATCGGTTTTTTACATCCAATTTTTTGGCAAAAAGCCATTGAAACTACTGCGATAATGTTAATTAGTATTTTTCTATGTACGATAGTTGGTATTCCAATAGGAATATTAATGGCTAGAAGTCTAAGAGTAAGAGACAAATTACTTCCAGTTTTAGATCTTATGCAAACAATTCCTGCATTCGTTTATCTAATTCCTGGAATTATGTTATTTGGTTTGGGAGCTGTTCCAGCAATCATAGCTACATTTATTTATGCAGTACCCCCTTTAGTAAGATTAACCGACTTAGGTATCAGGTTAGTTGATAAAGAAGTAATCGAAGCAGCCGATGCTTTTGGTGCAAGTAAAAAACAAAAGCTTCTTGGAGTTCAATTACCTTTA
>Ga0208785_1001106_pt1 | contig 11943 bp, 21 predicted proteins | sample DEB08_DNA_2_FD_185499 | JGI IMG/M metagenome (GOLD analysis project Ga0208785, IMG submission 185499) | Aqueous microbial communities from the Delaware River and Bay under freshwater to marine salinity gradient to study organic matter... | ecosystem: Environmental > Aquatic > Marine > Coastal ...
CGTAGGTGCCAATGGTCTTGCGGAAGGTCTTGCCCTCGACGCTGATTTGCTTGGGTGCTCGTGTATCGAAGCGCAGGTATTCCCACCCGCCCTTCGTGTTGATCCATGCGACCTGCGTGGCCGTGTTGCGGCACCCTCTCGTGTCGTCAAAGACTACGCGGTAGGCGTTGCCGATTTGTGCTTGGTTTGGCGCGTCGCTTCGGTACAAATAGAAGTCGATGTAGTCGGTCTCTTCCAAGGTGAAAGGAACGGAGGCGTAATTGGCCACCAAATTCGGGCCGCCAATTGGGATTTGTAGGAGCATCTCGGTAACGTCCGTTCCGGTGTAGGCCGCCCCTACTGGCCCAGTGTAAGAAGAACCGGTATAAGGCACATAGGTTGCCCGCAAAATATATGTACCCGCTCTTGCCTCTCCGATGTCGTCGCCGTCGATGAAGCTCACCACCATCTCCTCGTCACGTCGGGCGCGGTGTGTGATCACGTTGTTCGCCACGGGGCGTTCAGTCAAGAACCCGACGTCGTTGCCCCATAGGTAGTCGTTGAAACTTGGGTGTAAGCCGTCGGCGATTTGTTGGGTTCCGTTGGTCACAATTACTTCTTCGGTGTCGTCCACGCTGCCTTCGGTGCCGGAGTTATATTCGGCCACCTGCACTTGGAACCTCTGCATGGTGAGGCCATCCATTGCATCGGCAACCACCGCCGTCTTGTGGACGACCGTGCTGCCCGCCTTCAAAGGAAACTCCAAGATACTCTCGGCAATGGGTGAGAGGTCAAAGAAGGCCACCCCATTCGTGTTGGGCGTGAGGTAGAATTTGGCCACCTGAACGGGCGTCCCAGCGGTGTAGACGCTTGAACGTTTCACGATGACCACGAACCGGTCGGGCGTCGTGCCCGTGTCGTCAATTGAGAAGATGAGCGGTTGCCCTGCGGGGCGGACGTCAAAGCCGGGGTCGTCAAAGATTCTTGCGGCCATTTTATTTGAGTTTCACGGTGATGTTCCCCGTCTTGAAGGAGAGGGAGGAGAGGAGGTCTTTGACAAGGGCGTCGCCCATCTTGTCTGTGAATTGTGGCACGATGCTCTCAAGGGCCACGGAGTAGTATTTGAGGCCGTGGATGCCGTTGCGTTTGATGCTTCGCGCGATCATGAAGGCGGCGCTCTTTAGTCGGTCGCCGCCACGCGGTCCAATGCGTTTGACGAACTTGCCGTCTTTGTCTCTTGGTCTCAAGCGCTTCACCTTCATCCACTCCATGATGGGTTCGAGAGGCGGTTGCTTGCTGCCAAAAGAGAAGGGGGCGTTCCGGTTCCGTCTGGTTCCGTTGACGCCCCAATGGATGAAGGCGGCGTAGGGGAGTGGCGAACCAAACTCCACCTTGCCGTCTCCAATTTTGTATTCGAGCGACTTCTGCAAGGAGCGCGACGCGACACCATAGGACCGGTTCTTGCCAATCTTACGGGAGCCGAGGGTTCGCTTGGCTGCAAGGTTTACCTCTTCGGCAAAGTCCTTGAGTACCTTATCGAAGTCGTCCGTCTTCACTTCGCTTTGCCGAATACGATGGCGTTTACGATGCGGCGGAGGACGTCCACGATCTTGTCGTCTTCAGTCGATTCTGTGAGTCCGGTGATTGTGCCAGCGAGGGCGATAACGGCGAGGGCGATTTCTGCCCAGTGTTCTGTGAAAAATTCCATGTGTTATGGTGTTTTGATTTTGTCGTATGCCTTTTGGCAGTGGTCGGGGTCGATGTAGTCGAGCAGGTTGCGCAGCTTGTTACCCAGAGGGGAGAGCGTGCCACGTGCTGCATTGACGCCCAACACCGCCGAGATGGTTTGGTGTCCGAAGGGGTAGCCGTTGGCCTTGGTCAAAGAGAAATCCAAGAAGGAAGACGCCATGATAGAAGCCATCGCTGAGAGGTCACGGAAGATGTCGTAAATCCACGGCCACGGGCGAGGATCTGTACCTACCCGCAGGAAGAACCCAAAGAAAGGCCCAAGGATAAACAGGCAGAGGCCAGCGGCTACGAGAGGAAGGATGAGCAAGTACCTCATTCGGGCTCTTCTGGGAACCATCCGTTGGCGACCATATAGTCGTAGTCTCTGATGGTGGTGGTTGAGGGCACGATATTCCCGAATGGGAACTCTTGGTTGTTGAGCACGTAGGAGGCGAGGTTGAATCTCTCCTGCTCGCTAAGTTCCGGGAAGAGGGAGACGAGCTTCTCGATGGTGGCTTGTGGGCTTACCGGGATGATGTAGTCCGTATCGACTTGGAGCGCGTGCTGGATGCCGTCGGGGTGTGTGATGACTCCGAAGACGGTGGCGTCCTTTTGGTATTCCTCTTGAACGGCTACGGGGACGGTGATGTTGTAGAGCTCGCGGGTGATGCTCTTGGCTCTGACTTCACTTGTCAGGAAACCTTCGGGGAGGACGATGATGTACTGACTCATTAGTAGATGCTGTAGAAGTCGTTAATGTTGGTCTCAATGCCTGAGCGGTCTGCCGACTTGTCAGAAGGCCAAACCACAATTTCCTGGGCCTTGCCGTTGAAGTAGTCAGTGTTTCCTTTCTGACCTATGCGGACGCCTGTTGTGGTCTTACCCGTGGCGCTGCCAGTCTCCGCCGTGGCTCCATTATAGCCCAATTTGGGCGAGGTCGAGAACAAGGCAAACACAAGGTTTTGAGCTGCGGTGTATGTTGTGGTGCTGGTGAATCCGCCGTTATGGTTTACGCGCATATTGCCAGTGCTGTTGTATCGAAAGAACGAAGAACCCGTAGTACCGTCCCAGCACAAAAACGCATCGCCGCTGTTTGTTTGATCAGGCTTTGCGACATGAAAACTGGTAAGGGTTGTTTCCGACAAACCAGTGCTGTCAAGAAAGTCATTGCTTCCATCAAAATCTACAGCGGGCTTTCCGTTCTGAGTCACTACCCCCGTTACGCTGTCGTATATCTTGGGCTGGCTTCCCGTTGCCGTCTGAGTAGTATCGTGACTGCCTGTTTGTGAGTACCACGTTTTAACGAACCCATTTGTACCTGAGCAGAACGAAGCGAGGGCGGCGGTGTCAAGCTCGTTGTTATCAAACCCGATGTCCTGCTCTGCGTTGTCTGAGGCCCTACGGACGCGGATGGCTGAACCTGTATACGTCGAGTCAAGCAAGCGGAGCGAGTACGCCGCCGCTGCGCCGGGGTAGTCGTCAAGCAAACCGGAAAAACCTGAAGCGTCTTCCCACGTCATCACCAAAGAGGCCGGAGCCGTGCCGTTGGTTTGTCCTGCGATGATAGTGTCGTTAATGTAGGTGAGCGCGTCAGCGTAGCTCGTGTCGTCTGCAAACTCGTGAATGAGCGTCCACGTCCCGAAGGCGGCGGTACTTCCAAACTCGTTTTTGTAGTAGACCTTTCTCTTGATTGCGTTGCCCGAGCTTGGCGTGTCGCTCTGTTGGCTGAGGTAGACGCCCGTACCTGTCCAGCGTGCCGTGTCGATGCGCTCAATCGTCGCCGTCCCTGCGTCGAGGGTTGCGGCCATCGTCGAGGCGGTGTCGTCGAACCTGTTGAGGTAGAAGTTGAAGAGGGTAGGTGTAGCCACCCCGGAGGCGTTACCGAGCCACCCATACCCCTCGGGGATGTTAGGCACGTCGTTCGAGCGTCCCGATCCGTACACGATGCCGCTTCCTGAGGAGGCGTGGGATTTGACTACTACCCCGAGGTTCTGGATAAGGTTGGTTCCCGTGGGCTTGACGTTTGTATATCCGCCCGTCTCCCCGACGTAGATGACGTCGCCCGCTGTGAAGGCGGAGGTGTCGACGTTTTGAATCAACCCCACGACGATGGCTTCTCCTTCCTCTTCGTCTTCAAGCGTCTCGTTGAGTACGAGGGTGGCGGGCATAGCCGAGGGCGTGTCGGCTCGTGCCGCGATGACTTCCACCTGCTGACCCGAGCTTACGGGTGTGACAGCGTGGACGGGTGTGCCCTTGGCGAGCTGACCCCCCGAAACGTTTTTCGCTGTTACGAGGATTCGGGTGGCGTCGGCTACGGCTCCGCTGGTGGCGTTTGTAATCCTACCGAAAGAGTCCACGGTGATATTCGCTGCCGTATAGCTTCCTGCCGTCACCCCGCTCGTGTCCAAGCTAATGTCGGGCGTAGTGCCTCCTGTACTCGACAGGGGCGCAGTAGCCGTCACCGCACTCACCGCCCCACCAGCAAAGTCCAAAGTAATTGTCCCGTCTCCATCGTCGGTCAAAGAGCCGTTGGGAACGTTGATGGTAGCTACTGAGAGTACGTCGGGGCTTCCGTCAAGTTCTTTGACGCGGAGCAAGCCACGAGCCTTGAACGAGGGCGTATCGCTTCCCTCCGGTTCAACGCCTGTCAAGGGAGCGTTGCACGAGTCGTAGGTGTAAGGGACCGAGATAGCAATGTCCAAGAGGCATCCAGCAAGGGCGTTGCTCTGGGTCTCTTCAAGCGGCGTCACCGAGGCGTTGACGAGGTCATAATGAAACCCAAATTGGAAGATGTTTCCTCCGTTCTGGATGTCGGCCAAGATGTCCTCGGCCACCTGCTCGGCGTTGGAGATGTTCTCCTTTTGATATTCTACCTTATCCGCCTTCGAGGGAGGCAAGGACAAGATGTAGACTTCGAGGTTGTAGGTCTTGGCCTTGGGCGAGTTGTAGTCCCCACCCGTGTACACCAAGTGAAGGAGCGGGTACTGCTCGAACTTCTCCAGGTCGACGTCCGAGGGCGAGCCATACGAGAACGTCTTGATGAAGAAGTGGTCGTCGCAGAACTCCTGAAACTTGGAGACGATATTGTTGAATGTGATCATGCGATGCGGTTCTTGCTTGCTTGCTCTCTTTTGAAGTTCAAGTCCTTGAGGTAGGCGAGGTGGGTGAAGGCGTGGCCAACGGGTAGTTTCGTGACCGCATCCATTTTAAGAATGTCCTCGCCAGCCAAGGTGTAGAGGACGGGGTACCATCCCCACTTTGCAGCAAACTCGTCACCTCCTGAGTCTTCTGAATTAAAGAGGACTGCAAAGCGTTGAGTAGTTTCTTTTCGGTACTCCAAAAAAAAAGCAACGCACCGGCGACGAGAGGGGCGGGCATATCGAGGAACACGTCGGCGTCCTCTTTGGCCGTGTACGGTTTGATCGAGTAGCGATCCCCCCACTTCCTTTCGAGTGGCCGGTATAGGATGCTCATGGCCTTGTGTGGCGTCTTCCAGAAGTTCGCCGTGTACGTCTCCATATCAATCCACTCTCCGGCGCTGAACTCGTCCCAGTCCGGAACGAACCCGTACTCGACGCCGTTGAGCTCGATGATTTCTTTGTGCTGGGCGACCTCGTTGGCTTGCAAGGTGTCGAGGTGTGCGTTGGCCTCCACGATGAGTTTGTGGGGCATCTTGCGGAGTTCCGCGAAGGAGTGACCCGTGACGGCTTGGACGCGCTTAACGGGGTCGGTTTCGGTCTCGAGCGTCATAAGATGACGCAAGGTGAGGTCTTGAAAAGAGGCGGGGAGGCGCAGCTTCATATTGTTACAAGTTCAAAAGGTTTGATTCCTCAAGTTATCCGAGGGCGTATTGCCCGAAGTTCGGGTTCGTTTGGTTCCACGTCACGGCGTAGCGTGAGGCGTCTACAAAGTGGTTGAAGGCGTCGACGGGCTCGTTCAGTTGGCGCCCGTTCTTGTCCTCCTTGTATTTGTAGTTCCGGAGTTCTTTGATGCCGTTCACGCTGCGCTCTGTGATGAGGAGCGGGCGGGACCGGAGGAAGTCGATGCCCGACCGAACCGAGTCCGGGCCTTTGCGTGCTGGGTGTATGTTGAACCCGTGCCCGTGTATTTCGTCGATGGACTTGGGCTCGGCGGAGTCGGCCACGATCATGGCCTTGCCGATGTCGGCGTCTCGTAGCGTTTGGGCGATGGCTGCATTCGTGAGGCCCGTGGCGTAGCAAACCTCGTCGAGGCAAAAGCCGTGGCCGTCGGTGTACACCTTGACGATGGCCGTGGGGTCGTTGGTATATCCAAAGTCTAAACCAAGAGACAACAGGCGCCACCCTTCCGGGACTTGAACTACTTGCTTCCAGTGGGTGAGGATGGTCGCACGGGAGACGCCACGCTCGCCCAATCCGTAGACCCTCCAGTAGTCGTGGTCGGCTTCCTTGAGTCGTTCAATCTCTGCGACGGTGGACTCGGGTAGGAACGGGTTGTCTTTGTATGTGGTTTGGAAGAACTCGTGGTCGGGCCGGGTCAACACGTGGTCGTATATCCAGTGGAACTCGTCGGAGGGGTTGTAGTCAATGATGGCCCGCCCCGTGGTGCGGAGCATAAGTTGCCTCCAATCTTCGAGGGTGAGCTCGTTGGCCTCGTTCACAAACAAGATGTCACGCTTGCGGCCCCGGACCTTTTGCGGTTGGTCGACCGAGATGAACTCGACCATGTTCCCGTATAGGATGTAGGTGGCCTCTGACTTGTTGTGCAGGTTGACGTCGTAGATGTCCTCCCGTTCGAGTATCTCGAAGAAGTCCCTCATGACCGAGGCGCGAATGGCGGGGAAGGTCTTTCGAGCGATGGTGATAACCGCCCCGGAGTTCTCGTTGCGGTGGCACAGTTCAATGAGTGCCGTGAGGATGGAGTAGGTCTTGCCCGATCGCGTCCCGCCTTGGTGAACTTGAATCTTGGCGGGCGAGTTCTTGACGTGGTAGTATGTGGCGGGTTGCCTCACAAGCTATCCAAAAATTCCTCGTGTGAATTGAACGAATACCAACACCCCTTCTTTTGGTACTTCATGGCCTTGTAAAAATACACCACGTCGCCGATGAGATAGTGCCCTTTCGTCTTCTCTTGGTAGGCGATGCCTCGTTCATCGAGGAAGGCGCGGAAGTCCTTGCGGCCTTGCTTGTTCTTGGCCTTCTCTCTCGCTCGTCTCTTGCGGTTCTTTTTTTGGGTGCGCGTCATGACACCGAGGAGTCGTCAGACACAAACCACGAGAGGGGCTTCTTCTCGGCCACCTCAATCTCTTGTCTCTCCACGTAGCCCCTGCCCTTGCCTTTGGTCTTCATATAGAAGATGGTCGCCGCTGGGTTGCCTTGTGAGATGAGTTTGTGTAGGTGGTGTTCGGCAAAGTCCAACACGACCTCCGGAAGGTTGTCACACGCTGCCTTATATGCTGGGTCTTCCTTGAGCCAGTTGTAGTGAGTCTGCCTTGAGATGCCACACGACTCACACGCGAGCTTCACGATGCCCAACGCCTTTGTGAGGGCCTCGACCATGTTTGCCTTTTTTGGTTCTAAAGTGTCCAACTCTGTCAAGGTATCATCTTCTCGCAGTGCTTGCATTGCTTCAGTTCTTTTGGTTTGTCTTCGGGTTCGGGTTTGTCCCAGTCAATCGGAACCCCCCACTCTTGGAGTTGTTCGGGTTCGTGGGGGCCGTTTGCTAGAATGTCCATATCGAACTCTCCGTGGTGGGCGTTGTCTTTGATCATGGCCCGCTCTTGCTCCTCTTCGGTCCAGTCGCACACGCTACAAGGGACTGCCTCCCATCCAAGCTCGATGCAGGCACGGAGTCTTTGGTTCCCTGCAAACACCACCATGTCAGGGTTGACCAAGAGAGGTCGAACGGTCATCATCTTCGGGTCTTGGGAGATGGACCGCTTGAGGTACTCCATCTTCTCCTTTCGGATAAACCGAGGGTTATTCGGGTGAGTCCTCAGCTTGCTGGTCTCGATAAGTATCGGCGGCGTTAAGAACATTCCGGAGGGTTTCTCGTATGTGATAGTCGGAGACGGCGAGGTTCAAAAGAATCTCCCACGAGTCGGTGTCTTTGTGGAACACTCCAAAGTTGGCGACGTCGGCCCCGGTGTCCTTGCGTGTAAACACCAAGAAGTCGTCGCTCTCGTTGAGCATTCTTTTGACTTTGCGTAAGGTCATGCGTTCAAAAATTTCTTGTAGTCGGCCCGGAAGCGGCGGTCAATCTCCAAAAGTTCTTGAGCTCTCCGGACGCTATAACACGAGGTCGTGTGGTTCGTTCGTTGGAGGGTCTTGGCGATTTCTTGAAACCTGAAGCCGTTGTCCCGAAGATACTTCGAAACGATGTGCCGGGTGTCGGCTACGTGGCCCCTTCGGTTTTGCGCGATGATGTCGCTCCACTCAAGGCCCAGCGCAGTCACCCCACGACGCGCCCGTTCAATGACGAGGGTTTTGTCGTGGGAGTAGTCGTGAAGTTGCCCGACGTTGAGGTAGAAATTGTCTGTTATTTTTTGCTCCATTCCTTGGCGCATATTGCCATACGTTGGCGTTCGTTTGTAAACTCGGTCTTCATAACCTCATCGCTCATGCATCGGTTGAGGAACTCGGTCATCTTTTCGTCTTGTTTAGGAGTGGGTATCGGCATTGTGTACGAGGTCTTTGAGTTGTTGTAAGAGTTTCCGGTTGCATGAAGAACACCCGCTCGCCTTTTGTCCGGTCAGGAACCGACGGGAAAGGTCGTTGAGTTCTTCGATTGTTTTGTCTTGGTTGGGGCGATCAAGGTATTCTCTGATTTGCTCCACCTCTTCCGGCTGGATGGTGGCGTGCCACTTATCAAGCGGGCACGATGCGACCTTGAGTTTTGTTTTGGCGGGCATATAGCACCCGCACAAGGGAGAGTCCGTGAACGCCTCTGTCACGAGGGGACCGCAACTCTTGGTCGTGGTCACGAAGTGCTCGCATCCAAGGCAGATGTCGTACCTCTCGGTCCTAGTTTTCACGTCTACGAATAACACGGCGGAGTTTCTTTTTGCTTTGTGAGATGGATTCGTAAAGGACCGACACACCTATTCCAGATTGCCGGGCAAGTTCGGCCATGCTCCACCCGTCAAGATATAACTCCAAAACGGTTCTATCAAACCACGAGAGGTGGTTGGCCATGATCAACGCCTCCTCCTTTCTGATGGCCTCTTGGATGTCGTAGTTCGAGACGTGGGTGTAGTCGGGTGCGTCGGTGATTTTGTATAGCTTCCGAAAGGTTCCCGTGGAAAGGTTCCACATTGCGGTGTGAACATATCCCGGAAGGTTGTCCAAGATGTTCTTGTTCTTGCGTAGGGCCAGCACGCACGAGAGATAGGTATGGTGCAAGAGGTCGAGGTTGTCACGATGCAACCGACGGGAGACTTCTACGAGCTCGTCGTAGTGCTCCGTGAACCATGCGTCAAAGTCCCTTCGTGCTTTTGAGTTCATCGACTTTGCGCTTGTAGTGATGGTATAGGGCTTCGAGTTCGTCGCGGGAAAACTTGCGCGTCTTCTTCGATTCAATCAAGAGTGCCTCGGCGGTGCCCTCTCCGTGCTGCCTGTCGAGGTGTTGGGAGAAAAGGAACTGCTCCCCACTTCGGAAGCCGTTGCACCGCTTGCATTGGAACTGGACGTTCTTCTCGTCCCATCGTGTGCTCATGCACGCCCGGCTCATGAAGTGCCCCGCATCAACCTCGGTCCAATGTCGGACTGCTCCGCACGTATAGCACTCTCCCATACCTCGGTGGTCACTCGCCCTCAGGCGGATGTATTGGCTGAACACCGTGTCCACCTTCTTCACCATCGCGCTCCGGTTTGTCGTTCGGGTACGGGATGTGCTCCCACCGCCCGTTTTTGACCGGGACTCGCTTGATGTTTGCGCTCTTTTGGAGTTCTTTGCTTTCCGCTTCACGACGTTTCTTGTAGTTCTTATACAAGGCGTCCAGTTGGTCGTCGCTGAGGCGATCGGGTGCGTGCTTCTTCAGCTCGTTCCAATTGCCCTCACGGACGGCGGCTCGTTCGCCTTCGTACTGCCTGAATATATCAACCAATTCGGGAAGTTTCAAACGCTCATATCCGGGCCTGTATTCTCCCGTCTTGAGGCGGTGCATGATGACCGCCCATTCTTCGAGCTTCATGGCCGGGAACGTGTCCCGTAGATGGTGGACCGCATCCAAGATGTCGCGGTCGGCGGTGATGCTTCGGTTGTACTCAAGGTATTGGAGCGTCTCTTTAAGTAGGATAATGAGACACGCTTCCGTCTTTGCGGGTGCCTCTCGGTACGCGACGAGTACGTTGGTGCCGTCACGCCATGCCTTCTCCGGACTCATTCGCGAGGCGTCGGAGATGCTCTGCAATGAGTGAGCCGTCCGAAGGGCCAGATCGTTTGGTTTCATTCTTTTGTTTTTTTCTTAGGTATATGGCTCGATAAGTTTTGCTTATGCTGTACGCGATGGCATCGATGGCCGTGGCCTCGTCGCCTTCGGCGTCGTTTTGGAGCTCGTGCAATGCTCCTTGTTCTTGAATTTTGGAGTACGAAGGAAGTCCCATCTCCATCCGATTGTGTTTCCACCCCACCCAGGCATCTCGAAACTCTGTTGTGTCCCAAGGTAGGGTGACTCTGTTTGGTCCAAATCCTTCCAAACTCCCCTCTTTAGTATGTTCTATAGTATGCTCTATAGTATGTTCTATAGTCTGCGGTCCATTTGTCCCAACTTTTGTTCCATATGGACCTTCTAGTTGTTCCATTTGTCCCAAGTTTTGTTCCATTTGGAACTTGTTCCGATTGGAACTTGTTCCATTTGGCACAAGTTTCCGAGACTGTCCGTAACCCTTTACGGTGAGGTGTCCGCTTTTCTTCAGTTTGCGGATGGCTTTCCGGATGTAGGAGGGAGTCACTGTCATGTACTCCGCCAGACGTTTGTCCCCTGCCCAGCAAACCCCATCCTTTTGTGAGAGGGACATGATCTTGCCCATGAAGCACCGTTCAAAAATTGAAAGGTCAGCGTCATTCCAAATGTCGTCAGGTATGTAGATGCACATCAGCCCTGAAATTTCTCATACCATTGGATGAGCTCACGCACAAACTCCGCATCGCTTCGATATTCTTGTGCTTGCTCTCGAACAAAGTCCCTCTCCTCTGGTGACAAACGAATGGTCATGACCTCCGTCAGCCGTGTTCTTGGATGTTTCATAGCTTCAAGGTAATCAAATGTAATCGAATAAGCAAGAAAAAAAGGGAGGCCAGACACCTCCCCTTTGTTTCACGTTCCCTTTGTTGGTTCAAGGACTTTCAACTCGTGCTCCCGGTACTCGACCTCTCCGTGAAGTTGTAGGTAGGTCGTGTTCTTCGTCTCCACGATTTGCCGGGCGTGCTTCAAGATGCCGCTTGGGTTGTGCTTCATCCAGTTTCCCACGGTCTTTTCACTCACTCCCAGCTCTTCGGCGCATTGCTTTTGGCTGCCGAAGTGTTTTCTAATGTAGTCTTTCATTTGTTCTTGTGTAATTCGTCGAGCATCTTGTTTTGTTGGTCTGGTGATTCGATTTCTTGCCAGTATTCAGGGTCTTCCGGCATACATGGCATTTGCCATTTACCTTCTTTCCGTTTTTGGATTAGATAAAGCCACTCTCCAAGAAACCACGCACAGAGGTACTCTCCGTCTTTTTCAGCTTGTCCATCGCACCACATCAGACCTCCACTTCGTCTTTGATGACCTTTCGAGCACTCAAGGCCACGCGTGCGAGTTGCAACACGATCGAGTCGTAGTCCTTTTGGAAGGGGTCTCCTGCCGCTTGCATGGCACAAGCCACGGCCCAGCTTGCCACGATGCCTTTGACGTCGTTGTTGGCAGGTGCTTTGGGGCTTGATGAACCTCCACCACTGAAGCCGGGTTTGTCGAGCTTGAGGCGCGGTCCCCACTTGGTGGTGTTTTGCTCTTTCACTACGCACTCGTCACCTTCCTTCCACTTGTCTGGGGTCATGGCGTTCACCTCTCCGACCATGCCATTCTCAAGAATGACGTCGAATTTGTGGAAGGTCTTTCCGTTGTAGTCGAACGTCCCTTGTGGGGTGATGTTCTGAATTTTGGTTGTTTGTTCCATTGTGTTATGGGTTTGAATGATTTTGTCTGCTTGTTCACAAAGGTTGTCGAATGCGTCGCGCATTCCAAAGGGGTCGACGGGGTAGCCGTCTTGGTCTTGTCCA
>Ga0208785_1001110_pt1 | contig 11922 bp, 11 predicted proteins | sample DEB08_DNA_2_FD_185499 | JGI IMG/M metagenome (GOLD analysis project Ga0208785, IMG submission 185499) | Aqueous microbial communities from the Delaware River and Bay under freshwater to marine salinity gradient to study organic matter... | ecosystem: Environmental > Aquatic > Marine > Coastal ...
GAACTTATTTATCGGGTAAAGGAGTTTCTATTGAAAACTTTGGAGATGGTTTTAATTTTGAATATCAACTTGGACAAACAATAGCAGGTGTATCTGACACACTAACTTTATGTGCTAAAGGTGCATCTAATAATGATGGTGTTATTGGTTCATTAAAATGGTACGATACTACAAATGGCTAACGTATATAAAAACGCATTCTATGCACCAATATCTACAGGTCTTCCAGAGACAATCTATACTTGTCCAACAGAGGCTAGAGCTATTTTTCAAACGATTCAATTAACTAATACAAGTGGTTCTAAAACAGTAAATGTCTATATTTATGATAGTTCGGCAACTACTCAATATCTAATAGCCCACGCTGAAATAAGCGGACCAACTATATGTAATGTATTAAAAGGTTCTGTAGTTCTTGAAGAATCGGATGAATTAAGGATTGAAACGACTAACACATCTGGTATAAGTGGTACAGCAGCTTTACTAGAAGTCAGCAGAGTTTATATTGCTGAAGGTGGAGGAGGATAATAGGAGGATAAATGGCTTTTATAGAAGAAGGCGAAGTAGCATATACAATGATTAATGGCAAAAAGGTGCCAGTAGTTAAATGCGAAACCGAAGTAGTATTAAGAAACAAGGAAACTAATCAAGAATACAATTCTGATGCTGAAGCAGAAGCAGATATAGCAAACCCAGAAACAGCTACTCAAAGAGAGCATGTTGTAAGGTCTGTTAAGATAAAAGTGGCAGCAATGCCAGCTTTAGGAGCATCGAGCAAAGAAATCTAGATGTTGACGAAAGGTCTAAAAACAAGTAAATTACTACAATTAGGCCTATCTCAAGCTGGTCCGCTTGCTATTCATACATCATAAGGAAAAATATGGGATTACTTAAAAAAATATTCAGACCTGTACAAAAAATAGTACAAAAGATAGTACCAAAAGAAGTTAGACCTTTTTTACCGTACGCTGCAGCAGCGTTTGGTCCAGCTGGTTTAGCAGGTTCACAATACTTTTCAGCTTTAAATCCAGCTCTGCAAAAAGCTTTATTAGCTGGTGTAACAGCAGCTGCAACAGATAAAGATGCTAACATATTACGAACAGCAGCTCTTGCTGCAACTCCAGATGTTTTGTCACAAGGTTTAGGTAAATTTTCACAAGCATATGGTTTTGGTCCAGCAGATGTAAAAGCATTATCTAGCGCAAGTGAATTAACAAAACCTAGTTTATTAGAACAAGGAGCAGCGTTAGCTGGTAGAGGAGCAGAAGCTATTCAAGGTATTGGTACATTACAAACTATCGGTGCTCAAACAGCAATTGACGCATCTGCTAAACTTGCAGAAATAAATGAAAAAGAATTAGCTGACTATGAAGCTAGTTTAGTAGAAAAAGGTATTAGAGACAAAGAATCAAGAAGATCGGCAATATTTAATATATACAAAAATGCTGGATATGAATCTGATTATGTTAATTCAGTATTAGATAAATATGGGTACGCGGACGGCGGACAAGTTTTAATGGCTTCTGCACCAGACCCAATGGATGCTTTAAATGATTTGGCTATGGAATTATTTGGTAAACCATTGTATCTTTTAACGCCTAGTGAAAGAGATGCACTAGATGATTACAATAGTGGTTTAATGGCTGAAGGTGGTGTTGTTTCAATTAGACCAAAAATGACCGCAGCTTCTATGCAAGGATTTGGTGAAAAGTATTTAGAATATCTAAAAGAAAAAAATAAAAATAAAAAAGAAAAAAAAGCTTATGGTGGAAGAGTAGGACTTAAAAAAGGTGGGGACCCAAGAAATGCTGTATTAGTTGCTGCTTTATTAGATAAAGGTATGGAACTAGAAGATGCTATAAGTTTAGCTGAAAAAGAATTTCCATATGAGCCATATGACACCGAAGATTATTTAGGTATGGCTACAGCAGGATTACAAGATGCTTTTGGCGTTGAAAATTTATTACAAGGTAGCATAGCTGAACCAATGAGAATTGTTCCTGGGTTTAAAGATGGTGGTATAGGATCAATTAATCCAGATGAACTTCCAATGTCTAGAGAAGGATCTCCTAAATACTACGATGAAAAAGGTAATGAAATTTCTTTGAAAGAATTTGAAAAAAGAATGAAAGAAGATAGAACTAAAAAAGCTAATGGTGGTCGTACTTACAAAGATTTTGAAAGATTTATGAGAGACAAACAAAGATATTATAGAGACAAAGAAAAAGAAAACTTAATGGAAGAATTTGAACATTACATGCGTAGAAACGATCCAGTAGAAGCTAAGGATGGTGGTATTATGAATTTAGGTGGAAAAGAAATGGATATGAGAGGCGGTGGTTTTATACCAATAGGAGCTAAAGAAAAAGCTGACGATGTACCAGCTAGACTTTCTAAAAATGAATTTGTTATGACAGCAGATGCTGTTAGAGCAGCAGGTGGTGGAAATGTAAATAAAGGTGCAAAAAGAATGTATCAATTAATGAATAAACTAGAGGCTAGAGCATAATGGCAGAAACAATTACAAGGCAGTATAGGGAACCATTTGTAGAAACGGCAGGATTAGCGGCTACAGAAGAAGGTCTACGTCTTTTAAAACAACAAATACCTACATCAACATATACAGGTCAACAATTTGTTGCACCACAAACACAATTAGAATTACAAGCACAACAACAAGCACAAGGACTTACAGCTGGACCAGATGCCTACAAAGCTTACATGTCCCCATACCAACAAGAAGTTATTGACACATCTTTAGCTGCATTACAAAGAGAACAAGAAAAAGGTTTAGGAGCTCTTAGACAAAGAGCTATTCAAGCTGGTGCATTTGGTGGTGGTAGAGAAGCTGTACAAATGGGTGAATACCAAGCAACATCAGATATTCAAAGAGCATTAGCTGAAGCACAAATAAGACAACAAGGATTTCAACAAGCCCAACAATCTGCAATTCAAGGTTTACAAGCACAACAAGGTTTAGGAACATATTTATCTGGACTAGGTCAATCACAAAGACAAGTTGAACAAGCTAGATTAGCTGCTGATCAAGAAGCTGCTAGAGAAGCGGCGTTCTCTGACTTTACAAGACTTGGATTAGTTGGACCACAGTTAGCTTCAGTAATCGGTGGATTCCCTGCAGCAACACAAGTACAATCAACTCCACCACCTAGTACAACTCAACAGTTATTAGGATTAGGAATTGGTGCTGCTGGTTTAACAGGTGCAGTTAGAAGTATATTTGGATAAAATAATATGAGCATGATTTTTAGAAGACCGATGTTTAGACGAGGCGGAAAAGTCGATGGCCGTGGAACGGGGATTACATCTGGATTAGATTCGCCAAGACAAAATTATGTTGAGGGTGGTGAAGCTATGAAAATTTATCAAGAAATAGAAAAACAATTACCGCCTGCGCCAAAACCAAGTTTATCATTAGGTGACTATTTAAGAATTGCATCAACAGGAGCTGAAATACTAGGTGCACCAGGAGAAGGTGGTGGAATTAGCGGAGCATTCAGAGCTGCATCAAAACCATTATCAGAACTTGGTCTTGGTTTAGCAGAATCAATTGGAGGTAGAGAAGCTTTAGCAGCTGAACAAAGAGCTGATAAATTGAAAACACTTGCAACTATTCAAGCTGGCTTAACAGAAGCAGACATTAGATCAAGAGGAGAATTTGAGAAACGAGATGCCGCATTTGAAGGTTTATATGAAACTAAAAAACAAAAAATAATTAATAATGAAAATTTAACACCTGAACAAAAACAAGCTGAATTAGCTACATTAGAACAAAAGAAAGCTTCTGATTATGAATTCTTTGTAATTAAAGGTGGAGACGTATCAGACTTCTTTAAATTAGCATCACAGAATGAAGCAATCTCTGCTGCAAATAGTGCTGCAAGAAAGAAATTAGACGCTGAAAACATAGATAAAAGCAATCCTGAATATGCAAATAAACTTGCACAATACACTGCTGAATTCCTAGCTATCTTTACTCAACAATTTTCTCAACAATTTGCAAAAGGTGGTATGGTTGAAGCTAATGTTCAAGAAACTTCTGTTATGGATCAAGAAGCACCAGCAGATCAACCTATTCCATTAACTTATGATGAACTTCGAGCAAGACTTCCTAAAGAAATAGGAGATGATATTGTTACCTTATTATCTTCAAGTTATGAAGCTTTGGCTGATTTTGCAGAAATAAGAACTCAAGCTGACGTCAATTCATTTAATCAAAAATATCAAGTACAATTAGTTCTACCACAGGAGGCCTAATCCATGGCAGACGACAATCCATTATTCAAAGTTCCGAAAGAACAGGATTTCTTAAATATTATTAAAGATGCTGAAGAATCAGGTATTCTTGATAAGAATAAAGAAGATGTAGAATTAGTTAATAATCCATTATCTTGGTTAAGGTTTGATCCTCTTATGTCTACTTTTATTAGATTAAAAGAAGAAACAGAAGAAATTAAATTTGAAGAACCTGGACAAAGAGATGCTGCTAAAGAAATAGAAAGAGGTTTAGTAGGTGGTGCTGCTAAAGCAGGAAAAGGAATTCTTGAATTTGTAACAGCTGGTATTGATTTATCTGGTAAAACAGAATTAACTTCTAAACTTGATCAAGCAACAAGAAGTTTTTTATATAAACATGGTGATCCAGAAACTTTTAGTGGTAAAGCAGTTGAACTATTGACTCAATATGGTGTAGGTGGAGGCGCTGTTTTAAAATTACTTAAAAATGTTGGTCAAATAAAAAAAATTAAAAAGCTAGATGATTATTTAAAAAAATCAATTGCTGGTATTAGAAATAATAAAATAAGAAAAGGTGTTGCTGGTGCAACTGACATAGCATTAAGATCTGGCCGTGGTGCACTATCTTTGTCTATTGCAGATATGGCTGTTTCAAATTCGGACCGTGAAACGTTATTTACACAAAAAGTAGAAGAAGCTGGTAAGACAGGAAGAGATTTAGCCGTAGCTAGATTAGCAAATAAAATAAAGTTTGCGCAAGAAGGAGCTATTATTGGAGCTGGTATACCTTTAGTAGGAGCTGGTTTATCTTTAGGAGCAAAATTTGGATTGTATACAGGAGGTAAGGCACTTGGTATTGGATTTAAATTAGCTGATCCATTAGTCAAAGGAGGAACTAAACTATTAGCTTTAGATCCAATTGTTTTCCCAACAATATCAAAAGGTATTGGAAAAGCAGGACAAGTGATTGGAACATTAACTACAAGAATAGCATTACCTGTTGTATCCGGTGGTAAAGTATCTCCATTAGTAAGAATAAAAGAAGGATTACCTTCGTTTCAAAATTGGAGATTATTTAGTGTAGATAGCGTTGATCCTTTAAGAGCTACTCTTAAAAAAATAGATAATGGTCTTTCTTATTTAAGATCCATTGGTAGACAATCTCCTGAACAAGCCAATATCGCTATGAGAGGGGAAAAAGAAATTATTTCTAAAGCTAGAATAGTAGAAAAACTTTTAGATAGTCTTGAAAAACGAGCTTATGATTTAGTCAAAGGTTCTAAAAAAATGTATGATGCTAAAACAGTATCACCAGCAAGTCAGGAAAAATATCTTGATGAAGTTCTAGAGTATTTTAAAAATCAAAGAGAGTTAGCAACTTTACAAAAAGAGTTACAAAAACCAGCAAGAAAATTAAGAGAAATTTTAGATGAAACTAGAACTACTTTTTTAAAAATACTTCCAAAAGATTCTTTAATTAAAGATACTTTATCAAAGAACATTAAAGGATACATGAGAAAATCTTTTGCTATTTTTACTAATCCTAATTATGCACCAGATGAATCTTCGGCTATATTTAAAGATGCTGTTAATTTTGTAAAAAGAATTATTTCTAAAAATATAGATTTAAAAGAAACAGCTATTAAAATGGCTAAAAGAGATGGTACTAATTTAGCTACTGCTACAGAACAATTAGCAAAAGATCAAGTTAATGACATTTTAAGATATGCTAAAACAGACAACAAAGATCCAATACAAATATTAACTAATATTTCAAAGAAAAAATTAAGATCAGATAATTTAATTGTTACTGGAGAAGAACTACCAGATGTCATTAGAAAAGTTTTAGGTCAAGAAAATGATTTAAGAAATACAGTATTACAAACTATCTCTAACATATCAACGCAATCTACTTATAAAACAATGTTTGATAGACTAGGAGAAATGTTGTTAAGACAAAATGTTTTATTTAAATCAAGAGAAGCTGCTGAATTTGCTTTAGGAATCACACCTGGAGGAAGAGGTATAAGACAAGTTGGTAAGATTGATGGTCTTGGTTTATTAAGATCAAATACAAGTGAACTATTTGGTTCGATAGATGCTGTGGAAAGATTAACTAGTTTGAAAGGACCCCTAGATAGTTTGGCTTCTTTACCTCTCTATAAAAACTTTTTACAATTTAAAGTTGCAGCTCAATATGGAAAAACAGTGCTTTCTCCAGCTACGCAAACAAGAAATTTTTCTTCTGCTGGTATGTTTGTTATGAACAGAGGACTTATTGGTAATAGGTCTTCAGTTATGGAATCAGTAAAAATGGTTGCTGATGATATTTTTAATGCTGGTAAATTAGGAGCAGATGCAGAACTTCGATTAATAGATAGTATTGAAGAAGGAATTAAATATGGAGCTTTAGATGAAAACATTGTTGCTTCAGAACTAGGTGCTGTTTTAAGAGCAATAAGATCCAGAGCTATTAAAGATACAGATGGCCTAACTAAATTTTTAGAAACAAAAGGATTATTAAGAGGAGCAAGCAGACTCTATGCTGGTGGTGATAACGTTTGGAAATGGTATGGATATAATTGGTATAAATCTTTTTTAACTGATTATGCCGGTGGTAATTTAAATAAAATGAAGCAATGGTTTAAAAATGTTGCTGGACAAGAATTTGATCCTAAAAATTTATTAGGCCAACAAAGAGGATTAGAAGAAGCAATCAAAGAAGCTTCAGCTTGGTATGTAAGAAATACAATGCCGACTTACAGTTTAGTTCCAAGATTAATTCAAGCTATTCGAACATTACCTATTGGTAACTTTGTATCTTTTCCTTCTGAAATGATAAGAACTACAATCAATACAACAAGAGTTAATTTAAGAGAAATAGCTTCTAATGATAAAGTATTAAGAGAAATGGGTTACAGAGGATTATTAGGTCAGTTCACTGTTTTAGGTGGAGCATCAGTTGCAGCTAAAGGTATATATAGCACAGCTACTGGAGTTGGCCAAGATTTAATGGAAGCTTATAAAATGTATGTAGCTCCTGAATTTCAAAGAAACAGCGATATTATGGCTATATCAAAACCAGATGATAAAGGTAGATTTAAGATTATAGATCTATCTTCTTTTATGCCATATGACACAGTAACTAAACCAATTGAAGCTGCATTTAATTTAATGCAAAAACAAAAATTAAATCCACAAAGTATTGATAGATTTTTATTTAACTTTGTATTTAGTAAAGATGGACCTTTTGCAACTTTATTAGAACCTTTTATTAATAAAACAATTTTTTATGAAACGGTTTCTGAAGTTCTTTCTAATAAGAAAAAAGAAGGTGGCCAAATTTATAGTGACCTAGATGACTTTCCAGAAAAATGGGAAAAATCATTTAAACATATTGTAGGAACAATAGAACCTGGAGTATTTACTCTTGCAAGACAACTTTACTATGGCTTTAGAGAAAAGTTATCACCAACAGGACAAAACTATGATTTAGAAGATATATTGTTTGGATTAGGAACTGGAGTTAAACCACAGAATGTTGATTTATCAAAAAGTATGGAATTTGTTTTAGCTGATTTAAAAAATATTAGAACAGATGCCCCAGATACAAGTACTATGTATAGATTTAATCAAACAAAAGATCAAATTATTAGTGACTATATTGATATACAAAGAAATGCATTTAGAGAACAACAAAGAATTCATAACGCATTAAAGACTATGATCGATTTAAATTTAGATGAAGATTATATTTATGAAGAAGCTAAAAAAAGGGGTATGTCTAGAAAAACAATTGATAAAATTTTGGATGGTGAATTTGTACCAATAAAATATTCTAAACCAAGATTTGAAGAAAAAATTATTGACACAGAAGATTTTCTTGAACAAAAAGGTAGAAAAGGTAAAGACGCTTTTGTTAAAGATGAAGATGCTTTATTTCCTGAATTTGAATTAGATGAAGTAATAGATGATTTAAATGAAATAGATTTATCCAAACCTTTTCCTTATGATGTACAAGAAGAAAAAGGTATCTCAACTATTCAATTAAAGCCAGTACCACAACAAACGTCTCAAATTCAAACACCACCTCTTCCTATTCAGCCACAGCCTGCTATAACGGCATCTACAGTACCTCAACAAATAAACCCAGTTACAGGCTTGACAAGAACAGAGCAAGCATTATTGTCGCCTGAAGAACAAGTTATAAGACAACAACAAAGAAGTTAAATGGCAATTGAACCAAAAACACAAAGAGAACATATCATTTCCCTGTACGGACACGTTACAGGTGTGAAAAAAGATGTATACGCAATTAAAAAAAATCAAGGTCATATTCACCAGGACATTGAGAAATTGGGCGGTAAGATAGACAAGATCTATTGGGTTCTCTTAGCGGCAGTGGGAACAGTCGCGATGTCATTATTTAAAATATTTTTTTCATAATGAAAAAAAATCTCCTGGTCCATAAACATTTAATTGTACGCGCCGAATCAAAAAGTCCTCCAAAGGACGAAGAACACATTGTAGATTGGATGAGAGAATTTGTAGATAGCATAGGAATGAAAGTATTAATGGGTCCTTATGCAAAATATTTAGAAGTACCTGGCAACAGAGGTTTAACCGTTGCAGCAATAATAGAAACTTCACACATCGTAATGCACACTTGGGACGAACCTGTTCCTGCAATGATACAATTTGATGTGTATTCTTGCGGTGAATTTGATGAAAATGATATTTGTAAAAAGATTGCAAAAGATTTTGATTTGACTAAAATAGAATATAAATATCTAAACAGAGAGACTGGACTTATGGATATCTCTGGAGGCATTTTAAACTATAGAAAATGAAACTTACCGCAAATATAACTTTGGATGAGCTCACCAAGTCACAGGTAGCCGAGAGGAAAGGAATTAACAACAATCCTAATCCTACTCAAATAGAAAATTTAAAAGCATTGGCAGTAAATATTTTACAACCAGTGCGTAGTGAGTTTGACAAACCTCTTATTATTAGTTCTGGATTTCGATGTGCAGAATTGTGCATAGAGATAGGATCAAAAATTACCAGTGAACATTGCGCAGATAATAAATCAGCAGCAGCTGACTTTGAGATTCCAGGAATAGACAATAAAGTATTAGCACAATGGATAAGAGATAACCTTATTTGGAATCAATTAATTCTTGAGTTCTACAAAGAAGGAGAACCGTCATCAGGGTGGGTCCATTGCAGCTATTCAACAGATTTAAATAAGAAAGAATCATTAATTGCCTACCGAGAAGATGGCAAAGTAAAATACAAGCCCTGGTCTTGACATTCACAAATATATAATTATATATGTTGCAGGTGCACAATAATGTGGCCTACAAATCTTGCTTAACAAGGAGGTTTTATGACAGCAATAGATTTAATCAATAAATTTAACAAAGACGTTTGGAATCATTCAGACAAAATTTTTGGAGATGTTTTTGATAACATGTTCAGCAATATGTCTATGAATTCAGCTATGAAGTCTTTTCCATTTTACAATGTAGTAAAATACGGAAAAGGTGAATATGGCATTGAGTTAGGACTTGCAGGCTTCAATAAGAAGAATGTTAAAGTTCAATACAAAGATGGCGTTTTAACAATCTCTGGCCAAGTAGACGATTCAGAAAAAGAATATGTTGAAAAAGGTTTAGCAGCTAGAAAATTCTTAAAACAATTTTCTCTACATCAAGATGTTGTAGTCAATGATGCTAAAATGGAAGATGGCGTTTTAACTGTTAAGTTAGGCGTTAATGAACCAGAAGAAATCAAGCCAATTGATATAGAAGTTAAATAATAATTTATTGTGGTAGGTTGTCGTTACAGATATAGCCTACCACAATTTCTCCGTTATAAACGTGATAAGTATCTGGCATATTTTTTGGTTTTAATTTAAATTGTTTTTCTTCTACATTGTGTTCCCACCAACTAGAACAACTAACCCCATGAGTTTCTTCTTTAATTATTTTACCACTTGGTGTTATCAAATGAATAGTTAAAATAAAAATAGTTATTGATTTTAAATCCATTCTCTTATATCCTCCCCTAAAATTTCAGATGCTATATCAATTTTTTTACGTAAGGCTTTAACAATTTTTTCATCAACAGTTTTTTCAGCAATAAGATCAATATATGTTACCGATTTTTTTTGTCCTATTCTATGCGCTCTGTCTTCTGATTGTAATCTTTTTTCTAAATCGTAACCATTAGAATAATAGATTACCGTATTAGCTTGTGTCAATGTAATTCCATAGCCACCGGTTTGTGGGTTACCAACAAAAAATCTTACAGGTGAGTTAGTATCTTGAAATTGTTCAATATTCTTTTGTCTTTTTTCTGAATCAATTGCACCATAGTATTGAACAACAGAATCATCTCCGTATTCTTTTTTTATTTGTTTAACAATATTTTCAATGTCGTGAATATAATTAGCCCATATGATAGCTTTGCCTTCTACTTCATCAAGTACACTCATTAATTCATCAATTCTATTATTTTTAAGATCAACAATTTCATCGTTATCTAATTTTAAATGACCACAAGTAATTTGATGTAGACGCATCATTTGCGTTAAAACATGTGGTGCAGTGACTGTTTTACCTTTCAAAGAAGTAAGTGCTATTGCTTTCATAGATGCATAATTCTTTTTTTGTTCATCAGTTAACTCAACATATCTTTTAATATAAATTTTATCGGGTAAGTCTAAACAATCTTCTTTTAATACACGGTAAGAAAAATGTTTTAATGATTCAGACAATTCATCTAGTCTTCTGTAAGAAGCAACAATTTGCACTTGTCTACCACCAAAGTTTCTTGAAACCATATGTGCATATCTACTTCTAAAACTATAATAAGATTCAAATCCAAGTAAATTAGAATCTAAAAACTTACATTGACTATATAAATCTAATGGAGATTTAGTAACAGGAGAACCGGTAAGAATTCTTCTGTATTTAGCCATAGAAGCAATTGCAGTAATAGCTCTAGTTCTTTTAGCCGTAGGTGTTTTTATAGTTGTAGACTCATCTATTGCCATTAAAGCTTTGTGAGAACGTAAGAATTTTGTGGCAAATTCTAGTCCTTTTTTAGTCGAAAATGCTTCAACATTCATTACAAGGATGTGAAGGTCATAATCTACATTAAATAATTGCTGATACTCTTTATCCTTTGCTTTAGATATTGAAGCTGTCCATAATATCGTTTTATGAGGTATATGGCTAGGTAAATGAGTAGGAATTTCAGAAGAAAACCAGTTTCTATATACACCTTTTGGTGCTATAATTAGCGCCGAATTTATTTTGCCTTTATCATAAAGCATAGCAATATTATCTACTAATACTTTTGATTTACCCGTACCCATTTCCATAAAGTACGCATACTCTTCTTTATCCCAGGATTTTTCTAACGCAATAATTTGATGTGCGTATGGTTTTGTTTTAAATTTATAGTTCATAATTTTTTATTCTTTCTATTGACATTCATATAATAATCTTTATATAGGTGTCAAGAGAATAATAGAATAAAAGAATGAAAAATAAAATTTTTGAATTATATAAACCAAAGTCTCTTATGGAATTTTTAGAGTTTTCTAAAAACAACCCAGAAGAGAGATTTGTATACGTATTGCAACACCCACCTGCA
>Ga0208785_1001120_pt1 | contig 11878 bp, 8 predicted proteins | sample DEB08_DNA_2_FD_185499 | JGI IMG/M metagenome (GOLD analysis project Ga0208785, IMG submission 185499) | Aqueous microbial communities from the Delaware River and Bay under freshwater to marine salinity gradient to study organic matter... | ecosystem: Environmental > Aquatic > Marine > Coastal ...
GCCGGAGTCACCCCCGAATTGGGGTATCGCATCGATGATCTGGGTCGAGAACTCGCCGAACGACCTGCGACCGCGGTCATTCACACCGCACCGGTTCCTCAAGCGCTAGCCACCATGGCGTTCTGTGGTCTGCTTCCCGAACCGGGATTGGCCCACCGGTTAGCTCAGATCCAGTACCAACCGACGATCACCGTTTTGGTCGTGCCGAACGACGCGCCCGACGGCTTGCCGCCGTTCGGGGCCAGCCAACACCACGACGATCCTGAACACCCGGATCTTGCGTTCGTTGCCGACAACCAAGCCAAAGGCATCTCTGAGGTTCCTGCGCTGACCATCCACTTGTCGAACGCGACCAGCGAACTGCTTTGGGACGAACCCGACTCGGTGCTGCTCGAACGAGCGTTAGCTGCCGCGGCTCATTTGCTCGGCCCGGCCGCCAACCCAGACCGCATCGTCGCATTTCAGGTGCAGCGGTGGCGCTACGCCGGACCGGTGGCCTGCTGGCCCGAACCCACCGTCCTCTGGGGAACCGATCCGATCATCGCCCTCGCCGGCGAAGCGTTCGATGGTCCCAAAGTCGAAGGCGCCTTCCGGTCAGGACGGGCTGCGGCTGACGCCATCATTCGTCGCGGGGAGTAACCGGCCCGCCGTCGACCTCGGCTCGGATCTCGTCGCTGTGTTCGCCAAGCCTCGGCGGGCGCCGGGCCGAAGTCAACGCGATGTCGTTGACCCGGATCGGATTGCGAACCGCGACGTAGCCGTCTTGGCCGGTGACCAACGTTTCGGTCCGCATTTCCTGGCCCCAGGCGATCGCCTCCGGCAAGGAGTTGATCGGACCACACGGCACGTCCTCAGCTCGGATCCGTTCGATCCAGACCGTCCGGGTATCGGTCGCTAACACCGAATTGATGACCTCGTTGAGTGGTTCGACGTTGGCCCGGCGGTCGGTGTTGTTCGCGAATCGGGCATCGTCGAGCAGTTCGGTGCAGCCCAATGCTCGACACAGTCCGGCGAAGAGTTTGTCGTTGGCGGCGGCGACGATGATGTCACCGTCGGCACACGAATAGCTTTCATACGGAGCGATCGACGGATGCCGGTTTCCACCCCGAGCTGGGTCGGCGCCACCCATGAGCACTCCGGTGTGGTGGTTGAGCAGGGCAGCCAGCGCCGTGTCAAACAAGGACACTTCGATGTGACGACCTAGCCCCGAAACGTTGCGATCGGCCAACGCCGCCAGCACACCAACGGTGGCGTTGTAGCCGGTCAGCATGTCCACGATTGGCACCCCAACCCGAAGCGGTCGGCCGTCGGCTTCGCCGGTCAGGTGCATCAACCCACCCATGGCCTGCGCCACCAGGTCGTACCCCGGTAGCTCAGCCGCCCCAGAACGCGATCCGAACGCGGTCACGGTGGCGGTGATGATGTCGGGTCTGTCCTCGGCCAGCGACTCCCGATCGAGCCCCAGTTCAGCCATCAAACCCGGTTTGAAATTGTCGAGCACAATGTCACCGGTGAGGGCCAAACGCCGGGCGAACTGCGCGTCGTCAGGGTCTTTGAGATCCAAAACGATCGACCGTTTGTTGCGGTTCAACGACAGGTAATAGGTGGCTTCGCGTTCTGCCGACGGGTCGTCGTCTTTCCACGGAGGACCCCAGGTGCGGGTGTCGTCGCCCGAACCCGGCCGTTCCACCTTGATGACTTCGGCTCCGAGATCACCGAGCAACTGGCCGATCAGCGGACCAGCCAACACCCGTGAGAAGTCGATCACCCGAAGGCCGTCGAGGGGAAGCCGCTCAGTCACGTCAGCATTCTGGCAGGTGAACCGGCGTCCGCGTGTTGCAGTGCGTGTCGAGGACCGGTTGGATAGCGGGGTGGAAGCAGAACCCAACGACAACGAAGGCGGCCGGGTTACCAGCAACTCCGGTACGGACTTCATTCGGGAACTGATTCAAAGCGACGCGGATCATGGCCCGTACGGCGGCCGGGTTCAGACCAGGTTCCCGCCGGAGCCCAACGGCTTTCTACACATCGGGCACGCCAAATCGATTTGTCTGAACTTTGGCGTCGCGGCCGAACACGGCGGTCGCACGGTGCTTCGTTTCGACGACACCAACCCGGAAACCGAAGACGAACGCTACGTAGCCGCGATCCGTGAAGATCTGGCCTGGCTCGGCTTTGAACCGTCTGAGGTCGTGTACGCCTCGGACTATTTTGATCAACTTCACCGCTGGGCGGTGCAGCTCATCGAACAAGGTCTGGCCTACGTCGACGACCAAGACGCAGAAACGATCTCGGAGAACCGTGGCGGTTTCACCACCCCCGGTGTGGATTCGCCGTGGCGGGATCGCAGCGTGGACGAGAACCGGGACTTGTTTGAGCGGATGACGGCCGGTGAGTTTGGCGAAGGTCAACGGGTGCTGCGGGCCAAGATCGACATGAACCACGAAAACATGCAGATGCGTGACCCGGTGATGTACCGGATCCGCAATCAGCATCACTTTCGTACCGGCGATAGCTGGGTGATCTATCCGACCTACGACTGGGCTCATGGCCAGTCGGACGCCATCGAAGGCACCACCCATTCGTTGTGCACGTTGGAGTTTGATAGTCACCGGCCGCTCTACGACTGGTTCCACGGAGCGCTTGGGTTAGGCGACGACCGGCCCCGCCAAACCGAGTTTGCTCGCCTCAACCTGACCCACACCGTGCTCAGCAAACGGCGGCTGCTGCAACTGGTTGACGACGGCCATGTGGATGGTTGGGATGATGCCCGAATGCCGACCGTGCGCGGCCTTCGCCGACGCGGCTACCCGGCGCAGGCCATCCGCGACTTCTGCGGGCACATCGGGATCGCCCGAGTCAACGGCACCCACGAGATCGAATTGTTGGAGTCGTTCGTGCGGCGCCAACACAACGCAACGGCCCTGCGACGGATGGCGGTGCTTGATCCGCTCGAAGTGGTGATCACGAACTGGCCTGACGGACAGACCGACACCCGCGAGGCGATCAACAACCCTGAGGACGACACTGCCGGTGTTCGAGAAGTGCCGTTCTCGGGTCGGTTGTTTATCGAACGCGACGATTTCATGCTCGACCCGCCCAGCAAGTTTTTCCGGCTGGCTCCCGGCCGCGAAGTGCGTCTACGGGCTGGCTACTTCATAACCTGCAACGATGTCGAAACCGGTCCTGACGGTGAGGTCATCCGTCTGATCTGTACCTACGATCCAGAAACCGCCGGTGGGCAAGCCCCCGATGGTCGCAAAGTCAAAGCCACCATTCATTGGGTCGCGGCCGAGACGGCTCTTGACGTAAAGGTGGAGTTGTACGAGCGGCTGTTCACCGAAGCGCTTCCCGGTGCCGACGGCGCCGATCCGATGGCGTCACTCAACCCGGACTCGCGGTTGACTCGAACCGCCAAAGCCGAACCGGCGCTGGCTGACATCGCCCCCGGTGAGGTCGTGCAGTTCGAACGACTCGGCTATTTCGCGCGTGACCTTGACGATGACCCGAACACATCACCGACCCGGTTCCATCGCACCGTCGGGCTGCGCGACGAATGGGCCAACATTCAGAAACGTCAGGGCTGACGCCAGACCCGGTGGGTGCTCGCCCCCGGATCCGTCACCATTTCGGTCACCGTGTCGAACCGCATCGTCGGCCGAGTAGCAAGGTTGTACGGGGCCCAGTCGCCAATCCCGGGATGGCTCGGATCGCCGGTTTTGATGTAGTTGATCCAGGCCCAGTGCATCTCGTCGCTGAGATCGGCGGGTGGTGTCGTCCCAAACAACGCGTCCCAGCCCGGCAGGGTTTTCCAGATGAACGGGATTTCCATGGCGTGCATCGCGCCGAACATTCCCCCCAAACCCTGGCTTTTCCATCCGAACCGGTAGACGTGCACGGGAGTACCGGCTGTCACGGCTGCGTCGGCCACATCCAACGTGCAGGTCCAGAACCGCAGGTCACCCATCCACTGCACCGCAATCTGGTGGGGGCTGAAGTCTGGGTAGGCCGTCTGGTAGGTGGCGACGATTTCGCGAGCCCGTAACGCCCCGACTCGAACCTCAGCCATCGCAGTGAGATCGTCGATGGTCAGGTTCGGATTGAGATGAAGCGAAAACAGGGTTCCTTCGTCGTCGTTGGTGCCGATCAGAATCGGGACGCCCCGTTCGCCGGCTGCTTGAGCCGCGTCTCTGGTCACGGTCACGCCATCGACCGCGGGCCGGAAGAACCGTCCCGTGTTGTCGGGGAGTTCTGGTGGGTCGGCCTGTTGGGTCTCGGCGATGGCGGCGCCGGCCAGTTGGCGTTGCGCTTCGAGGATTTCGTCGGCCGACCGGGTTAGGAGGTCGTCGATCGTTTCGGCTCCGAAGTGTTCGGCCAGTTTCCGAGCTAACGAATCGCTTGGAGGCCCAAACGCGGCGGGAGCCGATTGGCTAATCACCTGATGAAAGAGACCGTCGGCGGCCGGGGAAGCCAGAAGGGCCAACACCGAACCGGCGCCAGCCGATTCGCCGCAGATCGTTACCTGCTTTGGATCGCCGCCAAACTGGGCGATGTTGTCGCGCACCCAACGCAGCGCCGCGATCTGATCCTGAATGCCGAGGTTGTGAGACCCGGCCCGGTCGGGGTCAAGCCAGGCCAGATCAATGAACCCCAGCAGCCCCATCCGGTAATTGACGGTGACCACCACCAGGTCACCGTTGCGGCTCAAAAAGGTGCCGTTGTTGTTGGCGCCACGACCATTCATGTACGAGCCGCCATGTACCCAGAACAGCACCGGGCGTTGGCCGGTGGTTGACGGGGTATAGACGTTGAGGTTTAGACAGTCCTCGTCGCAGTCGTAGTCCTGAGGCGGTAGGGGACCACCCGGTGGGCGGCGGATCTGTATTGCCGCTGGCCCGGGACGGGTGCAGTCTCGAACGCCGTTCCACGCCTCCGGTGGGGCCGGCGAACACCACCGCTGGCTGCCGATCGGAGGGGCGGCAAACGGGATTCCGAGGTAGGCCTGGATCGGTGCGGCATCGGTTTCGCCGTCTGGTCCTCTGGTGATCCAACGGCCAGCGATGTCACCAGTGACGGTGGTGGCCTGAGGCGCGGGTTCGGCCGGATCCAGGGTCGAGTCGTTGGTCATAGCGGTTACCTGCCAATTCGGAAATGGCTGATTTGGATGTCGTCAACCCCGTAGTCGGCGAAGTTGTCCGACATGCGGCCGCCGATGTATTCACGCCACGAAAACGGGCGGTAGCGGGTGGTTTCTGCGTGCCGGTCGAGCACCGCAAGCAGCGGAGCAAGTTCGGCGTCGCGCCGCGGGTTAGAAAAGAACGGGATGCTGTAGCGACTCTGTTCGGTCATTGGCACCACCCGATGCACGGCGGCTCGGTAGCGGTCGTTGGTCCACACCTGCATGGTGTCGCCGAGGTTGACCACGATCGACCCGGCAACCGGTGGAACGTCAATCCAACCATGGGTAGCCGATTCGGCCTGAAGCCCACCGGTTTGATCCTGAAGCAGCAACGTCAACACGCCCGGATCGGTGTGGTAGCCGAGCGCCGTTTCGCCCAGCGGCGCCAACTGGCCGCGTTCTGCGGCCGGCACCGGATCACCGACCGGGTAGTGGTTGAGTCGCACGGTTGACGAACGCGGCGAGTTGACGAACCCCAACTCTTGCGGCGTTGACGCGGCAGGCAACCCCAGCGCTTGCCGGACAATCCCCAACGTGTCGGTCGCCAACCCGGCGAACGTGGCAAAGAACTCGCTGAGCGTGCGCTGAAATTCTTCGGCTCCAGCCCACCGGTCCGGGTCGGGCCAACGGTTTCGATCCGGCTGGTCGGGTGCCGCCTGGTCGATCGTCGGATCGATGTAATCAAACACCTCTTTGTGGTCACGGCGGCGTTTGGTGAGTTCACGGTCCCAGTAGCCGAACGGGTTTTCGGCACTACGACGAACCGGGTCTTTGGTCTCGGCTCCCTGCGAGAAGAACGCTTCGGTTACCGTCCACATGCGAGCGATCAGCTCGTCGGCGCCGTGCCCGGTCAACAAGAAGAACCCGTGGTCACGGCAGGCAGCATCGACGGCGTCAAGTTCCAATGTGGTGGGGTTGGCAAGATCCACAGTCGGAACCAGCGTGGCCGCGCTGCGAGCGTTCCCGGTATCGGTCATGGCGTGAGGCTAGACCAAGCACCCCACTAGGGTGAGGGTCGCAAGTGAAGGGAGCGCCGATGACCAAACCGTCGTTTACGGAAGAAAAGGTTTACGACTACGTGATCGTTGGTGGCGGCTCAGCTGGTTGCGCGCTGGCCAACCGGTTGAGCGCGGATCCGTCCAACCAGGTGCTTGTGCTCGAAGCGGGCCGTCCCGATTACCGCTGGGATGTGTACATCCACATGCCAGCCGCGCTCATGTTTGCCATCGGCAACCGGCTGTACGACTGGAAATACGAAACCGAGCCGGAACCAGGGATGAACGGGCGCCGGGTGTACCACGCCCGCGGCAAGGTGCTTGGAGGATCATCGAGCATCAACGGCATGATTTTCCAACGGGGCAACCCGATGGATTTCGACAAATGGGCTGCTGTTCCCGGTATGGAACAGTGGAGCTACGAGCAGTGCCTGCCCTATTTCAAACGCATGGAAACCTGTCTCGGTGCCGGAGCGCAGGCCGATGCCTATCCCGGAGCAGAACTGCGAGGTGTTGAAGGTCCGCTGGTGCTTGAACGGGGTCCGGCGTCGAGCCCGCTGTTCGGGGCCTGGCTGCAAGCCGGTGAGCAGGCCGGTTACGGCCGAACTGACGACGTGAACGGTTTTCGCCAGGAAGGGTTCGCGGCGTTCGACAAGAACGTGCACCGGGCCCGCCGGTTGTCGGCCGCTCGGGCGTATCTGCATCCCGTTCTTGACCGTCCCAATCTGACGTTGCGTACCCGAGCCCAAGCCGACCGGATCCTGTTCGAAGGAAACCGGGCGGTTGGCGTCGAATACCGGCAGGGGCGGTTTGGTCTCGGTACCCGCGGGGCCCGAACTCACCGGGTTGCTGCCCGCGAAATCATTTCCTGCGGTGGCGCGTTCAATTCTCCCCAACTGCTGCAATTGTCGGGGGTTGGCGACCGCCAGCATCTCGAATCGCTGGGGATTGACGTCGTTGCTGACCGACCTGGGGTTGGTGCCAACCTTCAAGATCACCTCGAGGTGTACATCCAATACGCCTGCACCGAACCGGTGTCGCTGCAGCCGCAGTTGGCCTGGTACCGGCGGCCGCTGATTGGTTTGGCCTGGTTGTTTCGGCGGGGCCCGGCCGCGTCGAACCATTTCGAGGCTGGTGCGTTTGTTCGATCCAACGACAACGAGCCGTACCCCAACCTGATGTTCCATTTTCTGCCGATTGCGGTCCGTTACGACGGGTCGGCTCCGGAGGGCGGCCACGGCTACCAAGTCCATGTGGGGCCGATGTATTCCGATGCGCGGGGAAGCGTCCGCATCACGTCCACCGATCCCACGGTCAAACCGGCTGTCACCTTCAACTATCTGACCACCGAACAAGACCGGCGCGAATGGGTTGAGGCGGTGCGGGTAGCCCGAGGCATCTTGAACCAACCCGCGTTTGGTCCGTTCAACGGTGGAGAGCTCTCACCGGGTCCCTCGGTGAGCACCGATCAAGAAATCATTGACTGGGTGGCTCGCGACGCCGAAACCGCGTTGCACCCATCCTGTACCTGCAAGATGGGGCCCGCGTCTGACCCGAACGCGGTGGTTGATCCCGACACCATGCGGGTGCATGGTGTGGAGGGGTTGCGGGTGGTCGATGCGTCGGTGATGCCGGTCGTTTCCAACGGCAACATTTACGCGCCGACGATGATGATCGCGGAGAAGGCCGCGGATCTGATTCTTGGGCATGATCCGCTCCCGGCCGATCACAGTCCGGTGTTTCGCCGGAACTGCTGACCCACAGAATTCAAACTGTGCCACCATGGACAGGTGTCGGACATTGAACGTCGCCTGGCGGAACTTGAGGCCCGAGTGGCCCGTTTGGAAGCAGCAGATCAGCCAGTAGCGGCATCAGTACCCGCTTCACCCCCGGTGGAGATCATGCGGGTCGTGCAGGTATCTCCGCCACCTCCGGTGGGTGCTCCGGTACACCACCGAGAAGTACTGTTTACTGCGGCGCGAAAGCGGATCGGGGTTGAAGAAGCGTTTACCTGGGGTGGGGTGGCGTTGGTCGTGCTCGCCGTGGGGTTCGCCGCGTCGACCGCGATCAGCAAAGGCTGGGTTGGCCCGATCCTGCAACTGATCGGTGCGGTCGCGCTCTCGTTGTTTTTGATCGTCGTAGGTTTGCGGTTTCGAGCGCGTCGTCCCCGGTGGAGCACGGCGCTAGCCAGCGGGGGTGTCGCAGGCCTGTACGCCACGTTCGCGTCATCGCTGTTTTTCCAACAGACCAACGACGTCACCAGTTACGTGATGGTGTCGGTCGTGGCAGTGTTGGCGTTGCTGTTGATGTATCGGGCGCGCCTCGAATGGTTAGCTGTGGTGATCGTGGGCGGGGGAGCGGTCGCCTATCTGGTGGTTGATCATTGGGAACAAAGCGATCTGCGAACCGTGATCGGGCTGGTGGCGCTGGTGGGGTTGGCTCGGGGTGTTGCCGCGATTCGGCGGTGGACGGTCGCTCGGGTCGTTGTTCACGGACTCGGGCTGTTGATCATGGTGATCGCGGCCGGGCAGGCCGATGCCTGGTCGGTTCGGGTCGTGGTGGTGCTCGGTGCGTTGGGAGTGATGGCTTCACTGGTGACCGTGGCCCCTGTCGACCCGCAGCGCTGGGCTGAACGGGTGGAGAACCAACTGTTGGCATTGACCGGCGGGTGGGCGCTGCTGGTGGCGTTCATGACGTCCGCTCCGATCAGTCGTCATGAGGCAGGTTGGATCGCAGCCGGTGTCGCTGCGGGCTGGTTGGGTTGTTCGCTGCTGCTTGGACGGCGCCTTGGCCGGAACCGCTGGGTGTCGATGCTGCTCGGGTCGAGTCTGGCGGCCAGCGTCAGCCTGCTGCTGTTGTTGCTCCATTGGGAGTTGCTGTTTGTCGGTTTGGCCGTTCAGGGCTTGGGGTTGGTGGTCTTGGCCCGCAACTTGGACGGAAACCGGCGGGTGTTCGTTTACGGGTCGTTGCTGCTGGGTGTGGTTTCGTTCCGCCTGCTGTTCGGCGGGATCAACGCATGGTTCGACGAGTTGTCGGTCGGTGACAATGTGGTTCGGGTCGTGATGTTGGTGCTGCTCGGGATCGCGGTTCGTGCACTTCGGCCGGGCCGGGTTCGCAACGGGTTGGCGTTGTCGCTGGTTCCGTTGTTGATGGTGACGGTGGCGGCCTTGTTTGTGCACGGGCCTCAAGGGCAGGCGACCGTTTCGGTGATCTGGGCGGTGATCGGCGCGGCGGCCTTTGTTGTCGGGGCCTCCCGGCGGTTGCCAGAGCTGGGTGGGGTGGGTCTGGCGGCGTTGGCCGTAACGGTTGCCAAGCTGCTGGTCATCGACATGGCCGAAGTCGAGGCTTTGTGGCGAGCATTGCTGTTCTTGCTGGTCGGATTGGGGTTGATCCGCCTCGGGATCATGCTGCCCAAGCTGAAACCGGCGCCAACCGCTGAGTAGTAGCAGGCCGCAACTACAGTCGGAGTTCCTATGGTCGTGCTGGTCGCAGTGTTCTCGTCAGCATCGGTCCTGCTGGTGCTTTCCGGGCTGGTCAAACTCCGCCAGCCGGCATCAGCGGCCGGTGTATTCGCTGAGCTGGGGATCGCCGTGCCGTTGGTTGAAGCCCGGACCGCAGTTCGGCTGCTTGGGTCCGGAGAGGTCGGAATTGGCCTGCTTGGGCTTGTTTCCGGTTGGTCGTGGATCGGGGCGTTGACCGGCGGGTTGTTTCTGTTGTTTGGTGCGGTGACGGCGCGGGCGGTGCGACGGGGGTTGTCGTCGTGTGGTTGTTTCGGCCGAGCTTCGGCTCCGCCGTCATGGTGGCATGTCGGTGGGAACGTGGTGTTGGCGGTTGCGTCGTTCGTGGCGCTAGCCGGCGATTCTCCGGTGGAGGTGATGGACGCTCAGGCCTGGTCAGGGATGGGGTTTGTGGCGCTCACCGGGTTGATGGCCGGGGTCGGTTTCGCGTTGTTTACCGCGGGTCCTACGACTCGGCGCTAAATAGCGGGGTGGTGTTCCGCGCGGTCCGGGCATATTTGACGATGCACCAGAGGGCCCGTACCCCGTCGCGCCAACCGATCTTTTTGCCTTCGGCGTAGGTTCGGCCGCGGTACGAGATCGACACCTCGTAGATCCGGCATTGGGCCGCCGCGACTTTGGCCGTTACCTCCGGTTCGAAACCGAACCGGTCTTCTTCGATGGTGATCGACTGGATGAGTTCCCGTCGAAACATCTTGTAGCAGGTCTCCATGTCGGTCAGGTTCAGGTTGGTCGTCATGTTTGACGCCAACGTCAGGAACCGGTTACCGACCGAATGCCAGAAGTAAAGGACTCGGTGGGCTTCGCCGCCAGCGAACCGACTTCCGTAGACCACATCGGCAACGCCTTCTTCGAGCGGCTTGACCAGTTTGGAAAACTCGGCAGGGTCGTATTCGAGATCGGCGTCCTGCACCACCACATACGGCAAGGTCGCTTCGGCGAAACCTCGACGCAGCGCCGCGCCTTTGCCGGCGTTGTGGGGTTGAAGAAAGACCCGTACTCGTTCGTCGTCGATCGACTCGAGGAGCTCTCGAGTCTGGTCGGTTGAACCATCGTCGACGATGATTACCTCACCAACCGACGGTTGGCCGAGCACCGCCTTGACGCATTCCAAAACCGTGTCCTGCTCGTTGTAACACGGCATGACTGCACTGATGTTTCCGATCCCGCTCGATCCAACCATCCGGTCAGGTTACCGCCGATACGGGCTCGGTACAGAGCACTAGGCTCGGTGTGGTGAGTCAACGGAGCGATTCTGCTGAGGAACCGGTTGTCACCCCTCCGGTGAGCACCGGTCTGGCCGGTCAGGAGCTCGACGAACGACGCCAGTCGCTGGTTGTGGCCTTGCTGGTGGTCGCTTCAGCGGTTTTTGCCACGTGGGGCCGAATCGGACCGTGGGCGGATCGGGTACCGGGCGATGTTGGCGATACTCGATTCAACATGGCGGTGCTTGAGCATCTTCATCTCTGGTCTCGGGGCCGGGTCGGTCTCTTTGACGGCCTGTTTTTCTGGCCGCTTGACGACGTGATCCTCTACAGCGACAACCATCTCGGGTCGGGGTGGGCGTACCTGTTGCCTCGCTGGATGGGGGTAGGGATTTCGAACAGTTTCGCGGTCTGGTATTTCGCCGGGGTTCTGCTGTCGGGCCTCGCGGCCTACGCCGTTGCCCGCCGCTGGTGGTTCACGCCGGCCACGTCGGTGGTCATCGCAGGGGTGTTCCTGCTGGCGTTTCCGGTGACGATGCAGGCCAACCATGCCCAGTTGGTGCATCGCTGGTACATCCCGTGGGCGCTTTTCGAAGCCACCCGGCTTGGTGTGGCGTTGCTCACCGACCGGTCGTTGGTGTTGCGTCGGGGACGCGCCGTCAGCGGTTGGCTGGCGGTGGGGCTTCTCTGTTCGCCTGGGGTGGCGTTGCTGACCGGTTTGTTGGTGTTGGCCACGGTAGCGGCAACGGTGGGGTTGCTTTGGCTCGACAACGACCGGGCCCACACCGCCGAGTTCTTGTCGGGTCGTGACCCGCGGGCGATAGGGACCAGACGGCTCTGGGACCGGTGGCAGGCCAAGGGTCGACCAGGGTGTGCTTGGAAGGGCTCGTTGGCCTGGACCGGGTGGAGTGGTTGGGCTCGGGTTTCTGGTTGGGCGAGCTGGTTAGGTGTGGTGGGTGTCGCGGGTTGGGTCGCGTTGGC
>Ga0208785_1001132_pt1 | contig 11790 bp, 4 predicted proteins | sample DEB08_DNA_2_FD_185499 | JGI IMG/M metagenome (GOLD analysis project Ga0208785, IMG submission 185499) | Aqueous microbial communities from the Delaware River and Bay under freshwater to marine salinity gradient to study organic matter... | ecosystem: Environmental > Aquatic > Marine > Coastal ...
CAACCTGCACCATTCGGCCAATCTTAGTGTAATACCCGTGCTGGGCGTTGTATGCGATTGTGCCTGCTGTGCTTGTGCCTGTGATCTCAGGCGTCCACGTCCCCTCTTCATAGTCATCGAACAGTTCACTTGTGCCAGTGCCAGAGGTGACAGAGAAGTCGATGCCTTTGCCTGATGTGCCGATGACGAGGTTGCCAGTGGATACTGTTACATTACTGGTGTCGATGCGCAAACGTTCTACAGCCCCAGTAGAAAATGAAAAACTGCCCGATGTATTTGTAATGGAGTTTTGAGTTGTTCCATTATTCAAATAAAGAGCAGGTGTTCCACCAGAAATAGTTGAACGCAAAGTGCCTACAACGTCTAACTTAACCCCGCCTGAAGGGGTTGTTCCAATCCCCAAGCTAGAAGCCTCCATAGCCGTCCCAATAATGGCTGCGGGTGTAGTCCCGCCGATAGCTGTGCCATCGATAGTGCCTCCGTTAATATCAACCGTTTCTGCACTAAGAGTGCCTTCAATATCAACTTCATTGAATGTTGGGTTGCGTCCAAAAATGCCACCTTGCTGTTTGATAGTCATTTTATACCTCCTAAGAAACAGCCAACGAAAGCTGACCAGTTGTTGTCATCATAGTGCGCCATGTAAATGTGCCATTAAAGGTTGAAGCATTGGCATTTGTTAAGACAGCACTTATTCCAGAGGAACCAGCAGCCGTAGGTGTTGCCAATGTCAAATCGGATTTGCGTGTATCTCCATAAGAATAGATCGCATTTGAAGATGCATCGTAAATTGTAGAAGCCAAAGTTGCGCCAAACAAATGGAACCGCAAAAACACAGACTGATCTATACCAGTAAAATAACCAATGATGTCTAACTCAATCATATATGCACCACGGTTGTCTGCGCCCGGAATGTTAAAAGAACCAGATGGTGTCCAAGTAAATGTTTTCGTTCCACTCGAACCAGCAACAGTATCAGCCAAAGCAAATCCAGAGAGATAACCGCCAGCACCTCTGGTGTTTGTTGTTGTTTGCTGTTGAGTAATGAAGCCTGACTTGTAATCTTCAACAGTTTGTGGAAGAACAAGTGTTCCTGTTGATCGAATAAAGTTAGGCGTTAAAAGGTTGCTTGTTGCAAGAGATGTATTTTCATCTTTGACGTTTGCATAATCTTGAGAGCCACTTGTAATTTGAAACTTAGCATTTGTTATTGAGCAACCAGCCGCACCATCTTGAAGTCTAACAGCCCTGTAATTTGATGTGCCCTCATTGCCAATAATTCCAATACCATTAGCACTAACGCCAACGGCAAGAGAACCAATATTGAGGCCATCTTGGACATTGCTTTCAAGCCAGCCACCAAGAATAGTTACTGGAGATTTTGTGTCTACAACAGAAATACCATGACCAGAGTTTAATTCACAGTCTGCATATTCAATGTTTACGCCAGATGTGTAATTGCGTGTGCCACGTTGAACGGTAATACCATTGCCAGTATTTGATACACATCGAATACTAGAGATTGATGCCCCATTGCAGCTTTCAAAAAGAATACCATCACCGCCATTTGTCTGACTAACAATGTTTTCCAAGCGCATCACCTGACAACCGTCTAAATACATGCCGTGTGATGTAGCATTTTTTACAATAACATTGCTAAAGATAGAACTGTTCTCAGTAACTAAGATAGCATACAGACAATAAGTTGCATTGCTATTACCATCTAGCTCAATGTTGTTAATTTGAGTTTTAATAGATGTGGTATTGCCAATATACATAATGCTTTGCATGGCAGCACCAGCTTTGATGGTTGCCATGTTGCCCTCAACCTTTGGGCCATTTGATCCTGTGTGAAAGTTTAGCTCGGAAGTAACTAAGTATGTTTCACCACGAACAAAATTTAAAACCTTTCCAGCAGACGCAGCAATCGCAGCCTGAATAGCCGCAGTGTCATCCGTCACGCCATCACCGACAGCGCCGAAGTCTTTGACCGATACAGTGTCTTGCAGCTTGCTTGTCAGTGTGCGATCCTGTGCGCCTGTGCCGCCTTGATTGTAGGTCACAACATCAGGATCAGTTGTTAGCGAAGTAACAGCATTACCAACAATAAACTCAATCGCAGAGTTTAAGGGTGGAGCTTCTGTGAATGTCAGCGTAGAGCCACTGATCGAGAACGTGTCTTTGTTTTGGTAAACACCATCGATGTAGACTTGGATGTTGTTCTTAGAACCAGCGGCCTCTGTAGTACTAAATGCAACAATAGTACCGTCACCAGTATGGCTTGCCTTTATGTAGTTAGCGCCGAGTACAGAGCCTGTGAGCAGGTCTGAGGCAGCTTGAACCGATATGCCCCCTTCTGTGTCAAAGCTGAGAAGTTTGTTAGCACGGGTGGTGGCGTCAGGTAGTTCCAAAGAAGCTGTCGATGGATCAAAATCTTTAATCCGAATACTGCGTTCTATGAAGTCTTTGTTGTCAGCAGCAATAGCAGTCAGAGTATCTAGCTGTGTATTCAGCGCAGCACGGTTAATATCAACGCCAGCCGTAAAGTCAGTCGTGCGTTCAATGGTAGTGTCGCGAGTAATGATTACTGTCTTAGCTCCAGTCACCGTCATGGTCACTGTGCCTGTCGATCCACTCCCACCTGTAACCGTGTAATTCGTAGTAATTGTTTGAAGTACTTGGTCAATGTAGACATTTAAATCTGAGTCATCAAAGAACTCAAATGGCACTGTAAAAGAAGTCTGAGTAACACCAGCAGCAACTGTGTAACTAATTCGTGGTACGTTAGCGGAAATGTCTATTGTCATGTGTCACCTCGTTGACTTGTTCTCTCATAGCAAAGCTAAGAAGAGCAACGCACAAATAATCTAGGACAAATTATTGCCTATTAGGTAGATAGCCAGTTAAGTCTTTTGCCGTATCTTTTATAATATCGCCAGTCGCCATAGTCTCAATTAATGGCATCATGCGAATAAGACCCTTAGCTCCGTCTTGAACATCACCAGAAAGCATTTGCCCTATGGATGTTATTACCTCATAGCTCCAATCAGCAGGGGCGCCTCCTAAAGATATTAATGCGCCAACTTGATCTGGTGGAGCTTGAAACTTTGGCTGAATAGGAAAGTTATTTTCGTATCCCATTTCGCTTGCCATTGCTATAGCACGATAAACCATATCACTGTAAATTGCTGCAAGACCAGAGAAATCAAAAGACCTCATAATCTTGTCTTCAATATCCATTTCATTCCAAGCAAAACTTGGAGTTCTAGCGTTTACAATCATATAGCCAAGACCCATAGCAACAGCCATATGAGACAAACGATTGCGAACAGCACCAGAGGCATGGTTTGCTGTAATCTTACTTAATGCACCCATAGTGTAGGTATAGAAGGTAAATGGTAAAGCCAACAAACCACTTTCAACCCGACGATACCCTCTAACTCTAGGATCAACAGGAAGATCAAATGGCAATAATTTAGCTACAGTCTCTGGAATATAAGCAACACCGCTCATAGTAATAGGCTTATCAGCAGGAGTTCCCATAATAACTCTATTCATAACACCAGAAGCCAAAGCATTCCTGAACTCTCTAACCGCAACTTCATCTGTCCACGCTTCGGTGTTTGGCAAATACAAACCACCTTGGCTTTTTTCATAAGGTGAGTCAGCTATTTGTTTTGCTATCTTTGGGGTAATATTATAACGAGCCAAAAACTCTTTCTCAAACTTGCTTGCTTTGTTTTGACCCAGTTTAATCGAAGCATCAATAATTGTATGCCCTCTCAGCAAACCATCAAATGTTTTAATAGCTACAGTAACAGGAGCCAAACCATTCATAATGTAGAAAGCGTTATTTAGCTTATCAGGAATAGTTTTGCTAAATACATCATTGGTAAGACTTTCCATATATCTAAGGTGAGTTATACCCCTAGTAATTTCCAAAGCCTCACCAGCTAAGTTTAATTCCCTCTTAGCCATTTTGATTGAAATATCATCCATTGCACCAAGGAACGACTTGCCAATAGCGTTTAGCTCATGGTCCATAAACAGAGAAGCAGCATCCCCAACAGCAGCCAATCCAGAACCACCAAGGAATGTCCAACTTGTCGCAGTTCTAAGAAAGTCAGCAATCTTGGTATCTATTGCATCAGGGCGTTTTAACGTAGTACCAACAACCTGATCGTAAGTAGCTACAAAGTTTTTAATATACTTGTTTATTGTAGCTTCATCGACGCCATCTTTAATTAATCTTGACCTAATGTAGTCAAGTCTTGCTTCTAAAGACATCAACTGATTTGTTTCTGGATCACGGAATCTTTTGTGGTATTCTATTCTAGGAGCAACACGATTGGTGTAAGCAATCATAAGTTCCTTAATGTCAGTCACAATGTAATCTTTAATTAAGTGGTTAGGAATATTTAACCGCCTAGATACAAGCGGCCCAGTTCTACCAAACCCAGTAAAAATTGCATCAATTGCATCCTCATCAGTTTCACCAAGAATATTATCTATAGTTTCATTTGCTCTTCGCTCAAGAGATGCAGGATCAGTTGCTAATTCTTGATACTTAAATAGCCCATCATCACCTTTGGAAATAACTTGAGGATTCTCCCGATAATGATTTACTAAAATAGTTTTTAATCCCTCACGATCTTGTTCTATTTTGCGCCTGTTAAAAATACGCATAAGATAATTATTCGGTGACTTTGTTGAAGGCATGCGCTGAATCATTTCCAAAGCATTATCAATCCTAGATTTGGTTTCATCCATAGATTTAGCCAAGTCTTGTAAAGCTCTGCGCATGTCTGGTGTAAGGTCTAAGTCTTTATACAACAAAGCAAGATCATCAATAGATTTTGCATTGTTAATCTGCTCAAAAGCATCATCAAACTTACCCATAAAGGTCTGGTAATCGACAAGCTCTTTTTCCAAAGACTCTTTTAATTTTACTTGCTTGTTTGTTAGACCTCTTGTTGTTGCAGTTCTATTCAACTGTTTTAATTTATTGTTTACTCTTTCTATTTGCGTAACAAGTTTGTCCCTTTGTGGAGTCATCCAACGCTTGTTCTGCGCAATAATGTTTTTTGTAACGCTTTGAAGCTCTATTAAACGACCAATATCTTTAAAAGCAGTATCTTCAAAAAGGTCTTTGGGGTTTATAAGGCCAAGCTCTTCTAGTTCTTTTCCATATTGCTCAAAGAAAGTACGCGCTGCTTGCACTGAAGCTGCTTCTTGTGGTGTCATTTTTTCATATGGTACTTCATCGACCATCAAACGACCAATATGATTATACCATTCATCAGGCGCGAAACTTTCTTTACCAAGTTTTCTGCGAACCCGCTCTACATATTCGCCAACAGGGATATTAAAAAACTCAGCAGAACCGCGTGGGCTAACCTGCCGATAGTTTTCATTAATAACATCAAGAGCTTTAAACCAGTCACCTTGACGCCTTGCGGTCTCAGTAAATGTAGAATTACCTACACTCTTACCAAGCTGATTCAAAACAAAAGGCATTCCATTGTCACCACCAAGTTGGAGCATGTCCATTTTTGCCCAATCTGGTATTTTTTTATCTTGGATTGTAGTGCGAATAGGTGTTGGCACTGCTTTCATAAACCAAGATTCAGTAAACCATTTGCCAGTAAAGGATAAGTCTTCGCCTCTTTCTGCTGGTTTGTCTGAGATACTGTTAAGATATTCCTTATATCTGCGATTAAAGATTTCCTGACGAACCTGCGCTGCCACAGGTCTGTTAAGAGCAGACCCAAGCCCAAACCCAAGCAAACCACCAACAGCTGTAGTACCCATTGTAATAAGCGCTGCGTTGCCTATTTCATCCATTGGGTCAGCACCACCACTAATCTCACTAAGTGCCTCAGTGAGCGTTATACTGCCATCTACAAGCGCTGCGTCTAGTGCACCAATCTTAGCAAGCTCAGCGGCAGTTAAATTTTTACCTCTCATCAACTGCCTTGCACGTACAACTTGCCTAAGTGGTGACTTAAATGCCTGAGTGCGTAAAGCTGGGATATTAAAATTTAGTTGGTTAAATGCTTGACCAATATATTTAGAAGAACCAATAGCAGCATAAGGGATAACTACAGAAGCATGAAGACTAGGGTCAGTAAGAAACAAGTTTAAACCAGTAGACCGATTTAAAATACTATAGTTATCTTGCCTGTTTTTAATAAACTTTAGTGCAGCATTGAAATTATCCTGAGAACCAATGCCAAAAGTTCTAAGATACCTTGCGTCATCACCAGTAATTCCCTGCCTTTCTATTATAGACTCAACACGATCAATCGACTCTGGATCATAAGTAGAAGCACCACCATAAAAATTAAGTTGATTGATTATCGGATTAAATAACCTTCCATACTGAGCATTGCCTGTTTGCCCAATACTAGGCACAGTAGATTGAACTGGCTGTCTGCCAATTGCAAACGGCTCTGCGTCTGGAATAGTTAGTTTCATTCCGTTACAACACCTTCTGTAATTTTTATTCTCAAAGGCTTTGAGCCAGAAAGATCGTTATATTCTCTTCTTTTAGTTTCGTATATCTCTATTGCTCTTGTATCATTGCCAAAGATTTCAGAAAACTTTCTTAACCCAGCCTCATCAGAAGTAAACTTATCATAGTTCATATGATCCAGAGTTGCTAAGTAGTTTATTTGAGCGATAGCCTTAAACTCTTTTGGAGCATTTCCCTTAAGAGCAACTGTTAAATTGTTAAGAGCTTGTAATCTTAACTCACCCTGATTCGAAGATAAGGTATTTAGCTTTTCCAACATGTAAGGTTTGTCATTAATAATGATTGGCTCAAATGAGCCATAATCATTAACATACCCTACATAATATCTTGGCTCACCAGCATATATTGATGCAACATCAGGCTTATAGGCCAACTCAATATTTAAAGCAGCAAGCCCTCTTTTCAATCTTTCTCTATCAGAGAGCTTTTCACTAGCGCCAACACCAGTTGTAAACTGCTCAACAATAGCTCTGCTTGTCGTTAATATGTCTCCACCAATCATTGCAGCTATAGTCGCTGCTTGTTGATCAAGAAAAGTACCGCCTTTAAGTAGATCATTAAACTGACCAGAATCAGCCATTAAATCTGTCATTGCACTTCTATTAGAAGTAATCTCGGTGTCGCTAAAAAACGCATTTCTAGGAAACTCAGTCGAGTCGCCAATGTATGGCCCAAAAACAGCAGGGTCTTTTGCCATGTTGGAAGTGTACCCATCAATAATAGAAGACAGTGAATCCTCAGTAATAACCCTACCCCTAGCCTTTTGCATTCTTAGCATTGCTAGTATTTCTTTTTTATAGTTGTTGCTCATTGGATATTCATCCAGCACCCTATTAATGCTTTGAGCGTTTGGTATTTTTAAATCTGCTTTAATATCGTCATCAATGTTTCCATCATAGTTTCTAAAATCAAGTGCTACAGATAATGGTTCAACACCTTCTGCTCTAGCTGTTTGAGTTATTGCTGAGTACAAAGCATAAATCTCAGGGCTAAGAGACTTGCGCATTATATCTAAAGAACCAATTCTACCATCAGTAGTAACTGTTTCAATGTTGGAGAACCTTTCAAAGGTTTGAAGACCAGTATTTAAATTTTCCTCTCTGTTTGAAAAGATTGCGCTCTCCAAAGCTGTTTTCATTTTAGGTAAAATTACACCTTGACTAGCAGCATTTTTAATAGCTTCATATTCAAACATGTTCTCAGCTGTTATTACTATATCGCCTAAGACTTCCTTTTCATAAAATGCTAATTCGTCCTCACTTACAGACGACAAATCATCTTCAATTGCATTTATTCTAATCCTATTAAGTTCTTTAGTGTTTTGATTAGTAGAAGCTCTTAATCTGTTTGAAACATAGCTTGATATTCTTGAAGGGTTTAACTCGTACGCAGGTCGCAATAGTTTCCATGCCTCAAGAGCATTGCCAGTTAAAGTTGTTGATGGTTGAGTTATAGCATCGCTCAACTCTTCAAGTTCAACTGTTGATAATCCTATTCTGTCTGATTCTATTCTTGATCTTTCAGAAAAGTTTTCATCAAGCAAAGTTAATAATGTTGACTTAGCAGTTGCGTTTAAGCCGCTTTTGGGTACTCTTGTTTTTAAATCAGCATATATATCTAAGTAGTTATCAGCATCTTGTAAGCTAATAATATTGCTTCTAAAGCGATCCTCTAGCCTTGCATCACGAGCACTTTCAATTCTATTTAAAGCCGCGCGTCTGTCACTAAGATTGGTTGCAAGAGTAGAGCGTTGTTCCTGCGACATGTTTTGCAATTCACGAACTATTTGCTTACCTTGATTACCACCAATAAGAGCTTGTATTATAGTGTAGTTTGGATTTGCTTCATCCATCAGTGCTTCAGAAAGCATATCTATATCATCAGAAGTTTTACCGGCAACATCTAGGTTCTTCATTATCCATGTAGTAATAAGTTCATTGCCAACTTCTAACTGAACATTTTTGTCTTCGATTGGTGCAACAATACTTGCTATGTCTTGAATTGTACTTGATGCACTTATAGTTGGAGAATGCTCAGAGATTAATCTATTAGCCTCTGACTCTACATACTCTTCACTAATTGCTGCAAAAGAATCAAACGCAGCAATTAAACTTGTAACACTTGTTGATGTTTTTGCTTTAACTATTAAGCCTTGTAAATTTTCTATGTTTTGAACATCACTCGCTATAGAAAGTTTGCTAATAACAGAGGGATTTGTAAGAGAAAGTTTCAACAACGATTGATCTGATGGGGAAAGTCTTGAGTATATTCTTACAAGATCGTTATTTGCATGAAGTGCTTGAAGCCCATCAATAGCTTCATTCTCAGAAACCCACTGCTTAAATGTTACACCATCAACATTTAATAAGTCTAAATTTCTTGCACGAAGAGAGGCAGATAGATCAGCAATTTCTTCGTTAGAACCTCCAATAGAAATAAGTTGTGCAAGTTTTCTTTTGTCTTTGTAACCATCCATTAACTGCTGTCTAATTAAAGCAGCCTTTGCAGCTTCAGCTTCTTTCTTTGCTAGAGTTGCATATGTACTTGCAATATATTCTTTACCAGCTTCTTGGATATATCGACTGTAAGCTGTAGCCTCGCCTTCAGCATTGTACATTTCTTGTACATAATTAGACATACTGTCTTTATATTGAGCTGCCGAAGCAGACTTCTTTGCAAACTCAGAGCCTTTATTCTCTAATTCTTTTAGAATTGACTCTTCAAATCTGCGATCAATCATATTCTGATATGATCTTGCAGCTATAGTTCCATATGATGAAGGTGGACTATATGCTACAGGCATATTTGTATCGGGATCAATTGTGCTGATTCTATCAGAAGGCTGAGCTAGAGCTGCTTTTTTTCCAGTTTCTTCTGCACTTATTGCAGCATCTCTGTAAGCAAGGGCTGCTATGTTTTCAGCCGCTCTACTTATAGACTGAGCGACTGACGCAGCCCCAGCATCTGCTCGGACAACACCAACAGGCTTATTAAAGATTTCTGTTCTTTGTCTTATTACAGCCATTAGTCAGTCCTTACTTGCTTTGCCCTGTACAAACCTTCGCCCGCAGTCCCAACAGCACTAAACAAAGAAGCATAAAGAGCATTACGACCACGACGTCTTTCAGTCATAGCTGCCAAGTTTATACGAGAACCCTCAAACTGCGCCTGTTGATCTATGCGACCAAGGTCTTGAGCAATAATTTCTTTTTGTTTTTCCAAGAATGCTTGAACACTACGGTCAGTTCCAACATCACGACCAGCAGCAGCAAAGGCAGCAACATTAGAAGCTGTAGCCAAATCGTATTCTTCTCTTCTCGCTCTTGCTTGCTGCATAGCAAGAACTTTGTTTTCCCGCTTTTGTGTTTCTATATTAAAAGCAGTTAAGTCAGCTTCTTGCTTTGCACCAATGCCGCCTAAGACCATCCCACCAGCACTTACAATAGTGCTTACTAACAATATTGTTTCTAAAGCCATTAGACTATCAACTCCACTGTAAGGCCATTGACCTGCAAAGATAACGGATCATTCTGCTCAATCGTTACCTTGGGATCACGGCTATAACCTAAAACGCGAAACTCTTTCTTGCCAGTAAACTTACTCTCAGTCACCAAGTTAGTGCCATTCACCGAAACCGATCTGGTATCTTTCAAATCCAAGACCACATTCGTAATGCCACGAATACTACCAGTTGCAGGGCCATTGCCTATTGCAGCATCAATTGGATTGCTCACAATCTTAGAAGTAAACTTTCTTCCAACGTAAGCATGAGTAAAGCCCAAGCCAGCAACTACCGTAAGGTCAACCTGATTGCTGGCGTTTACTGTAAAACTCCCAATATGGGAAAGATCAGTCCCATCTGTAACAACAACATCTACTACGTCACCATTTGAGTAAACAGAGCTTACATCAACAAGGTTGCTAGAGATCGCACCATAGACATAGAAATCCAAGCCAACATCACCAGTAAACTCGCATAGCTGCAAGTTTCCATCTTTGTCATAAGCATTGGCAAACAATCTGTCTTCAATTGCACAGACTGAGCCAAAGTTTCCATTTGTTGTAACCCTAGTCCATGATGCTCTCTTCTCTGCTCTGTTTGAAGAAAACAAAACAAGATCGCCATTGTTAGACGTAAACGCGGCATAGGACTCAGGCAACCCAAAGCCGCTATGAACAACCGCCATATACTTAGGACTGTCAATCAAATGAGAAGCTATTGTAGAAATAGCTGGGGCCACATAAGCATTCTCAGCATCAGAATAGATATACTCTCTGATTATCTTACCGTTTCTTTGCGCAAAGATAGTCGCACCATCAATCGACATCGGTTCAATAAACTCTATGCCGTATGGTGTCTGCTGTCTTATCTGAGCATTGGTCGGCGTTATGGCTTGGTTCAAGTAAGTAGGAACATAGAGTTCACTTGATGCAGTAAATATCTGAAGATCACGGTTAGAAATCAAATATCTGATTTCATTAATATCACCTATAGAAGCATTGATCTGTATAGCATCATCATCAGCTGCATCCCCAACATCAAAGTTAAAGAACTGACCAATCTTACTCATAAATATTCCATCAGGCTCTGCAATTGTACCAGCAAAAACCAACCTGTTTTCATGAAACTCAACTGCCGCAGGGTATCCCCTTTTAGCTGAGAAGCACTGCTCATCCCAGAAACGGCTTGCTGCATGAGTGGCTATTGTTACCTGACCGCCACCATCTTCAGCACTTGAAGCAGAACCACCAGCCGTAAAGGTAAATATATTCTCATCAATAATACCACTTACAGTCCGAGCACCATCCAAGTTGCCAACATTAATACCACCAACCGCAGATGCACCAGAAATTGTAATAGCTTCACCGCCAGCAAAACCATGATTAATCATTGTTACTTCAACAGTTGCGCTACCGTTAGTTGTTCTAAATGGATTAAGAATAGCTAATCTTATTGAGAGTTCGTCAACAACATCTCCCGTTGCAGAAGTCGCAGACTGTACGCTTGTAATAGTAATCTCATTGCCACCATAACGAACTGTCACGCCAACATGCAAAGAATCAAGATAATCTCCACCAGTCTGCACCCCAGTAGTATCCCAATAATCAGTGCTGGTAACAAGCGTAATGCCAGTCCCTGTTGTGGCAGATGGATCAAGAGTTGTTTCATGGTCTTGAAACTGGGTGTAAGGTTGGAATGTAATGCTGTTGTCTGCACGTTTATCAAATGAAAAGGTGCTTATCTCAAACGAAGC
>Ga0208785_1001148_pt1 | contig 11727 bp, 23 predicted proteins | sample DEB08_DNA_2_FD_185499 | JGI IMG/M metagenome (GOLD analysis project Ga0208785, IMG submission 185499) | Aqueous microbial communities from the Delaware River and Bay under freshwater to marine salinity gradient to study organic matter... | ecosystem: Environmental > Aquatic > Marine > Coastal ...
GCGCACTGGTGTCTGTGATGACCGGGGCATTAACGGGCTCATTCGGCCTGTTTCTAGGGTCTGGCAAGAAAGAATGAGCTACTTCTCTGACGATGAACTGCGCTGCAAGTGTGGCTGCGGCCAGCTAGGCCCTAACGGCCAGTTTGACCCATACGCACTAGAGCAGCTGAACAAGATCCGCGAGGAAGTCGGATTCCCGCTGCCAGTGACGTCTGGCTATAGATGCACCAACCACCCTATAGAGGCCGATAAAAGGCGTGCAGGCCGACCTGTGGGCGCACATACGACAGGGAAGGCGGTAGACATAGGGGTGAGCGGTAAAGACGCTCACAGGCTCTGTGCGGTGGCTGTAATCAACGATGTACCCCGGATCGGAGTTAATCAGAAAGGATCTGCCCGATTTATACACCTTGATTGGGATTTATCCCGTCCTAACCCCACTATCTGGTCATACTAGGAGGCTGCTATGCACTACATCAAGATGATTGGTAAGGGCTGCAAGTCTCGCGTTATGCACCTCACCGAAGCCGAGGCTGGCATATTCTTCCTTTCGGCCGTAGCCCTGAACATCCTGCTGATCTCTCTTCTAGCTTTCAGCTGAAGGTCTAAAACTAAAATCTACTTCCATACCTCCTGATTTGGAAATCCAACGATGGGTTTCCATTGCTATCCGGTCTGACAAACCGACAAACCCGACAAACCCGACAAACCCGACAAACCGCTTACCTATGCGGTTTGATGACTTTGATGGGTTTTTCACTTTGTCAGACCGAATGCCTCTTTTTTCGGACACGAACTGCCACTCTGTGTCCGTTACATCTGCCACATCTAAAACCAGAAACTCTATTTGTCGTGACATATCTGGAAATCCATGCATGGGCTTCCAAATCGCACAGATATAATCGCTCAAATAAATCTACATAAAAGTGTAGACAACGTAGATGTTGATCTGTAATATCTCCTTATCGGCTGGATACACAGCCATTAACCAAGGGAGAAACACCATGAAGAACTTCAAAGAATCTGAAATCACTCGCTCTGACGTTACGGCTATCCGCGATGAGCTCAACAAGGCAATTGCTGACAAGCTGGCAGAGTTAGGCTTGGATGGAGAATTCGGTAACGCTTCTTATGACGCCAACACCGTCAGCTTCAAGGTACAGCTTACTCGCGCCGGATGTCTAACTCGCGAACAGCAAGGTAAGCGCGAGGCGCTTATGAACAAAATAGTATGGGACAACCTTGAATCCAACCTCACTGATGAGCAAGTTAAAGAGTTTGTTGACATGGTTCATGAGGTTCGCGGCCAAAAGATCCGCCTCACCGGCTACAACTTCCGCTCTAAGAAAATGCCCGTTGAGTTTGAGAAGGTAGATGGCGGCACTATGCACAAGGGCGCGGAGATCTTCTTGACGCTTGCCGTTCAAAAGCATTTCGGCGCTCTCGCCGCATAGGGGTAAGCAATGCAAGACATACCAGAGCATTTACTTGCGCTAATCGCGGTGATCATTGCATCAATGTTTTTGGTCGGCACATCAGAGTATGAGGACGCTCTGGCTGACCAAGAGGTCTATTGCAAGAACGTCAGCGATGGCGTTTGGCCTGATTACAAGGGCTTGTATGCGGAGGTTTGTGAGTGATCGACAAAACATTCCCGAACCTCCATCAAAGAAATGATTGGATCGTAATTCAGAGATTCATTTGCAAACGAACATACAAATCTATCGGGCGTGACCTAGGCTTATCAGTCCAAAGATGCACGGAGATATGCAAGGGGCGTCAATGGAAATTTAAGCATAGAGCTATGCAGAGGGCTCGCAAAGAACGGCGAAAGAGAGCTTGTAAAGAGCAACGCCAGAAATATCTTGCGGCAGTTTTGAGCGCGATTGAGTCGGCGGAGGTACAGCGGTGAGATACGGATCAGTTTGTTCTGGAATTGAGGCCGCAACTATGGCATGGCACTCACTTGGTTGGGTGCCATCTTTTTTTAGCGAGATAGAGGCGTTTCCACGCGCTGTATTGGAACACCATTATCCAGAGGTGCCGGTTCACGGCGACTTCACAACCATTGGAGCGGATCAGTATGGATCAATTGACCTTCTTGTCGGAGGAACCCCGTGCCAGTCATTCAGCATCGCAGGACTTAGAAAGGGATTGGATGATGACCGTGGCAACTTGGCACTCGAATTTCTTAGGCTTGCTCAACGAAAACAGCCCAAGTGGGTCGTTTGGGAAAATGTGCCCGGCGTCCTGTCATCAAACGGAGGACGGGACTTTGGTTCCTTCCTCGGGGCGTTGGTCGAATTGGGGTATGGGTTCGCCTACAGAGTCTGTGACGCTCAGTGGTGGGGAGTGGCCCAGCGACGCCGTCGTGTGTTCGTTGTCGGATACCTTGGAGACTGGAGACGTCCCGCAGCGGTTCTTTTTGAGCGCGAAGGCTTGTTCGGGGATTCTCCGCCGAGCAGAGAAGAGGGGGAAAAAGTTGCCCCCGCTGTTACTACAGGCCCTCCATTCAGTCGCACAGGAAACGAGCGAGTAGAGTGCGAGGCCATTGTGCCGATGACAGCCAGGATGCGCGGTTTCGGTGACTACGCGTGTGATGGCACTGCTTCAGCACTGAAAGCCCGTGACTACAAGGATGCCACCGACCTTGTGGCAGAAGAGTTAAGCGTCAGACGCCTGACACCAACCGAGTGCGAGCGACTTCAGGGATTTCCTGATGGCTTTACGCAGATCCCATACCGCAACAAACCAGCAGATAAGTGTCCCGATGGGCCGAGATACAAGGCTCTGGGTAACTCTATGGCTGTTCCGGTAATGCGTTGGATAGGTGAAAGAATTAAAACAGTGGAGGGGTTATGGTAATTGCAGAAGACTTAATTTATTTCCTCGATATTGAGGACGATATGTGGCGCGGCACTGGTCTACACGCCAAGAATGTGCCAGCTGAGCTTATGGTGGAGTGCGTAGAGTATTTTGTGCAGGAGCACCGTGATTGGCTTGATGACTATGTGCCACCGGACATTGTGAATCAGGGTGAATGGTTTTTGGAGGTCTTTAACCCCAAGCGGGAAGAGACCCTTTATGTAACGACCAGAGCGGTATTCTGGGAGTCAATTAGAAAGCAGATCTGGGAGGATCTTTTAGATGCAGAAGAACGATCAATCGCGTTTGGCTAAGCCAATGGACTTGAGCGGGCTTGACCCAATAATGGCAGAGCGGTGGCAGGACGTATCACGCCGCCTGGAAGCTGAATTCATGAACGGTTTTGTTGCGGGTTATGCCTGCGATCATTGGGGTGTAGAGCGCCAATCAGAGGCGTTCCGTTACGGCTTTAGTGACGGCTACACCCTTGCCCAAATGGAAGATAACGGCTTCAGGAGGCAGCGATGAGCGATATACCAGAGAGGTTAGGCACCATCCTACGGGAGATTGGTGAGACGCCGGAGTCGGCTTGCTGGCCGGTACGCCCAGGCATTTACGCCGTCAAGCATAAGGCGCTGGAGAGGGTGGCAGAGAAGTTAAACATCACGTTTGACGAGCCAGAGTTCGCCTACGCAAGCCCTGACCATGTGATCATGCGGGTGACCGGGCACCTCGGAGATCAGTCAGCATGGTCTGTGGGTGAGGCGTCAAAGACAACCAGCCAGAATAAGTATTACGCTGCGATGGCTGAGAAGCGGGCTAAGGATCGCGTGATCCTCAAGCTCATTGGGGCTAGCGGTGACGCTTACTCTGAGGAAGAGTCGGATGACTTCAAGGATGCCGCGCCCAACCCGGCAGTTCAGTTTAGTAAGGAGTTAATGGATCATATTGCTTGCGTTCGTGAGCACTTTGAGTCCGTCTATTTCATCAAGCAGGCGATTCAGAATCAGGACGATCTGATGGCTGCTGAGTGCTATTTAGAGCTCGATGATGAAACCAAGCACGCCCTGAGGAGAGCACCTTCAAAGGGCGGTGTATTCACCACGGCCGAGGAGAAATACCTCAAAGGGCCAGCAATCAGTAACGCGAAGAAGCAAATCTTAAATGAGGAGAGCGCAATATGAGCGAGCGAAACTACACCCACAACATCACCTGGTACAACAAGGAGGCGAGAGAGGGCGTAAGTGCCGAAGGCATCAGCATCAGAACCCCAGCCGACTGGAAGCCAGACTTTGTTGAGTATGAGCTTTCGATAAACCTGCCTGCATTCCGCCAATGGCTGAGCGATCAGATTGCGGCCGGTGGCATCGATCGAGATGGCTGGCTCAATCTCGATATGGTGAAGAGAAAACCAAAGCAGGCTACGGCTATGCCTGAGTTTGCTTCCACGGAAGCGCCCGTTGCTGTACCAGATGAGGATCTTCCATTTTGAACACTGGGCTAAGGCTACGCAGGCTACAAAAAGAGTTGGGGGTCAGTTCTGTTGAATTGGCGAAGAGGACAGGGAAGTCCCCCCAGCAAATTTCAAGATGGCGGTCGCAAGGGGATATGCTGCTGAGTAGCGTTGTGCTAGTTTGCTCTGCTCTCAACATTCCAGTGAGCGACTTTCTCAAATAAAAAAGGCCCCCCGGAGGGGGCCAGCAAGGGAGGTCACAATCATGAGATTGCCTATAAATTATAACTTGGGGGGGTTATGTCAGTACAGATAATTTTGGATCGGCTGGATAAGTACAAGTCGGTCGGTAATGGCAAATGGCTTGCTAGATGCCCGTCACATGATGACTCAACGCCGTCGTTGAGCATTACAGAAAAGGGCGATGGCAGGATTCTTATTCACTGTTTTGGCGGCTGCGGAGCCCTAGAAGTCTTGGCTAGCATAGGATTGGGCTGGGACGCGCTATACCCGGAAGATGAGCATTACAAGGCCAATATCAAGCGGGTCAGCGATGTGCTTGAGGACTTCATTGTCGAGTTTGTAGAGCACGCTAGGGAGACGGGTAAGTCTATATCCGCCAAGGATAAGGTTACCTACCTGGCGGCACTCAAAAAGGGTGGCAAGCGCAATGGCTTTGTCTGGAAGGTAGCAACGGAGATCGCCAAGAATGAGCATTGAGGCCATCAACTGGGCCTTGAATCATGTCACTAACGTAACCAGTACCCAGAAGGCTGTATTAATTGCGCTAGCAGATCGGGCTGATGCTCAGGGGAGATGCTTCCCGTCATATGAGGACATCATGACCCGAAGCTGCGCGAGCCGTAATGCCGTATCGAGGGCGCTAGCGTCGTTGGTGGAGTTAGGTCTCATAGCTAAAGAGCCAAGATTTAATAAGTCCACAATCTACACGTTAAGCCTTGGTAGTACGCAAATGAATACTAGTGCTAGTAGTACGGAATTGAATACTGGTAGCAGTACGCAATTGAAGACTGCTAGCAGTACGCAAATGAATACTCTAACCACCATAGAACCACCAATTAACCACCAAAGGGAAAAACATAGCCGTAAGGTTCCTGAAGGAGTTGATCCTGACGTCTGGAAGGATTGGGTTCAGTACCGGAAGAAGTTCAAGGCACCATGTACTGATAGGTCGCTGACTATCGTTGCCAATAAGTTAAAGGAGGTGTCATTCTACGAGCAGCGTGAGTGCGTTGATCGCGCAATTGAATGCGGGTGGAAGTCCGTATTCCCAAAAACAACTAATAGCAACACGGGAGAATTGGTCATATGAGACTGTCACATTCTGAGATTGAAGATTTCACTGACGCTGACTTGCAGAAAATCTACGCTAAGGTCGAAGACCTTGATGTAGTCAGCATAGACGCGTTTAGGGATGAGTTTTTAGATCGGCTGGAAAAGTCCCCATCTGAGACCGGGATTAAGATGCCGTGGGGTAACACCCACGATAAGGTCAGGCTGCGGATGGGGGAGTGTTCAGTCATAGCCGGGATTAACGGCCACAAAAAGTCTACCTTCATCAGCCAGATTATGGTTCACGCCGCTCAGGAGTGCATGGTGGGCCTAGCTTCATTTGAGATGGACGTTGAGGACACGGCTAAGCTGATGTGCAAGCAGGCTGTCGCGGTAAACAACCCGTCCCGGCAGATGGGCGAGCGGTTTGCCGAGTGGATTGAGCCCAGATTCTGCTGGTATCGCGTTTTGGGCGGAGTGAAGCCGCTGCAGAGCCTGGGGGCGATTGCGGCTATGGCGGAGAGAGGCTGCAAGCTCATTGTCATTGACAACCTTCAATTTACGGGGGTCTCAGATGACATCGAGCGCGAGCGGCTTTGGTTCAATCAGGTGATTGGCCTTGCTTCAGCCCTAAAGGTTCATATCTGCATTATTCACCATGTCAGAAAGCCCGACCGGGGAGGTGATGAGTATGTCCCGACTCGATTTGATATCAGGGGCGGCAGCACGATTGTTGACCAGTGCCACCTGCTGATTATTGTCTGGCACAACAAGCTCCGGGCGAAGATCAAGACCAAGCAGGAGTACGGCATATCGCTCGATGATAAGGAGCGGAAGATACTTCAGGAGCAGGCCGACTTCCGGGCCATAGTGGCAAAACAGCGCAAGGCTCCATTTGAGGGGATCATTCAGCTGTATGACACGGCCGGTCAGACCTTCAGTGTAGGTGAGCGCGTCACGCCGCCAAAGATCCAAGAATTGCTGCAGGGGTGAACGATGATTGAATTCTTCAAGGCGGTGTGGCGGGCTATAAAATCTTTTTTCGTAACGATATGGGGAGCGGTCATGGGTGACTTTTGGATAGTGAAGGATGTTAATGAGCTAACGCAGAGGCTGGTTTTTTTTGAGGATTGGCTGCGGAAGAATTGGAATTGGGAAACGCCAGTTCAGTGGAAGGTATCGCCCTATAAGTCTAGGCGCAGCCTCAGTCAGAATGCGCTCTTTCATGTCTGGGTCAGGGAAATGGTTATGCACTTTCGGAAGACGAGGCCCGACCTCACGGAAGAGCAAATGAAGACGCTGGTGAAGTACAAGTTTCTTGGAACCGCAGACATTGTTGTAGGAAAAACAATAATTAAGGATCAGGTTCGTGAGACCAGTTCTCTGGATCGCGGGGAGATGCTTGAATTCATGGATAAAACTCAAAACTGGTGCCTCGATCTTGGTGTACAATTGACCTGTCCAGCGGACTCGGAGTTTATGACACTCAAGGGGGGCTAAGTGTCGGAACATCCAATGATGCAGTTCTGTGAAACAGAGCGGCAGCTAGAAATATACACTTTAAAGCACCAAGGGCTGAACCATAGAGAGATTGCTCAGCGCCTGGGTATAGATACCCGCAACCTTTACCGAGTCATGCGCCGGGTCAAGGATCGCGCTGCGAAAGCCGGGTATAGCCCAGAGCATGATTGGAATCACCCTGTCCCAGACGGCCACAAAATCAAGGGCGTATCGACGTTCTATGATGATGACGGCCGCATGGTGCGCCAGTGGGTTAAATCCCAGACCGACGAGAAGCGCCAGTTTGAGATTTTGATAGAACGGTTAGAGGAAGCGCACCAGGACGTCCCAAGGTTTAAGCCAACCAAAAAGCCTACCAAGGTAGAAGACTCGTTGCTGAGCCTTTTAACGATCACCGACTTCCATCTCGGTATGTACGCCTATGAGGCGGAGACCGGCGAAGATTGGGATATCAAGATCGCCCGGGATGTATTTCTAAACTCTATCCACGATATGGTGTTGGCCTCACCAAAGGCCGGTACCGGGATGCTTTGCCAGCTGGGGGATTTCCTGCACTGGGACGGGATCCTCAATGTGACCCCCCAATCGGGCCATATTTTGGACGCAGACACCCGGTACGCGAAGCTGGTAGACCTCACAATGTCAGTAATGGCCGAGGCGGTAAACATTATGCTGGGCCATTTCGGCAGGGTGGTTATTGTGAATGCGGAGGGAAATCACGATATTTCTGGCTCCATCTGGCTGCGTAAACACCTAGCGCATCTGTTCGGCAAAGAGCGACGGGTAGAGGTGATTGATAATGACTACCCCTATTACGCATACCTACACGGCCAGACCATGCTCGCCTTCCATCATGGGCACAAGATGAAGCTGCCGCAGCTGCATAAGCTGTTTGCTAGCGAGCCTCGATTCCGAGAGATGTGGGGCAAATCTAACTACACCTACATCCATACGGGTCATTACCATCACGAGCGAGTGGTAGAAGATGGCGGGGCGATAGCAGAGCAACACCCAACTTTAGCCGCCAGAGACGCCTATGCAGCGCGTGGAGGCTGGGTGTCTAGGAGGGGCGCAAAGGTAATCACTTACGATAAAATTGACGGGGAGATATCAAGGATCACAGTGAGGCCCAGGCTATGATGCTAATCGCAGCGGAATTACCAAAAAACAAAGGTATGGTTGTGTTTTTGGTGTCAACCATAGGCGGCTGTATGACCAACGCATCCAACCCAAAAGAGACGGATGTTTACACTGACAACTTCCCTGAAGGCGTGACAGTAGATGTTGAGATAGACCGCTTTGCAGAGATGTGGCAGACTGCTTTATCGGTGGGTGAGATTGAAATAGAAATAGAAGACGATACGGAGGGGTCGGGAACGTGCCATTAGAAGCTAGCATTAAGGATTTTGAGAACACCCGGAAGAGCTTTACCGGATGCCGTGAATGCGACCGGGTATTTACGAGCGTGGACGCTTTTGACAGGCACAGAGTAGGGGAGCATGGGGTCAACAGATCGTGCGCCACAGACCTTCCTGCCATTGGATTATGCTTAGATGACAAGGGGCGCTGGAAGAGGGCTCGCTTTGGTGGGAATTAAGCGCGACCAGGCTGACGTTTGGTTTAGTAAGGCTGTCAGGCTAAGGGACGGCTGCTGCGTTCGATGTGGGACTACTGAGACGCTCCAGGCGATGCATATAGTCGGCAGGCGCAACAAGGCCGTGAGATGGTCTCTGGACAATGCTGCCGCTGGCTGCGCTGCCTGCCACCGTTATTTCACCGAAAACCCGCTGGCCTTTACGGATTTCTTAACCCAGCTATGGGGTGACGGCCACCTTGAGATATTGAGAGAAAAGGCCAGAGAGATACTGAAGACCACAAAAGAGCTCAGGAAAGAGATCAGCGCCCACTACCGGGCAGAGGTTAGAAAGAAAGAAGAAGATCCAGATCATGAGATTATAAGCTACAACTGAATATAACAAATCGGTATATCCAGTTAAGTAGATTGGGCGTAAAATCAACAAGAGCGTAGCATTAGGGAGATGCTTATGTCTTTTGAGCCTGTAAAGCGAGAGGTTTTAGATACTTTTATCAGCCAGAAGTATCACTGGCATACTCTGACGCCAGAGCAGCAGATGAGTATGGCTGTAGAGCTCCAGAAGCACCGCTTTCTTGAGAAGCATTACATGGATTTTATTGACCAGATAATGGCTGACAAGGACGCATTCAGACGTTACAGGGAGCTCGTTAGTGGCAACAGATGACCAAGTTAAGTGCGCGGTAGAGGGAGCTATTCAGGCCGCAGAGAGAAGCGGCGGAGACATGGCTTTACTTCAGGGGCTCAGGCTTGTCCCGCTCTCACTCGCCAGAAAGGATGAGATCCTTGAGATATTCAGATGCCCGAAGCATTTGAGATGTCCAGATAGGACGTTCTACACTCTGTATCACAAGATCCCGCGCCACTCCAACGGCGAGCTTGGGCGTCGAAAGGCTAGATGAAGTGCGTAGCGTGGGGGTTCATAGAAACGCCAATCTAGTCAGCCCAAGCGTCAAACATGAGCAGGAGGTGCATATTAAATGGCACCCCATAGAGCCAGGAGAGATGCCCTCAGAGGCAGGCACGGTTCTGGTGGCATTTAGTGACGGGTCAGTAGAGTCCTATCCAATAAGCGATGAGGACATCAGCCTGGGAGTCATCAGGTGTGGACATGAGGTGGGGCAATACTGGGCCTACTCAATCCCGCACCCTGACTTTGATATAATAGACTAGCAGTGAAGGAGCGACCAAAAACCGCCCCGGACTACTTGAAGTTGATACTGGCGGGAGATCGGATTCACTTTACCTGCGCTGATATTGCAGAGATGCTCGACATACCTTTTAGGAAGGCGAGAGCAGCGATTGAGTATGGGATCATTGATGAGACCATCAGGATCAGTGTGATGTATAGCTCAAGGCTAGACAGACCAACAGAGTACGAGCTCGCCAGCTGGCGGAAGGAATGGATAACAAAGCCGTGGAAGTAGAAGGACAGCCTCAAGGCCGAGGAAGGCCAACCAAGCTCACTGATGAGGTCAGGGCCAAGGCGATCGAGTATATCGAGGTTGGATACGAGAATGATGAAGCTGTCCCTACAATCGAGGGATTGGCTGTCTACTTGTCTGTAACGCGCAGGACTCTCTACAACTGGCGTGATTCTGACGACGATTTTTTATACATCTTAGACACTTTGCTAGTAAATCAGGCGAAGAAGATTTTCTCAGGCGCTCTCAGAGGCGATCTAAACACGACTATCAGTAAGCTAATGCTCACCAAGCATGGCTACTCAGATCGTCAGGAGGTTGATCACAGCAGTTCTGACGGGTCTATGAAGCCAACAGTGATTACGCTGCAGGGCGTAAGGGCAGATGCAGCAGTCGACGATACTGATACCGGATCCACTAGTCCCGGTATTTGAGGGGCCAGCCCGATACCGAGGGGCATACGGCGGGAGGGGTAGCGGAAAGACTCGCACCTTTGCGCTGATGACTGCGATCAGGGGCTACCAGGAGGGCATGAGCGGTAACAGCGGGCTAATACTATGCGGTCGGGAGCGGCTTAACTCTCTGGAAGACTCCTCGCTAGAGGAACTGAAGACAGTAATCGAGCAGCATGACTTCCTGCGGGAGTATTACGAGTGCGGCGAGCGATACATCAAGAGCCGGGACGGCCGTATCCATTTCGCATTCTCAGGGCTGCGGAGTAATATCAACTCGGTCAAGTCGAAGAGCCGCATACTGCTGGCGTGGATAGATGAGGCCGAGGACGTCTCGGAGATGGCATGGCGGAAGCTGGTGCCGACCGTCCGAGAGGATGACAGTGAGATCTGGGTCACATGGAATCCAGAGAGCAAGGAGTCTGCTACTCACCAGCGGTTTAGGGAAAACCCGCCTAGAGAATCCAAGATTGTAGAGATCAACTGGAATGAAAATCCGTGGTTCACTAAGGCCCTAGAGATGGAGAGGCTTGAGGACTTGGAAAAGCGACCAGAGATATATGATCACGTTTGGGATGGCGGCTTCATTGTCTATACAGATGGGGCCTACTACGCCCATGAGATGCTGGACGCGAAGAAAGACGGCCGCATCAGCGCAGTTCCGTATGACAAGGGCACCGGGGTAGTCACTGCCTGGGACTTAGGGATGGATGACTCAACTGCGATCTGGTTCGCCCAGTTCGTGGGGAAAGAGATCAGGATCATTGATTACTACGAAGCTAGCGGATATGCGCTAGACCATTACGCCAAGGTTCTTGACGAGAAGGGCTATCACTACACCAACCACATCCTTCCGCATGACGTCAGGGTAAAAGAGCTCGGCACCGGCAAGTCACGATATGAGGTGCTGCAGTCCCTTGGCCTTACCAATATAGAAATCTGCCCCATGCTCAGTGTTGAGGATGGTATCCAGCAGGTGCGATCGAGCGTCCCTATGGCATGGTTTGACGCAAAGAAGTGCGAGCGGGGCATTGACGCACTCATGCAGTACCGTAGGGATTGGGATGACTCCGGGAAGGCGTGGAGAGGCAGGCCAAAGCATGATTGGACGTCTCACGCTGCAGA
>Ga0208785_1001159_pt1 | contig 11630 bp, 9 predicted proteins | sample DEB08_DNA_2_FD_185499 | JGI IMG/M metagenome (GOLD analysis project Ga0208785, IMG submission 185499) | Aqueous microbial communities from the Delaware River and Bay under freshwater to marine salinity gradient to study organic matter... | ecosystem: Environmental > Aquatic > Marine > Coastal ...
GATGAGGGTCGTCGGATCCTCAAATGCTGACCCATACTCGTCGGCCGCTGCAGCCGCAAGCGCGCTCTACGGCCCCTTGCACGGCGGCGCCAACGAAGCGGTGGTGCGAATGCTCACCGAGATCGGATCGGTGGACAACGTCCCGGCATTTATCGACTCGGTCAAGGAGGGCAAAGGTCGCCTCATGGGCTTTGGTCACCGGGTGTACAAGAACTACGACCCTCGCGCGCGCATTATCAAAGACACTGCCTACGAGGTGTTCGAGGTCACCGGCAAGAACCCACTACTCGACATTGCTCTCAAGCTCGAAGAGGCCGCGTTGCAGGACCCCTATTTCGTGGATCGCAAGCTGTACCCGAACGTCGACTTCTACTCCGGCTTGATCTACCAGGCGATGGGCTTCCCAGTTGAGATGTTCACCGTTCTGTTCGCAATTCCCCGGACCGCCGGGTGGCTGGCGCACTGGCAAGAACTCCTGGCTGACGGCGACCAGAAAATTTCTCGGCCACGCCAGTGGTACACGGGTCCAAACGAGCGCGATTACATCGCGATGTCTGATCGCTGATCGTGGATTTCTCCTGGACCCCGCAGCAGGAACAGTTGCGCCAGGAGGCGCGGGAGTTCGCTGCTGATGCGGTCGCTCGGTATGGGCGCCATAACGACTCGTGGATTAACGGCTACTCGGCTGAGTTTGCGCACGAATTAGGAGAGCGAGGCTGGATTGGCCTCACTTGGCCCACTGAACATGGCGGTGGCGGGCGACCCGCTATCGATCGTCTGATCATCGGGGAGGAACTCATTGCCGCCGGTGCACCGATTGCTGCGATGTGGTTCGCCGACCGTCAAATGGGGCCAGCACTGATCGGGTTCGGCACGCAGGACCAACGCGATGCCTACATTCCTGGAATCTTGGCTGGGCGCACCACATGGTGCATCGGGATGAGCGAGCCCAACTCCGGCAGCGATCTCGCATCTCTCACGACATCCGCAGTGCGTGACGGCGATGACTTCGTGATCAACGGTCAAAAGATCTGGACCAGCTTCGGCGCCGTAGCGGACTACTGCTATCTGATCTGCCGCACGTCCTCGGACGGCCCACCGCATCAGGGCATCAGCGAAATCATTGTCCCGATGGACACCCCCGGTATTGAAGTGCGTCCCATCAAGGACATGACCACAAACCTCCACTTCACAGAGGTCTTCTACACCGACGTCCGGGTGCCTGCACACAATCTGGTGGGGGTTGAGGGCAATGCCTTCCGCCAAACCATGAAACAACTTGAACATGAACGAGGCGGCATCGATCGGTTGGTATCCAACCGTGCACTATTTGAGATTGCCCGTGATCGGGCCGACACATCTCATCCGCTGATTCGTCAAGAGCTCGCAGCTTTGGAAACCGGCTACCGCTTGGGGCGTACGCTGGTCATCCGAGAGGTCCTCGGACAGGCGCCGGCGGGATTCTCCGCCGCGACAAAGTGCTTCTGCACAGAGCACGAATGGCGCGTGGCCCAGTTCGCCGCACGTGTCCTCGGAGCAGATGCGATGGTGTGGGACGACATCACGCGCGGCCTTGTGTACGCGCCTGGGTACACCATCATGGGCGGCACATCAGACATCATGCGCAACATCTTGGGTGAACGGGTGTTGGGCCTTCCTCGCGAACCTCGCTGAGGCCGACCAACGCGCTGCAACTTGCTCAGTCGAGAAGGGTGCGCAGGCGCTCCACAACGCGAACCGGGTCATCACCGACGGGAGTAATGGACAGGTGCGAGACGCCGGCCTCCCGGTACGCCGCCAGGCGCTCTCGTACCTCACCGGGAGTCCCGACGAGATTCGTGCGTTCCAGCATTTCGGCGGGCACGGCTTGGGCAGCGCCAGCCTTGTCGCCGGACAGGTACAGATCTTGGATGCGGATGGCTTCGTCGACGTACCCATATTTCTGGCAGATCGTGTTGTAGAAGTTCTTGTCGCGCGCTCCCATGCCACCCACATAGAGCGCCACATTCGGCCGCGCGGCATCAAGAATTGCCGACCGCTTCTCGGGGGTCATTGATTCGTCGATTGCGACCATGCCTCCAGCTGAAATCTGTAATGGCGGCAATGCCGGATCACGGTCGGCCGTACCTGCCTTCAAATCGTCGCCCCACACCGTGTGGAATTTCTCGGGGTCGAAGAAAATTGGCAGCCAACCGTCGGCATAGCGTGCGGTCGCCTTCACCGACAGTCCCATGAGCGATGCCCAGAAAATCGGGATGTCGCTGCGCACCGGATGGTTGATGAGCTTCAATGCCTTCCCCAGACCGGTGCCGTAACCCTCGGGGAGAGGAACAGACACGGCCGACCCCTCGTAAACGACCGGTTCGCGGCGCCACACCATCCGACAGATGTTGATGTAGTCCCTGATTCGCGCCATGGGTTGCTCGTATGGAACCCCATGGAATCCTTCGATGACCTGTGGCCCCGAGGCGCCGAGCCCGAGCACAAAACGCCCATCGCTGACATAATCCAAACCGGCAGCAGTCTGAGCCATGCACGACGCTGTTCGGGAGTACACATTCAAAATCCCCGAACCGATCGTGATCGTGGACGTCTTTGCGGCGAGATAACCCATCTGCGAGACCGCGTCAAAGCTGTAAGCCTCAGGTACCCAGACGAGGTCCAATCCGGCAGACTCAAGATCAACAACCCTGTCGACATCTGCATGGAAGTCACCGGAGTAACTGATCATCATCGAGAGTTTCATGCGGTCAACCTAGCCCGCAACGCATGGCACGGCCGTGGTGGACTGTTCATTGCAGTCGGCCCGGCACAGCAGTGCTTCACGATGCCGAACCGGCAGCGCCGGGTCAGCGCGCCGGGGGTCGCGGCAGGAACGCTGGCGTGCGTCGCACGTAGTCGTCCCAGCCCTCTTTGCGCTTGCTCAGGGAGCGCTCGAGCATGGCAACCCCCGACACCCGGACAAGCAGGAAGTTCATGAGCGTTCCGCCAATGATCCCCCACCATGCGACACCCACTGACAGAACCGCGATAACGACGCCCCACCAGAACACGACATCGCCGAAATAGTTCGGGTGTCGCGTCCACGCCCACAGGCCCCGATCCATCACCTTGCCGGCATTGGACGGATCCGCGCGAAATGCGCGTAGTTGGATGTCCGCAGTGGTCTCAATGGCCAGACCGCATACCGCAACAAACGCACCAATCACAGCGAACACGCCGATACCGGGTGACGTGCCTGCGCGCACCAACTGCACGGGTAGCGACACGACCCACATCATCACGCCTTGAAGTACGAATACGGTGAGAAGGGAAATTAACCAGAACCGCGGGCCCCAGCGTTTACGCATTGCACGGTACCGAAAGTCTTCTCCCCCGCCGTGATTTCGTATACCGAGGTGCGCCGACAGCCGCAGGCCCCACGCAGCAACAAGGACGGTCACCAACCAGTCGAGGGCGCCGGTGGTGTCGTCACGTACATGGGTCGTGATCGCGACGACAACAAACCCGCTGCCCCACACGATGTCAACAATGGATGCATTCCGAATCGCAATGCTCACCAACCACGTAGCGACCATGAGGATCGCGATCGCAACCACGGCAGTGAGAAGACTTGCTGGAGCACTCATCACTGCTGTTGTAGTCGCTTGGACACCTCGGCGTCCATCTCCAACCATCGTTGATCAAGCCAGGCCAGGCGGTCGTCACCCATGGGTACCTCGCTCCCCACCACACGTGTAAATGACAACTCGATCGGACCGACACCAGAGGCCAAACGTCGCCACATACCAGAGAAGGTATCCATCCCATCGAGACCCGTGTGCCGCGCAAAAATCACATCAATGCCAGGGGCAGCGTCCAATAATGCGTTCGTTCCGGCAGGCCGAATCGGCAGCAGTGCCGTGAGTGATTCGAGACGCGCGGCCCGCTCGGGCGACGTCTCACGAATTTTGGCCACTGCGCGCTGCCGCTTCGCAGAGTTGGCCCGGGTCCCTTCTGGGAAAATCACAACCACGGTTCCTGATTCAGGCTCGACGTCACGCGTGAGCGCACCAATCGCGGCCAATTCCTCACCACCATCCGCCGCAGACCGATCAAGGAAATGGTTCGGCAGTCGGAGCCCAACAACATCGAGACACGGGTCAGCGAGAAGTTCTCGCTTCAGCACATACCGAGGCTCCACACCACACTGAGTGATCGCCCACGCTGATAGCAACGAGTCGGCGAGGCTCACGTGGCGCGAGAGAACAACAGCGCCACCCCCGTCGAGTGCCTCAGCACCTGTCACATCGATGGTTGCGCCGAGGCACACACGCATACCGCGCATCAACCAATTCGCCCAGTCGCCCATAAGGCGATAGTGGGCGGTCGCATCATTGCTGCGTCCTCGTACGAACAGCCATCCAGCAACGACGAGGCCACCTGTTTCGGCAATCGTCCACCACCAGGCAAACAACACGAGACGCGTTACCGGTAGGCGGCGTTTCAACGTCACAACGTCGACCACCATGGCCAGCGGAACGAGCAACCAGGACAGCAAGGTCAGCAGACACGCACCACCAACGACACCACCGACACTGGCCGTTCTGCGACGAAGCCTGCCGCGGCGGGGATCCCGCGTCGATCCCGCCGTCATGGATTCAGGCTCCCGCTCCTGAATCCCTCGATATCGACACATACGTACCGGTACCCGAGTTCGCGTAACTGGGAAGCCACAACATCAGCAGCGGCCAACAGGACCGGAATGTGATCAACCCCAACCTCAATACGAGCTACATCGCCGTGGTGACGCACACGCACATCCCCGGTCACAACCCGACGAACGGCCATCTCAGCGCGTTCAACCCGTGAGAGCACCCGCACATTGACCTCCATTCCGTGAGGCACCCGCGAGGCCAGACAGGCCATCGCCGGTTTGTCCCATGTCTCTAAACCGATTCGTCGCGAGATCGCCCGGACCGTCGCCTTGTCGATGCCGCACTCAACGTAGGGAAACAGTGCGCCGGCCGCTCGCGCCGCGTCCTGGCCGGGTCGATGATCGTCCAAATCATCGGTATTCACCCCAAGAACAACGGTGGCTCCTTCGGCCACGGGGGCAAGCGCTCGCATGAGAGCGTCCTTGCAGTGAAAGCAACGGTCTGGCCCATTCTCGCGGTAGGCGGCCGACTCCATCTCGTCGGTGGCAACCGTGGACCATCGCAAACCCCAGCGCGTTGCCAGACCATGGCATGCACGCTCTTCCTCGCCGGCGAGCGAGGGTGAGATCGCGGTGACGATATGTGCTCGTTGGCCGAGTACATCATTGGCGATCCAGGCAAGCAGAGCTGAGTCTGCACCTCCGCTGAACGCGACAACCACCCCGGTCCGTGAGCTGAACCACTCCCGCAGCGCTGCCTCGGCGTGATCGTCTGTCGAGTTCCTGACGAATTGAGCCGTCTTGCTTCCCGCTGCCACAGCACGTACCGATGCCGTCATTGCGGCGCCAGCACGACGGTCGTCATCGTCGAGGCATCGCAGCGGATGGGCTGTGGACCGAACAGCAACATTGGCTCAGACTAGGTGAGCATCGTCATCTAGTGGGAGTTCACCACAGCCGATGACTAGGTTGGCCACGTGCCAGCGTCGTCATGGTCCCTGCCCGCTCTCGTGTCGATCATCGCTGCGGATCGTCCCGAACAGCCAGCTTTAGTGCATGGCGATCGACACGTGTCGTGGTCGCAGTTATGGCGTCGCGCCCAAGCGTGCGCGGCCGCGCTGACCGCGGCGGGACTTCACGAACAATCCAAAATAGCCCAGTATCTGTACAACTGTCCCGAGTACATCGAGAGCGTGATCGGTGCCTGCACCGGTGGATTCGCCGTTGCCAACACGAACTACCGCTACGGGCCGGATGAACTTGTCTATCTCTGGGATAACGCAGACGCAGAGGCGGTGATCTTCCACGGAACCTTCACCGACACGGTTGACGCGGTTCGCGAGCAACTCCCATCCGTCCGGCTGTGGATCCACGTCGATGATGGGTCGATTCCCTGCCCTTCGTGGGCGGTCAACTATGAGTCGATGCTTGCCACGGAGTTGCCGCCACCGGGACCGGAGGCCTGGAGCGGTGACCACCTCATCTTGCTGTACACCGGCGGAACAACAGGCATGCCTAAAGGTGTCATGTGGCGACAAGAGGACCTCATCGGGGCACTTGATGCATCAAATCGGCAGCGTCTGGGGCCGGTCGATGATCACGCCAGCGTGACCGATCGAATGAACACGCCAGGCCCTCGCGGATGCCCTGCCGCACCTCTCATGCACGGAACTGGTCTGTTCAATGCCCTGTCAACCTTGTTGCTCGGTGGCACCGTGATCACTCTGGAAGGCAGAACATTCAGCCCGGTGGAACTTCTAGACACCATCCAGACACACGGGGTGAACTCCGTTGCGCTTGTGGGCGACGCCTTTGCTCGGCCCATTCTCGCCGAGCTGGACGCAGCTCCTGACCGTTGGGATATCTCCACGCTGCGGGTCATCGTCTCCAGCGGTGTGATGTGGTCACAAGAGACCAAATCAGGTCTGGCACGTCACAATGAGCGGCTGATCATGGTCGACACACTGGGCTCCAGTGAGGCCATCGGCATGGCGTCGAACATTTCACGCGGTGGCGACACAAGTGCGACCGCACGATTCGAGCTTGGACCCGACACCCGGGTGATAACCGACGAAGGGGTCGATGTCGTGCCTGGATCGGGCGAACGCGGTCGTGTGGCGCTGCGTGGCCACACGCCAATCGGGTACTACAAAGATCCTGAGAAGTCTGCGGGAACCTTCGTGAACATCGATGGAGCGCGGTATTCAATTCCTGGCGACTGGGCAGAAGTGGCCGCCGATGGCACCGTGGTACTTCTCGGACGTGGAAGTCAGTGCATCAATACCGGAGGCGAGAAGGTCTATCCCGAAGAGGTCGAAGAGGTTCTCAAGACTCATCCGCAGGTCATCGACGCTGCGGTCGTGGGCCTACCCGATGAACGATTCGGCCAGACGATCTGCGCCATTGTCCAAGCCACTGATCCTCCGCCGGATCCGAACGACCTCACCGAGCACGTGCGCGCACGGATCGCCCGCTACAAGTCGCCACGGCGCATCGTGTTCATCGACGACGTCGGTCGCGCCCCGAACGGCAAGCTCGATTACCGCCGCCTCACCGATCTTGTGTCGGGCGAATCCACGGGCTCCTAGCATCTTCTCGATGGGTACCGTGCTGGGCGTCGACGTGGACGCGATTCTGTTTGACCTCGATGGCGTCCTCACACCAACGGCTGATCTCCATCGGTTGTGTTGGCGAGACGCATTCACATCGGTCCGTTCGGAAGCTGAGTTGACCGACCGGGAATACCTCGACAACATTGATGGTCGACCCAGACTTGAAGGGGTGCGCGCCCAGTTGCACGCGTGGGGATACGACTCACCAGACGACGACCTCGTTGCCGCTGTAGCGGAGCGCAAAGATGCCGCGTTTACCCGCCGCCTTAACTCCGACGGCATGCACCCCTACCCGGGCAGCACCGCCTTTCTCGATGCTGTCGAGGCACACGGCATCGACGTCGCCGTCGTTTCTTCGTCACGCAATGCCCATCGGGTGCTGCACGCTGCCGGCCTGGCCAGCAGGTTCAACGTCGTCGTCGACGGAGTGCGAGCCGTCGCTGACGACCTTCACGGAAAGCCTGCACCGGACATGTTCATTGCGGCGGCGGCTGACCTGGGGTGCGCTCCCGAGCGGTGTGCCGTGATCGAAGACGCGACGTCGGGGGTCCTCGGCGCGCGCGCAGCTGGGTGCGCGCCCGTGATCGGCGTTGACCGGGGCGGTAACCGCGACGCATTACTGGCTGCGGGAAGCAGCATCGTCGTCGATGATCTGAGCGAACTGTTGGAGCAATCGTGAGCCCTGTGCGCCAGTCCACCGGTCTTGATCGACGGCGCTTTCCCCTCGATCCATGGTCCCTGCGCGAGATTCGCCACAACACCGCTGACCTCGGCCTCACCGAAACACTCTTCTGCGTTGGGAACGGATACCTCGGCCTGCGCGACAACCCGCCCGAGGGACGGATTGCCCACCAGCATGGCACCTTCATCAACGGCTTCCATGAGACATGGCCCATCCACCATGCGGAAACAGCCCACGGGTTTGCGACGACCGGTCAGACAATTGTCAACGTGCCCGACGCCAAGCTCATGAAGTTGTACGTGGATGACGAACCACTCATCGTCGATACCGCTGACCTGATCGACTACACCCGTGAACTCGACTTTCGTGACGGCGTCAGCCGACGCGACCTGTTATGGCGTACCCCGGGCGGCGGACGTGTACGAGTGACGTCGGAGAGAATGGTCAGCCTTGTACATCGGCACCTGGTCGTTCTCACCCTCACTGTCGAGGTCCTCGATAAGGCCGCATCGCTACTGCTCTCATCACAATTACTCAACCGTCAAGACGGCCAAGACGAATATCACGTTGTGTCCGCTGCTCTTGGCGAAGGCGACGATCCACGACGCTCCTCAGAACTCAATGGACGGGTCCTCGATCCGGTCCTTCACCGCTGTGTGGACACAACCACGAGCGGCGATGAGGTCGTGCTGGGCCATCAGTGCCACCTCAGCGGAATGACCATCGCCTCGTCCTACCGGCATCTCGTGATGGTCGATGGCGCAATCGATGACGCTCAACTGCAACTCACCACATCCGTAAAAAATGATCTCGCAAAGACAGAGATCAATGTCAGGGCCGAGCCTGGTGCGCGTCTGACGGTCACGAAATTTGTCTCGTACCACACCTCGGCCGGGGTTCCCTGTGTCGAACTTGCCGATCGGGCACGTCGAACAATTAGCCGAGCGGCGACGACCGGCGTCGACCGTCTTCGTGAAGAGCAGCGCCAGTGGCTCGACCGATACTGGGATCGCTGTGATGTGGAGATCAGGGGCGACGACGAAGCCCAACAGGCAGTCCGTTGGAACCTGTTTCAACTCGCGCAGACAACCGCGCAAAGCAACGAAAACGGCATCGCCGCGAAAGGGGTCTCGGGAGCTGGTTACGACGGCCACTATTTCTGGGACACCGAGGTCTACGTCGTGCCCTTCCTGGCACGCACCGACCCTGGGGCGGCTCGCAAACTGCTGCGCTTTCGTCATCGCTTACTCGATGCAGCACGCAAGCGCGCGGGGGACCTCAGCCAGCGTGGTGCGCTCTATCCGTGGCGGACAATCTCCGGAGAAGAGGCCTCGGCCTACTACGCCGCCGGCACCGCTCAGTATCACATCAATGCCGCGGTTGCGTACGCGCTCGAGTGCTACACGAATGCCACCGGCGACACCGACCTCCTCTTCAACGAGGGCGCCGAGATTCTGGTGGAAACGGCTCGTATGTGGGCCGACCTCGGGTTCACGGCCCGGGATGGCCGCTTTCACATCCATCGTGTGACCGGCCCAGACGAGTACACGACGGTGGTCAATGACAACCTCTACACGAACGTGATGGCGCGTTTCAATCTCAGGTTTGCCGCTGACACCGTGCGCACAGTGCAGGGCGCGGCGCCAGAGCGCTTCGCTGACCTTCACGACGCCACGGGTGTGACCGCCGATGAAGTGCAGGCATGGGATTCGATTGCCGACATGATGTATCTCCCCTACGACGACGATCTGGGCATCCACCCCCAGGACGACTCATTCCTTGACCTCGAACCGTGGGACTTCGACGGGACGCCTCCCGATCAGCACCCGCTGCTGTTGCATTTCCACCCGTTGGTGATCTATCGCCATCAGGTGCTCAAACAAGCCGACGTCGTTCTGGCCATGTACCTGCGATCTGAGCATTTTGATCTCGACCAGCGGCGCCGAAATTTTAACTACTACGACCCCATCACCACGGGCGACTCGTCGTTGTCGGCCTGTGTGCAGAGCATCGTTGGCGCCCAGGTTGGCGCCGACGACGCAGCATGGCGCCACTTCCAAGACTCCATGCGCCTTGACCTGTGCGACACACATCGCAACACCTCCGAGGGAATCCACGTCGCGAATGCCGCGGGACTGTGGGCTGGTGTTGTTGACGGATTTTTGGGAATGGATGCCACCACAGAGATCCCGACGTTAAATCCGCGCCTGCCATCAGGCTGGACCGAGGTGACCGCTCGGGTACAGCACCGTGGGCGTCGCTTTCTACTGAGAGCAAGTCGTGCGGGACACGAAGTGATCGACACCACAATGCCTTGATCCACTGGGTACGCCGTGTCGCTAACGCCGGTGGATAGGGTGCGCCTCATGACGACTGATTTGGGTTTTGACGGCAAGATCGCGATTATCTCCGGCGCGGGAGGCGGGCTAGGGCGACAGCACGCTCTCATGCTGGCAGCGCGGGGAGCCTTGGTCGTAGTCAACGACCTTGGGGGTGCCGTTGACGGCTCCGGTTCGGATAAAGGTGCAGCCGAGCGTGTCGTCGAAGAGATCCGCGCGGCCGGTGGCGAGGCGGTCGCCGACACCAACTCGGTGGCAACACCGGAGGGCGGTGCGGCAATCGTGAACACCGCTGTTGAGGCCTTCGGCGGTGTCGACATCGTCGTGAACAACGCCGGCATCCTCCGCGATAAGGCCTTCCACAATATGGATCCGGCGATGTGGGAAGCGGTGATTGACGTCCACCTTCGTGGCGCTCTGAACCTGACGGCACCGGCGTTCAAAATCATGCGCGAGCGCGGTCACGGCCGAATCGTCTCTACATCATCTGCTGCTGGACTCTTCGGGAATTTCGGACAGGCGAACTATGGCGCAGCAAAAATGGGCCTGGTGGGCTTCACCCGCGTGTTAGCGCTGGAGGGAGCCCGGTTCGACATCAAGGCGAACGCGATTGCACCCATCGCCCTTACCCGAATGACCGAAGACCTGCTCGGGGACCTCGGGCAAAAACTCGACCCCTCGACAATTGCCCCGGTGGTGACCTACCTGGCGCACGAATCCTGTGAGCCGACCGGACGAGTGTTCTCCGCTGGCGGAGGGCGCGTGGCCGAGGTGTTCATCGGCGAGTGCCGTGGGTTCACCCGTGATGGTTTGACGGCAGAGGACGTCCGGGACGGCTTCGACCAGATCACCGACCGCACTGATTACGTAGTGCCTGCGCACATTGGCGAGGAGACGAAGCTCTTCATCGATGCTCTGTCATGAGCGTTGACGGGGTCGTACTCACACGAGATGAAGGCGGCCCCCTCGCGCTGCATTTCCTTGGCGGTAACGGCCCACCGCTGTTGATCTCCCACGCGACAGGCTTCCACGGCCGCTGCTACGCGGCGTTGGCACGCGACATCCGCCATCACTCCGTCTGGGCCGTTGACTACAGAGGTCACGGCGCGAGTCGTGATGCCGCCGCGGAGCCGACGGACTGGTGGTGCTTCGTCAGCGACTTCGTCCTCGCCGCTCAACATCTCGCGCCGGAGGGAGGCCTGCGAGTGTTCGGGCATTCCATGGGGGCGGCAACGGTCATCATGTCGGCGATGCATCACCCAGGCCTGGTCAGTTCGCTTGTCGGTTTCGAACCAATTGCCCCGCCGCCCAGTGACGTTGACCCTGACACCCTTCCGATTGCGATTGGGGCTCGTCGGCGA
>Ga0208785_1001186_pt1 | contig 11556 bp, 14 predicted proteins | sample DEB08_DNA_2_FD_185499 | JGI IMG/M metagenome (GOLD analysis project Ga0208785, IMG submission 185499) | Aqueous microbial communities from the Delaware River and Bay under freshwater to marine salinity gradient to study organic matter... | ecosystem: Environmental > Aquatic > Marine > Coastal ...
TTACATTTACATCAGCAATAGTAAGTTCTTTCATCCAAGGATGGTCACAGTTCCAAAGAACAAAAGAAGACCAGTTCTTTCTGTAATAGATGGTTTGAATCTTTCCATCCATCTTCGTCTTTTCTGATGGTTCATGCATGTGCTGGACACAGCTTATTGCTTTATCCTTGTCTGATCCATATACATCAAATATCTCTGTTATGTCTCCTGTAACGAACATATCGGCATCCATAAACAAAGCAAGGCCAGACATTTGATTTAGAAAGGGTACAAGAAACCTTGTAAAACTAAACTCAGTAGAGAAGGGTTTGCCATCAAAAGTATCCACCCTATTTCCATCTTTGTCTATGTTTGGACTACGCCAATATAAACCTGCACGACGAACTTCTGATTGTACAATAGGGACTATATTGTACGTATTCGTAGTATTCATACGAATAGATTTATCTAGTACGCGAACATAATCATGTTCACGAGGATCATAGCCGATGTAAATAGTTGGAAGCTTATTGATAGGCAAACCCCTGCTCCTTCTTATTCTATTGTTATTGTTTTTGGTTTTGGTTTCTCAGGTATCTCTTTTTCAATAGCGATATGTAGCATACCATCTTGCATCTTACAAGACACTACACGCATCTTGTCTGCAAGATAGAAGACACGACGAAAGCCTCTCTTGGCTATACCTTTGAAAGCATAGTTAATATCTTTCTCAGACTCGTCAGGTTTCTTAACGCTTTTGATTGTGAGAATGTTAGGTTCAATTTCAACTTCCACATCTTCTTTACTGAAACCAGCTAGTGCCATTTCAATAATGTACTGATTATCTTTTTTGTGGATGTTGTGAGGAGGGTAAGCACCGTTGTTTGATATTGATTGTGCTACATAGTTTAGAGGCTCAAAGTATTTATCAACGTCGAGCATAAAGTTACGCATCCTATCAAATTGTGGTGATACTGAGACTACGTTCATTGTGTATTCCTTTCTTTAGCAAATACAAATAAAAAGGGGATAGTCCTATTATTAGCAACTATCCCCATTATTATATAGTTAGAATTTAACTATGTCAACAATTATTTTATCTAAATGGTGGTCCTCTAAACCAACAGGTAAGAGACTTTCTCTGTCCCTGTACAACTGGTGTAACTCTGTGATGTAGAAAAGAAGGAAAGACAAGGATACTTCCTGCTTTCTTCATACCTTTTACAGTGATATATCTTTTCTTTATTTTAGGACTGCCCCATCGTTCAATCTGAAAATTACCGCCATCATATTCGTTGTTAAGATTGATACTAATAGTCAGCTTACGAACTACTGGATCGTATTCTTCCTCAACTCCTATGTCTACATGCCAATCATAGAACTGTCCTTGACTGTACGTAGATAGTTGAGGTGTTTCATATACACCTATATCAAAGTTCCATCCACATTCCTGATTAGCTTTTACAGTATATATCTGCATCAACTCTATAATATCAGGATTGTTTACCCAAGATATATTATTATTCCTAGCTTCTTTAGAAATTTCTGTGTTGCCATCTACATGCACACCACCTTCTTCAGTTTCTAAAGATGATGCTAGATTTATAACATGATTACAGAAATCTTCTGGAAGTTCTTCTTGATATATCTTGAATGGATATGGAAACATTAAGTCCTTCGTCTTGTCTTTATTGATTTATCTGCATTACGTGCAAATGAACTATTCTTACGACCATTTCTTACACGAAGATTACTACGATTGTTGCTGCCGCCTTTGCTGAGAGGTTTCTTATGATCTACGTGCTTACCATCGCCTTTCTTTACTAGACCTTCACGCATAAGCATACGTCGTGCTTTGTTACGTGCTACCCGTTTAGCAATATTCTTTGGCTTACTTTTTGTTACACGATTCTCTCTTTTGTAATCTCTTTTCTTAGTTGACATTATTCTCTCCCGATAATTTTATTATGCACATCTTTTATGATAGTGCTGCCAGTGTCAGTGAGTAAACCGGGAAAAATAGAATGGATAACAAGACATACTGTAGCACGTAGTAATGCTAATGCTATACTGTTAGCAAATTTAAAGTGCTGCCAGTATGTCATTTTATTTTCTTTTAAGTGTTTATTAGTTTGCCCAAACATCAGACCAGTTCCCTGATAGTGCACCTTTAGCATAATCTGTAGCACGATTCTCAAAGAAGTTAGTGTGCGTAGGTGCGTTGATCATTGTCTCTACCCAAGGCAGAGGATTGTTCTTTACTTTGTAAATGCCTTTCATGCCCATAGAAATAAGACGACGATCAGCAATGTACCGAATATATTCTTTAACTTCGTAGTCGCGTAGTCCTTCTACTTTACCCATCTGAAAAGCTAGATCAACAAACTTATCTTCCAAGTCTACCATAGCTGTAGCAGTAGAATAAATCTCAGACTTTGTTTTGTCGTTCCATACATCACGATTTTCTTCAACGTATGTACGGAACAGCTTGATCATGCCTTCAGCATGTTGCGTCTCGTCTACAATAGACCATGTGACGATCTGCCCCATACCCTTCATTTTACCATGACGTGGGAAGTTTAGCAACATAATGAAGGAAGAGAACAGTGCAAGACCCTCAGTAAAGGCAGAGATAGCTGCAATCTTCAGCGGGATTGGAGCATCGCCAGATACCTTATCTAGGAAAAAGTCGTGCTTGTCTTTCATTGCTTCATACTCTAGAAACTCATTGTATGTAGTCTCCGGCATACCTAGAGACTCAATGAGGTGAGAATAAGCAGCAACGTGAAGTGCCTCACGTGCAGCGAAGCTGGTCAGCATCATACGTACTTCAGGCTGTGGAAAGTGTGGTAAATAGTTATCTACATAACCACCAGCTACATCAATGTCTGACTGTGTGAAGAAGCGAAAGATGTTGGTAAGAAAGTACTTCTCTTCTGTAGTTAGATTACTTTTCCAGTCCTTTACATCTTCCAGCATAGGAACTTCTGTATGCAGCCAGTGTGACTGTTCATGCTTCAGCCATGCATCATATGCCCACGGATAGTGGAAAGGCTTGAAGTAGTTCCGTTGATCTTGAAGTTTTAAGCTGCTCATTAATTACCACCCCGGTACTTTAGGTAAGTTATCTGGAATTATTAATTTATTTATAGGCTTGTTGTAACAATCTGCTCTTACTGTGTAATTGTTATCTGGATCAACCTCACCCTTCTTTAAAAACTTACATGTTTTCTTGTATACATCAGGACTATCATATCCCAAAATCCACCCAACACTCTGATCTTGCAAAACTCTACAGAAAACATAGTAATCACAAGATTGTTTTATATTGAATTTAGCAATAGATACTTCGTAATAGTCTCTAGGTTTAACTGTAGTTTTCTTTGTCTTTACTTCTAGCAAGATACCGTTTGGTGACTTTAAGTCATGTTGATATGAATTATCTAGATTACAGTCAAAATAATTTGCAACCATTATTTCTCCAAGAAACCCTATAACATTTCCACTTCCTCTTGTAATTGAATTTTTTAGTATACCTAGTTCTTTTCCTTTTTCGTTAGCAAGATAACGCATTTCATCTGTAATAACAACTTTAATCATAATTAACCCTCACAAGCTAGACATTCTTCACCAGAGGCTAGTGCCTCCATATCAATCTCTTGAATGATCTGCCTCTCAATCTTACGAGAGACACGATCAGCTTTACCAATCTTCTCTGATCGACAATAGTACATCGTCTTTAGTCCCTTCTTCCAAGCTAGAAAGTGAATAGCATGAAGGTAACTAATATCAGCATCAGGACGAAAGAAAACATTCAGTGACTGTGCTTGGTCGATATACTGCTGCCTATCGGCTGCATGTTCGATGACCCATCGCTGATCAATCTCCATAGATGTTTTATATAGTTCTTTCTCATAGTCGTCAAGACATTTAAGATGCTGGACTGATCCATCATTAGCAATGATAGAAGACCAAATCTTTTCGTAGTTTAACTTATCATCGTCACAACACTTCTTAAAAATAAGTCTATCTAAAAACTTATTCTTGTTTAGAAATGCACCACTAATTGTATCTTGGCGGTAGGCATTTGCTCGCCAAGGCTCAATGGAAGGGGAGGTATTTCCCATAATAATTGAACTTGAAGCATTGGGTGCAATTGCCATGACGTGACTACAACGTAGTCCGGTTCCTGCGGCATCTGGTGCTTCGCCTCTAGCTTCTCCCAATGCTCTATTGGCTTTGTCAAGTTCTGTTCGTATGTGTTTGAATACGCGCATATTGAGAGATTTAGCCATTGGAGATTCATAGGGTATTCCCTGCTTTTGTAGCATGGCATGGAATCCCAAGGCACCAACACCGACTGATCGTTCACGTTGTGCTGAAAACTTAGCGCGGCTGATGGAGTCAGGAGCATTATTAATAAATAGCTGTAGAACATTATCCAGCATTTCCAAAACATCTGGAAGAAACTGTTTGTCTTTAGACCATTCATCGAAATACTCTAGATTAACAGAAGACAGACAGCAAACTGCTGTACGTTCTGCTGATGTAGGAAGAATAATCTCTGAGCATAGATTTGACTGATGTACTTTCAACCCTTGTTGTTTTAACCATGATGGTAGCTGTTCATTGGAACGATCAATGAAGTGAAGATAAGGTTCACCAGTCTGCATACGCATCTCTAGGATACGTTGCCACATCTCTTTAGCAGACACAACATCACACACCTTCTTAGTGTGTGGATCACGCAGTTCCCATGTATCGTCAGCATTAGGATCAACCATGCAGTTTTCTAAGACCTGCATAAACTTATCACTGATGTTGATACCGTGGTGCATGTTAAGGCAACGGAAGTTCTGGTCGCCAGTAGGCTTACGCATCTCAAGGAATAGAACAATATCGGGATGGTCAATATCAAGATACGCAGCATAAGAACCACGACGTGTCTTGCCCTGACGATAGGCAAGAGAAGAAGCATCGTACATCTTGAGGTGAGGCATAACACCAGTAGACTTATCATCTGATGACCGTATGCCAAAGCCAATACCTACACCACCGCCAAGCATGGACAACCAGTTAGTCTCTGACAGATTATCAACAAGACCTTCTGCACTATCATGGATATAGTTTAGGTAGCAAGAGATAGGCAAGCCACGTGACGACCTGCCATAGGATAGGATAGGAGTAGAATAAGAAAGCCAGTGCTTAGACGAATAGTCGTATAGCCGCTGTGCATGTTCCTGATTAGAAGAAAAGCATTTAGATACATAGGCGAACCTCTCCTGTGGAGAAAGTTCATGGTCCATCATGTAGCTTTCCTTTAGCCTTGCAATACCTAACTTATCAAATAAACTGTCTCTTTCTGGGTCGATGTTGATGTTGTAGTTAGGTGCTTGCATACTCTATTCTCCCGGTGTTTGGTTGTCGTGGACATGAAGCATAATGATAGCATAGTGTATGATCTTCAGCAAGTCCTTACGGTTCTTTCCTTCCTTTTTACCGTAACGCTTCCAGTATTTCTGGATGTTACCCATGCAAAAACCTTCTGCATATCCGGCATCCACAATCGTATCGGTAGCCTGATACTTACTCTGAGCATAGTGCTGATTGTAGGTGCTTAGAATATACTTTTGAACTTCGATAAGATACTTATCTTCATCGAACTTGTAGTCTTTGAGTGTGGGTATTTCTTTCATGTATTCAAGAACCTGCTTGTCCATGTTGAAGTTGTCCATCCATCTGTTAGGTTTCTTAGTCATAGCTTAACACCGTGTTGATCCTCTTCCTTATATACTTAACTTCCTTGCTACGCAAGACCTTAAATGCAAAGCTTCGCATATCCACAGGTGAGATACCTGCAAGATCACATACGTCTACAAAGTCTTGAGATGTTACGCCTACTGAAGCGAAGAACCATGCTTGCGCTGAACGTCTTGCCAGCTTCTCTTCTTCAGGTTCGCTTAGTGTTTCCGGCTTTGTTGCGTCTAGTAGTGCCTGTAGTATTACGCTTAGAAACAGAACCTTTTCTGGACTTGTTTCTTGGTTTTGACCTAGAAGATACTCTACGTTTAGAAGAAACTTCTCCCCGTCTATTTGATTTTCGTCCTTCATTTGTCCACTCTTCTATAACCTGATGATCAGAGTTTTTACAGAAGAGGAAGTTATTCTTGATACACCAATCTGCATAGGTTGACTTACCTCCTTTATTTAATTTGTTATTGGGATTGTCGAAGACAAACCGAATATCCAGTTCGGGATAAGTTTCTCTAATGAAGAGGTGTTTCTTTCTGTCTTCTAGTTTAAACCTTCCTTTAACTTCCAGTATGATACCATTTGGTAGAATAAAATCTGGAAGATATTTTTTATATTCTAGCCAAGTATAATTTATGTAGTGAGGTTCGAAAGAGTAAGCAACTCTAAGACTGTCAAGTAACTCACCTGTCTTCTTCTCTGAACCTGATCTGTATCTATTTGCCATTAGTTATTTCAGGTACATTAGGAACTTTCGCCACTTTGACAAGATGCTTTGGCCCATTGCTATATTTAAAAGTACGAATACCAACGCCATCATTAGCATCAGACCAACAAGTAAACTTATAATCACAAAAGGCACAGCCAATGTGTAGCTTATGATTACCTGAAGAACCATCAGGAACTGAATCATAACATTTCTCAGGGGGTGTGTCTTTTTCCAAAAAGCTTCTAATTTCATCTATTCTGTTCCCTGAATTGATTAGGTCCATGTCGTCAATAGGGCAGTAGCATATCTCACCTGATGACTTGTCGATAGCGACGAAGCCTACGTTCGGATTGTTGTCCGCATCAGAGTAAGCAGATATTTGTGCAATGTATCCGAAAGGATCGTCATTAAGAATAGTACCTTCTTTAAACTTCTTAAAGCTGTAGGGAGAAGCTGATTTAAAATCAACTAGCACACCATCAATCGTAGCATCCTTGTGACCACGCACACCATTAGAAGTTAGTTCAGCTTGTTCCTCTACAATGTCATGCCCAGCTACCTTAGTGAATAGGATCAATAGCTGTTCAAGAATATCACCATATAAAAACTTAATGAGAGTTGGAGCAGAGAGTTGCTGCTTCTCTGCCCCATTCATCTCATACCAAATCTTTCTATCCTTATGACCAATAAGAGATAGACGCAAAGATGGTTCTCTAGGCTTACGAACCTCAGAGATAGCGGAGGCAACAGAACTGGCTACTGCTTCAGCAAAAGCGTCGAGGTGCTTCTTATCTATTTTTATTTCCTCGTCATTGGTGAAGAGACTATAGATGTCTTCTACCAATGTGTCGATTGACTTAGCCATGTTCTGTTGCCTCTCGTGTTAGCTACTACGCAGCTTTTGACTGTACTGACGGGCCGGATAGTAGCTTGTACCGCGTATAAGACCCTTCGGGAGACATAGCCTTAATTGCGGTAATTACGTAACCCTTCTTGCGAAGGCGTGAGATAGTTGCCGTTAGGTTCTCACACCATCCACGTTCGATTGCAGTCTTACGAGTAACTCGCATACCGCGACGAAGGGCTGATAGTACACGTGCTTCATTTGTCATTTTTGTTAGCTTCCTTAACCTTGTTGTTCATAAATACAGCATTAGCTGCGATTGTTTTTGTTAATGCATCTCCGTAGATTCCTAGACGTTCCTCTACAATCTTTGGAAGTTTTCCTTGTGATGCACACGCTACGGCATGATCGAATGTACTTCCTTGATGTACAGTTCCGTTAGGGCTGATCCAATTACCTGTAACTGAATCATATCCACAAGTGTCTTGCGTAGCCTCTGCATAACTATACCCAGCAGAGGCTACGATAACAAGACCTAGAGAAGCAGCTACTACTCTAAGCTTCATACTACTCCTTTCCTTACAGTGCTGCTAGTTCTTGATCAATGGTGAAACCATCTTCTTCCTGAAAGTCACCGGAAGGATCACCATAAGGTACAAGATCAATGACCTGAACGGCCATAAGATCAGCGGTAACACCAGCCTTACCGGCATATTCATATTCGTAGGGCTGAATTTTTACCTTAACAGTAGAACCGTTACCGATCAGACGGCTATCCCAAGGATTACGCTTTGCATCAATTACGCGAGGTGCCTCACGCTTGGAACCATCCTTCTTCACTACCTTACGCTTGCAGGAGAAGAAGTCTCCACGATCATCCCCCTTGTTCTTGACGTTAAGACCGATTGACTCAAGCTTCTGACGAGTCTCGTCGTCAATAGCAACATCAATCTGCCAAGCCGGTTCGTAAGTGGTATTCGGTTCAACAACCGATGCCCAGTGAGCCTTACCGGAAAGAAGGATTGCATCATATTTCTGATTAGCCATTTATAACTCCATTTGTAATGTCTCTTGGCTGAGACTGTTTCAAGTAACGAAAGGGATACTACTGTACTACTTACTACTTGTCAACACTTTTTTTGCACAATCGTCGTAGTCCATCAAAACATTTTGTTTGATTGCAAAACATGGACGACCGGGGAAGTGTTTACCATAGTTCTTTTCCTGAAGCAATAGAGAAGATGGATAAAATCCTTTCATGTTAAAGATATTATCTTCTTCCTTGATGATAAGACAATACATATCGATCTTAGATTTGAATGTCTTGGCCCCACTTTGAATAAGTTGGCCCGTCTTATACCTAGTCGATTTAACGTCGATACTAAAGTCATCAAGAAATACATCACCCAAATCAGTTCCAGTACTCTTAGACTTATTCGTCGTATCAAAGAAAGATTCAGGATAAGTATTTATCAGCTTGAAGAAAGCTAACTCTGCTTCAGCGCCATCAATATCAATTTGAATTGATGTTCGTTTCTTGTCTTGAATATTATCTGCTACACCTTCCTTTCTGTTAGAAGCATTCCTAGCAATAGCGATGGTCTTAGCTAACGCTAGTTCATTACCATTAAGATTTATCAGTGTGTTTCGGACCAATTCAGGCCGACTTTGTATTCGCTGTCTAGCGGGCATCGGACATTTAACTCCTTCTCTGCAATCTTCATTGCTTCTTGGGTTAGTTTACCAAATCGTTCAGCATGATCTTTACGACAATCAAACTGATATTCATCGTGAATGCTGGCAACTAACTTAGCATCAATGCTATGCTTTCGTATTAGCCTGTCGATAACAACTACCCACTGTTTGCAGATGATTGCTCCAGCACCTTGTAGAAGAAGATTCATAGCAGCATGTTGATGCCTGACATGTAACTTCCTACCATCAAGTCCCTGTATATATCCTGAAGAAGAAGCTTTGTCAACAGCTTTTCTCAGGTTGGCTAGTGCAGGTAAGCTAGCAAGGAAGTTATCAATAAGCTTCTGACCATCACCTGCGGTACCTCCAACAATGCTGCCAATCTTTGCTGCACCAGCGCCATAGATAAAAGCATAGATGAATGTCTTTGCTTGGTCACGTGTTTCCAAACCTGCAGCCTTTTGATTAGCTGTGTGAATGTCTCCTTCAACTACTTCCTTCGTATAGTCGTCGTCACGCATGTAGTGTGCAAGACACCTTAACTCCAAGGAACTTGCATCACAACCAACAAGAACATTATTAGAAGAACTACTGATCCAACAGCTTCTGCATTCCACCCCATAGGGAGAATATACTGCAGGAATTTGTGCCATGTTTGGACTATGGTGGGCCATACGTCCTGAGATAGCTTTGAGAGTAAGTACTTTACCATGTACCTTATCGTCCTCCTCTAAAAGTTCTAGCCACGATTTGATCTGGGCTGTACGTTTGTTAATAAGAAGATACTCTGCAATCATCTGTGCTTCAGGAATATCTACCTTCTTCAGTGTGCCTTCATCTACGATGGCATGACCAGTAGGTGTGAAGTTCTCTGGCACCCATCCTTGTTCCTTGAGACGCGCAGCAATCTGCTGACGGCTTGCAGGATTGAAGACAGTTATCTTGTCCTTCAGTCTTTTACCTGTCTTCTCTGAATACCTTTCCTCTACGATAGGAGGATAACGACGTTGTAGGTCTTCTTCAATAGCATGAGACTTATCATTTAGAGAAGCCTGTAACGTCATAGCCTTTTGTACATCAAGAGTAAAGCCATTCTTTTCTTGAACATCAATGATGCGACGAACATTGTATTCAAGATCAATAGCCTGACGATACTTCTCTGGTTTTTCTTCTTTGATCTTTAGCCATAGGCGAAAGGTAATCTCAACGTCTCTGACACAGTATGTGATCATCTCGTCAGTTAGCTGAGAAAAGTCGTGAAAGTCAATCTTCTCAAACCCTAGATCAAGTCCCCAAGATTCAAGCGAATGTTTGCTGCGTGTTGGAAATAGTAGTTGAGAAAGAACAAGAGTATCTTCTACTGTGTCTACAGTAAGCTTTGTTCCTGTCAAACGATTGAGGGTAGGGGCATCGAAGCTTATGCCGTTGTGCATAATGAACTTCGATACCCCTTGGGCGAATGCAGGAAACTTAGTTAGACATTCTTCTTCCTTCCAGATATTGACCTGACCTGTTTCTACGTTCTTCGTTACGATACAGAATATCTTTGTAGCATCAAGACTATCTGTTTCAATGTCCAGTATTACCTGCATACTTACCTCTTATTGCTTAGAAGGGAATGTCGTTGTCGTCACTTCCTCCATCAAGATCGTCACCAAGATTAGTAACCTCGTGCAACCTACCAGTATCCTTGTTGAAAAACAAGTGGCAAGCGACACCAGTTTCACCAGCATACCTATTCTTCAATACGCGGATGGTTGTGGTGTTAGCGATGTTCTCGTCATCAGACTGCTGATCACGTTCCATAGCTACGACAGCATCAGAAAGCTGTGCGATGGACTGTGAGCCGCGAAGATGTGACAGGCTTACCTCTTTACCATCCTCATGCCCACTGTCAGCCCCAGTGCGTCGTAGATGCGAAACAAGAAGCAAAGCACAATTAGTTTCTTCTACCAGACTGCGAAGCTTAGTCATCAGAACGTCGATGTTCCTACGTTCATCCATACCTTCAAGACCTGAGACAAGGATAGACAAGTGATCAAGGAAAATCCACTTACAGTCCAAAGCTTTGACCATGTAGCGTACACGAGCAAGAATTTCTTCTGTACCCATAGAACCGAAGTGGTCGAAAGCATAGAACCTACCGGTGCCTATGGTTGCCTCCTGCCACTTGTACAGTTCAGCTTCTGGAAAGTTCTCCCGCACTTCACGGATGTACAATCGAGCATTAGCTTCTACCGACATGAGATGGAAAATAGTTGAACGGGTATTCTCCTCAAGAGAGATAACACCAATGTTACCTTCGGCCTGTTTCAGAACGTGGTGCATCAGTTCACGCATGACGCTAGACTTACCAGTACCAGTACCTGCAGTCAGCGTTACCAGTTCACCAGTGCGAATACCGTACAGCTTCTCATTCATACCGGCAAAAGGATACAAGCAGGTAGTCTGATTACCTTCGTCGTACAGTTCAGGACCAACATCTTTCAGATTGATAATGCCAGCGGGAGTATAGGTACGCGCCGCCCACCATGCCTGAGTGAAGTCCTGCGTCTTACCTTCTGTCAGATAGCCTGAA
>Ga0208785_1001188_pt1 | contig 11543 bp, 13 predicted proteins | sample DEB08_DNA_2_FD_185499 | JGI IMG/M metagenome (GOLD analysis project Ga0208785, IMG submission 185499) | Aqueous microbial communities from the Delaware River and Bay under freshwater to marine salinity gradient to study organic matter... | ecosystem: Environmental > Aquatic > Marine > Coastal ...
ACCCTTCCATTTTTATAGGAGTTTGTGATGAGTGATTTTTTTAGAAATCTCGCTGACGAAGTGAAAGATGTCGATAGTAGTATTTTGGCCGATGGTGAAGGTGCTGCTGAGTTTACCGGATACATTGACACGGGTTGTTATATGTTGAATGCAGTTCTTTCTGGTAGTCTTTATGGCGGCATTCCAAACAACAAGGTAACTGCCTTTGCTGGGGATCCTGCAACAGGCAAAACATTCTTTGTGTTGTCTGCTGTTAGAGAGTTTTTGAAGGCTAATCCTAAATCAGGTGTCGTGTATTACGATACAGAAGCTGCAGTAACAAAGCAGATGATGGAGGAGAGAGGAATTGATGTAAACAGAGTTATCCTAGCTGAACCAGATACTATTGAATCTTTCCGCACTCACTCTTTGAAGTTTTTAGACAAATACATGGCAGCAGGAACCAAAGAGGATGAAATGCCTCCGATGATGATGGTGCTTGATTCTTTGGGTATGATGTCAACCAACAAAGAGATGCAAGACTCTCATGATGGTAAAGATACCCGAGACATGACCAAATCTCAGGTTATTAAGGGAACTTTTAGAACTCTGACCTTGAAGCTTGCCCGTGCTAAGGTTCCTCTATTAATTACCAACCACGTATATCAGGTTATAGGCTCTTATGTTCCAACAAAAGAAATGGGCGGTGGATCTGGTCTTAAGTTTGCTGCATCAACTATTGCCTTTCTTTCTAAGAAAAAGGTCAAAGAGGGTACAGATTTCACAGGCAATATCATTACTGTGAAAATGAATAAGTCTAGACTGAGTAAAGAAAATTCACAGGTAGAACTTCTTCTTAACTACAAGACCGGACTTAGCAAGTGGCATGGTGTTCTTGAGTTTGCTGAAAGCAAAGGCATTGTTGAGAAAACTGGTTCTAGGTACAAGTTTCCCGATGAAGTAGCTTCTGTGTTCGCCAAGCACGTTTACGAGAAGCCTGAAGAATACTTCACTGAGTCTGTAATGGAAAAAATCGAACAAGCCGTGGCAGAGGAGTTTAAGTACGGTCAATGATTGATGATTTGATCCTAATGAATTTAGCAGTAAACGAGGAGTACTCTAGGAGGGTACTTCCGTTTATCGATTCAGCTTACTTCAGCACGAAGAGCCAAAAGATCACTCTTAAGATGATAAAGGATCACATTGAAAAGTACAACGTAAACCCAACCAAAACATCTTTGATTGTTGATCTTGAAGAAATAGACAACATTTCTGAAGATGACTTCAACTCAATCAAAAATCTAATCACAGGATTCAAGGTTGACGATAATGTTGAACTTGACTGGCTTGTTGATACTACCGAAAAGTTCTGTCAGGAAAAGGCTGTGTACAATGCTTTGATGCAGTCTATTGAGATTGTCGATGGGCAGAACAAAACACTGACTAAAGGTGCAATTCCAAAAATCTTGACTGATGCTTTGGCTGTGTCTTTTGATACCGATGTCGGTCACGATTACATTGAAGATGCTGAGAAGCGTTATGAATTTTATCACCGTAAGAACGATAAGATTCCCTTTGATATTGATCTTTTCAACATCATTACCAGAGGTGGGTTTGAGAAAAAGACACTCAATGTTTTTATGGCAGGACCGAATGTTGGTAAGTCGTTGACGATGACACACTTTGCTGGCGCTCATCTGGCTATGGGTAAGAATGTTCTTTATATTACTTTGGAGATGGCAGAAGAAAAAATCTCTGAGAGACTTGACGCCAACATTCTAGATGTACCGATTGAAGACATCATACAACTCACCAAAGAAAACTTTCTTTCAAAGGTTAGTAAGTTTGGTGTCAAGACAACTGGTAAACTCCTTACCAAAGAATATCCAACATCACAGGCAAACGTAAATCACTTCAGGGTTCTTTTGAACGAACTTAAGTTAAAGAAAAAGTTTTGGCCTGATATTATTTACGTTGACTATATCAACATCATGAACTCATCTAGGGTTTCTGCTGGTTCTGGTGCAAATTCATATTCAATTATCAAGAGTATTGCTGAAGAACTGAGGGGTTTGTCTGTCGAACACGGTCCTCCTGTTGTTACCGCCACACAGACCACAAGATCAGGTTTCAAGAATTCTGATGTTGATATTGAAGACGTTGCTGAGTCGTTCGGTCTTCCAGCAACAGCCGATTTCATGGTTGCTCTGACCAGAAACGATGAGTTGGATGATCTTGGTCAGATCATGGTTAAACAGCTTAAGAATAGATACGCTGACAAGAACAAAAACAAAAGGTTTGTTGTTGGTGTTGATATGGAAAAGATGAGACTATACAACGTTGACAACTCAGCACATGACGATGTGATGGACTCTCCGGTGTTTGATAACACGAACACGGCTGAGAAGTTTAATATGGACAAATTTAAGGATTTTATGTAGTGAACAAAGTAAAACTTCTTGCAATGACTCAGCCTGAAAAAGAATCAGGGATTCCAGACTCTTCTGGTTTAATTGCATATTGTGCAAGAGTGAGTAATCCTGACAATCAGGACAACTACGAAACAGCGCCAAGATTGATTGATTATTTGATCGAACATGCACACTGGTCTCCTCTGGAAATGGTGAATCTTGTTTTCGAGATTGACTGTCCGAGAGACATTGCACGGCAGATTTTACGACACAGATCTTTCTCTTATCAAGAATTCTCTCAAAGGTATGCTGAAGCAACCCAACTTGGTATGACAACTAGAGAGTTTAGACTGCAAGATCAAAAGAACCGTCAGAATTCTATTGAGATGGAAGATGATGAGTTGAAGAAGCAGTGGGAAGCAAAACAGAAGCAGATCCAACATGAAATTACTATGGCTTATAAGTGGGCTTTAGAGAACAATATGGCTAAGGAATGCGCTAGAGTTATTTTGCCTGAAGGTATGCAAATGACTCGTATGACGATGAACGGAACGTTAAGGTCTTGGTTGCACTATCTTGATCTGAGACAAGCCAATGGCACTCAGAAAGAGCATACGGACATTGCCATGTTGATAAAGCCTATTATTGCAAAAAAGATTCCTATCGTATCTAAATGGATAAATAGAACATAGGATAAAAATATTGGAGTTGTAAATGGCCCTACAAATAAGGAGAGGTTTGGAAGCTGATCGTCTTAGCATTACTCCTGATGTAGGCGAGCCTATCTTTACTACAGACACTAGAAGAATTTTTATAGGAGATGGCGTAACTGCTGGAGGTATCCTTGTAGGGGATCAGTTAACCAATAGCTACGCCACTTCCACTTTTTCTTCTAATGCTTATCTGCAAGATGCATTAAGTATTCTTTCGACTGGTGATGTCACTAATACATACTTACAATTTTTTGTAAGTCAGGAATTATCCAATTTAGTAGACTCTTCTCCAGCTACCTTAGATACTCTTAATGAGTTAGCTGCTGCTCTTAATGACGATCCTTCATTCGCTACGTCTGTGTCTACATCTATTGGTTTAAGAGCTACTAATACATATGTAAATTCTACTTTTAGTTCTAATTCTTATCTACAAGTTTTAGTTAATAATATAAACAGTCAGTTGCTAACAGTAGACGCTGTAACTCTTGATGGAATAGATTCAACTGGATTTACAAGTAACAATTATGTCCAAAATAGATTTACTTCTAATAGTTACTTAAACGATAACTTTACTACCAATGGATATATTACTTCTACATTCTCTTCCAACAATTACATTATTAATATTGTAGATACTAAAGCTACTAACTCTTATGTTAATTCTACCTTTACATCTAACAATTACGTGGACGGTAGATTTACATCTAATAGCTACATCACTTCTACATTTAGTGCTAATTCATATGTACAGTCATATGTGTCGTCTGAAATTTCTACACTAGTTGGATCTGCACCTGCAAGTTTAAGTACTCTAGGAGAGATATCATCAGCTATCGGTGACGATCCAAGTTTTTCATCTAATGTGACTAATAGATTTGGACTTAGAGCAACTAACACTTATGTAAATTCTACGTTTAGTTCTAATGCCTATCTTCAAGCACAACTTTTGGCTTACGAGCAAGGCGAAGTTTCAAACAACTATCTTCAGCCTTTATTAGATCTTAAAGCTACCAATACTTTTGTTATTGGAACCTTTAGTTCAAATTCATATCTGCAAGCTCAGTTAAACTTATTTGAACAAGGTGAGGTTTCTAACAACTACTTACAGCCACTGATAGATTCAAAAGCAAGCAATACTCATGTTAACAACATAGTAGCTATCAGAGCAACTAATACTTATGTTAACGATACGTTTAGTTCTAACACATATGTGCAAAGTAGATTTGCTCCCATCACTTATGTAAACTTTACATTTGCATCTAACAACTACAATAAAGATGTATACTCATCCAATAGTTATGTAACTGACCTGTTTGCAACTAACAACTACATCGAAGGAAGATTTAGTTCAAACAGTTATCTTACTAATACGTTTACTACTAATAATTACATCACGACATCATTTGCTCGTAAAGATCAAAATGAAACATTCTCATCAAATGTTACAATTGAAGACACTCTTATTATTGGTTCGGGTAACAACGTCTTTACTAACGTTGTAGATACACAAAGCTACAATAACGTAACTGAAAAGTTTGAGTTGGAGGGTGTAAGTACTGCTAGTGAAACCAGTGCCGTGATCGACACTTACTCACACGGAAGTGAAAAAGTTTCTCTTGAGTACCTTATTCATCTAGAAAGAGAAAATGGTGACGAAACACAAGTATCTAAAATACTAGCAACTTACAATGGCGTCTCGAACGTCACATTCTCAGAATATGGACAAATTTTTACATCTAATGAAGTATTAGGAGATTTATCAGTAGTATATAATGGAGCTAACGTTGAGTTGATTCTTGAACCTTTGGTTCTCTCTAGCTTGAGATCAAAGGTAGTTAAAACCGTCATAGTATAAATATCTATAACAATAGGAGGATCCAATGGCACGCAGCACATTTCGAATTTTAGACGGTCTTGCAGTTACTGGCGGTAACGTTGATGTAACCAATACCCTTTCGGCAAACGACTTATCTGGCGATGGTTCCGCCCTTACCAATGTCGATGCTGCTACTCTTGGTGGTGTAGCCAAGACCAGTCTTGCATCTAACAACTTTGTAAAGTCTATCTTTACTTCGAATAACTATGTGGACGGAAGATTTGCAGCTAATGCTTATCTTACTTCAACATTCTCATCTAATGCTTACATCACAGCACACGTAGCTTCAGAGGTTGCTGGTCTTGTTGATTCTGCACCAGCAGCATTAGACACTCTTAATGAGTTGGCTGCTGCTCTAAATGACGATGCAAATTTTTCTACTACCATATCTACATCTATTGGTTTAAGAGCTACTAACACTTATGTAAATGCTACCTTCAGTTCTAACAGCTATCTGCAGAGCCAATTAACTCAGTTTGGTTCAGGTAACGTATCCAATAACTATTTAACTGGAACATTTGCATCTAACAACTATGTACAGACTCAACTCGGAACTAAGTTAAACTCCTCCTCCTACACTGCTTCCGATGTTCTTTCTAAGTTGTTAACTGTTGATGGCTCTGGGACAAACTTAGATGCTGACAAGTTAGACGGTCAGCAGGGTTCCTACTATCTTGATTGGACTAATACCACAAATAAGCCAGATCCAGTCATTACATTGGGTGGTGATCTATCTGGTTCTGTTACTCTTACTAATTTAGCAAGCGGAACTCTTACAGCTACTATTCAGCCAAACTCTGTTGCACTTGGTACAGATACAACTGGCAACTATGTAGCAACGATTTCAGGTACTACTAACGAAGTAGAAGTCTCTGGTTCTGGTTCCGAAGGTGCTGGAGTAACAGTAGGTCTTCCTAGTAATGTTACAATTGGTAATGACCTCACAGTTACGAATGATATCATTCAAACGAATCATTCGTTTGTATCTTCTACGATTACTACAACATCTACATCACAGACAAACTTGGACACATTCAGCACTTCTACATATTCTGGAGCAGAAGTAAATGTTACAGCCATTTCTAATGGTGAGAGACATATGACAAAGATTCTTGTTGTCCATGATGGCACAACAGCATATGCTACTGAATATGGTTCTATTTTCACTAATACATCTTTAGCAACATATGATGTAGACGTGTCTTCTGGCAGTGTTAGACTTAGAGTTACTCCAGCATCTGCTACTTCTACTGTATTCAACACTTCTATGATGCTAATTGAAAACTAATATTTTACGCTAAAGGGGAGAGTGAACCTTGGCTAATACAAAAGACTTTATAGTCAAAAACGGTCTTACCGTTGGTAATAACATTACTGTTTCTGGAACGGTGGATGGCCGTGACATAGCTACTGATGGTTCTAAGCTAGACGGAATTGAATCTGGTGCAACAGCAGATCAAACAGCAAGTGAAATTTTAACTGCTATCAAAACAGTAGATGGCGCAGGTTCGGGTCTAGATGCTGATACTTTAGATGGCATTCATGCTTCTGGATTAGCATCTAATAACTATGTTCAAACATATGTGGCTAGTGAAATTGCTGGCTTAGTAGATTCTGCACCTACTACATTAGACACTCTTAACGAGCTTGCTGCTGCTCTTGGTGATGATGCTAACTTTTCTACAACAGTAACAAATTCACTGGCAACCAAGGCTTCTAATAACTATCTCCAGAGTCAGTTAAGCACTAAACTAAATTCTTCTTCTTATACTGCTTCTGATGTTCTTACTAAAATCAAAACAGTAGATGGTTCTGGATCTGGTCTAGATGCTGATACTTTGGATGGCATTCATGCTTCTGGATTAGCATCTAATAACTATGTTCAAACCCAGCTTGGAACAAAGTTAAATTCTTCTTCTTATACTGCTTCTGATGTTCTTACTAAGATTAAAACAGTAGATGGTTCTGGATCTGGTTTAGATGCTGATTTGTTGGATGGAGCGCAGCCAAGTGTTGCAGCTTCCAATGACACTATTGTGAAGCGACATTCATCTGGCTATATCTATGCCAACTATTTTAACACTTCTCCTAATGATGTGACCAGCGGTGTTACTAAGGTTTTAGTGGAAACTGGCAACGACGGTTTTATGCGTCATGGTACTCAGGCAGCAATTAGGACTTTCATTGGGGCAGGTTCGGGTAATGGTCTAGATGCTGACTTGTTGGATGGCATTCATGCTTCTGGATTAGTATCTAACAACTACTTCCAAGATAACTCTGGTGGAGGTGCTACTGGTGGCGGATCAGATAAGATATTCTACAACAACGATCAAACAGTAACGACTAGCTACACTATCCCATCCGGACAGAATTCCATGACTGCTGGACCAATTAGTATTAATAGTGGTGTGACAGTTACAGTACCTTCGGGTTCGGAGTGGACTATCGTTTAATGAGTTATTTTCGAGTTGAAAAGTCTGAAGAGTATAATTCTTGGTTGGTTATTCAGAACAGTAATGATATGATTATAGTGGGATTTGACAAAGCTAAATATGCACATAGAACAAAAAACTTCCTAAATAGTGGTGGAGCATTTGATGGTATTGTTCCTTCATTTTTTTGCACGGAAGTTGAATTATTCGACGGGGATTTAAATGTCTGTAAACAAAAATCTAAGTAAGTTAGCTTTAAATGTTAATAATAGTGGTAAAGTTACAGACACTGGTTTGGAAACTACCTTTGTGTCAAACAGCTACTTCCGAAACACAGAACAGCCATTACTTGTGTCAAATGGATACTTTAATCTTACATATACTGCGGCTGATGTCTTAACCAAGATTAAAACTGTGGACGGTGCTGGATCTGGATTGGATGCTGATACTTTAGATGGGGCAAATTCCACTTTTTACACAAACGCTTCTAATATCAATACTGGTACTTTATCAGCAGATAGATTATCAGGTACATATTCTATTAACATTACTGGATCTTCAGATACTGTAGATGGCTTAGAGGCGACTGATCTAACATCTAACAACTACGTCCAGAATAGATACACTTCTAACAGCTTTGTTAAAGATACGTTTACTACAAATAATTATATTCAAGGTACGTATGTATCAAATAACTATGTTCAAGATAGATATACTTCTAACAGCTTTGTTAAAGATACGTTTACTACAAATAATTATATTCAAGGTACGTATGTATCAAATAACTATGTTCAAGATAGATATACTTCTAACAACTTTGTTTTGACTAGAATTGGTCTAAGAGCCACCAACACATATGTTCAAGATACGTTTACTACAAACAATTATATTACCGGAACGTTTACTTCCAACACATATGTTCAAGATACATTTACTTCGAACAATTATATTGACGGAACGTTTTCTTCCAATACGTATTTGCAATCTACTTTATCAACTACTACTATTCCTTCCGGAACAAAACAACTATTTGTGCAAACTGCTGCTCCTACAGGATGGACTAAAGACACTACTCATAACAACAAAGCGATGAGAGTTGTTTCTGGAACTGCTGGGTCCGGTGGTTCTGATGCCTTTACAACAACTTTTGGGTCTGGTAAAACCACAGCATCTCACACGTTGACAACATCTCAAATGCCCGCTCACACACACACTTATGGCGCTCGGAGTGGCGGTACAGGCACTACTAACTACACTGCAAGCACTACGGCGAGAGTTAATATCTATACGCAGTCCACCGACAGCACTGGTGGTGGTGGAGCGCACTCTCACAATTTGTCTGGATTTAATCTACAGTATGTAGATGTAATTATAGCAACTAAGGATTAATTATGAAACTTTCAATTATTCCAGAAGATAGAGCTATCGTAAAAGACGGAAGCGGTCTTAATTTCTCTAATAATCTAAACGATTACATTTCTTCTAGTATTCCTTCGGATGTTCATGCCCTTCAATGGGAAGAAAACTCAGGTGAGATTGAATATGTAGAACATGGTAGAGCTAATGAATCTTTATCAGTTCTTCCTGATTGGGCTAATGAATGTGCAACACTTCATTCAACCACAATTACACAACTAGAAAATGAACTTGCAGAGTTAGCAAATACGTCTAACACGGATATTTCTGAATGAAAATTGAACCAAAACAAAACTGTCCTCTAAATAACTTCGAACCTTGTAAACAGTTGGAATGTGCTTGGTTTATTCAGTTAAGGGGAACGAACCCCAACACTGGTAAAGAAGTTGATGAATGGGGGTGTGCTATGGCTTGGCAACCTATTCTTGCTGTCGAAAACTCTCAACAAATGAGACAGACTGGTGCTGCTATAGAAAGTTTTAGGAATGAGGTTGTTAAAGAAAATGAAAGAAATTTATTATTGTTTAACAACAAAGAGAACGACACGGTAAAAGTTATTCCGCAAGATGTTGATATAAGGAACAATCATGAGCATACTTAAAGTCACAGCATTAAAGAATCCTTCATCGTCTGCAAACAACATTGTTTTGAATACTGATGGAAATGCAACTTTTAATGACATAACAGCCTCAAGCTTCAACGGTGGTCAGTTAGGTGGCCGCAGGAACCTGATTATCAATGGTGCCATGCAAGTGGCACAAAGGGGAAATCCAGACCCCGGAATTACTGGCTCTGGTTATCATTCAGTGGATAGGTTTAGAAATGTCATTATAAACCTAGGGACATGGACCATTACACAGGAGTCAGTTACAGACTTGCCCGGTTTTAGTAACTCTCTTAAAATGCTATGCACTACAGCAAATGCAAGCCCAGCCAGTAACGATGCACTCTATATTAGAACCTCCTTAGAAGGGCAAGACCTACAGCACCTTAAAAAAGGAACCTCGGATGCAGAGTCCATTACCGTTTCTTTTTGGGTGAAGTCGAATAAGACAGGGACATATGTTGTAGAGGTTCTTGCACGAGATACTAGCCCCGTAAGGCATATCAATAAATCTTTTACTGTCAACACTTCTGGAACTTGGGAATATAAGACTCTTACGTTTGAAGGTGACACAACCGGGACTATTGACAATGGAGTAGAGGCAGGGTTGGACCTGAGCATTTGGTTAGGGGCAGGCACTAATTGGAATACTGGCACACTTCAAACCTCGTGGGGCGACCAAAGTAACACAGGCAGAGCCGTAGGTAATGTCAACTTGGCTGACCAGATTAACAATTACTTTCAAATCACCGCAGTTCAACTAGAAGTAGGCGATACTGCCACACCATTTGAGCATCGGTCTTACGGTGAAGAGTTGGCTTTGTGTCAGAGGTATTATCAGAAATACCCTGTAATTGGTGCAACTTCAGTGATGTTTACTGCCCTTGCTGTCACTGGAACTCAGGCCCGTGCGAGTATCAGACCTTACGGAGGGTTAATGAGAGATGAACCTTCCATATTCACACCTACTAATGTTTACCTCAAAGGGAATGGAAGTAGTATTACTGTTACCAGTGTTGCTGCGTCGAGCAGCCAAGGAGGAGGTCATGCCTTTAATTTCGATGTTACGTCTGGATTAACCTCCAACCATGTTTACTATGTAACCGGAAACCAAAGTGGTGGTGGGGTCTTTGAACTTGATGCAGAATTGTAGGAGTAAAAAATATGAGTAACTACACGGACGTAAAATATGTCGAAGATGAAGACGGTAACACCGTTGGAGTCTCATACACAAACGGAAATAGACTGGGGTCGGCTCCTGTAGGGCATCGATACTACCAAGAAATCATGGATTTAGTAGAAGCTGGAGAGCTTACTATTGAACCTGCTGACCCAACTCCAGAAGGAACCTAAGTATGGCAAAGCAGAGGTATAAAATGTCAGACGTAAAGATCAGATTAAGAAGAACAATTCAACTTCTAGTATCATATGTGAGTCTTTTATACCGTTATTGTAATCGTTAGATATTAGAGTTTTTAGGAGTACTTATGCCATCATCTATTTCAGGATCTCAGATATCTACTGCAAATTTGTTGTTAGGTGGAACTTATCTTACCAGCACTATTAACAATAAGGCTTCAAATAATTATTTAATAGGAACATTTTCTTCTAACAATTATATTACCGAAACGTTTTCTTCTAATAACTACCTTCAGTCCCAGCTTGGGGGTGATACATTTACTGGTGCAGCAGGTGTATTCTCCAACTTTAGTGGTAATGCTGCACTCGCCATAAGAAATAATTTTAGCACAGCATCTTATAATACAGGAAGTTTTACAGTAGCTACAACTGGTATTACTGTACCTTCTGCTGGCTACTATGATTGTTATGTTAATCTTTACATGACTACTACAGTTCAAAGGTCTAATATCGGTTTAAGATTTTATATAAACACAACAGCACAAGCTCCTATATCTGCATCTGACTATATTCGTTCTGCATCTGATCACAACGAAGCATCTACTAATCTCAGAATGATTCTTTACATGACTGCGGGACAACAATTTAGAATAGGAACAGAACAATTGGCGCTTGCAGGTACTGTAACTATTACAGGTGCAAATTCTAACTGGATAATTCAAAAGGTAGGATAATGACATATCAATTTGCAAA
>Ga0208785_1001191_pt1 | contig 11540 bp, 14 predicted proteins | sample DEB08_DNA_2_FD_185499 | JGI IMG/M metagenome (GOLD analysis project Ga0208785, IMG submission 185499) | Aqueous microbial communities from the Delaware River and Bay under freshwater to marine salinity gradient to study organic matter... | ecosystem: Environmental > Aquatic > Marine > Coastal ...
TACTTTCTACTGCTCATCGAGTTATAGATGGTAAAGAAACTAAAGTGTTATCTAACTCTGGTAAACGTTATGTATCTAATTGGATACTTGACGATGATAGTGATAAAATATTATATAAAGTTGCTCACGTCAGTCACCCTAGTAATATATGGACAAGAGCCTCGGGTCATCATTATATTTGGCTATGGAGACTATGGCATAATCTTTGTTTAGAATACACAGAACGATATAATAAAACTCATATCTCTTGGAAAAAACTTAGAACTTATTTATCTATTCCACCACAAAATATAGAAGACGCAGGCTTTCAACCACCACCTCAATGTATGCCTGACGAATGTAAAAAGAACGATACTATTCAAGCATATCGAGATTTTTACATGGCTCACAAACGTGAGTTTGCTACATGGAAAACACAAGTCCCTTCGTGGTTTAAATAACTATTTACAAAACTCTAAAAATATGTTAGCACTGATATAAATGTTAGTGCATTTTAAATTTTATCGGTGTGGATACTTCGCTGAAGGCTTAGTAGAAAAAGATAATTTAGACGATGCAGCTGAAGCTCTTTGGAAAGAGCATCCGAAAACTTTTAAGTGGACGGATATTCAAGGTCCTGATAACGAGAACAGGCTAACTTTGGAGGAATGGAATGAGCAAGGCTCTACTAGACAAGTTGAGTCAGAAGCGAAACCTAGAAGCCCAGTGGGCTAGCGAGTTTATCGCTAATGGCTCTGTGACTGTGAAGATGGTCGAGTTAGGAAAAAAAATCGGTCAACTAGCACAGGAATTGAAAGAAGACAGCGAAGTTAAAGCTTAATTTTGTTGTACTTTTTTGTAATTTTAGATTACCATTGAAATATGGCTAAGATACCTACGTCCCGATTAAACACTGCACCTAAAGAGTATGAACAGGTTGACTTTGATCAATTAATTGAAGATTTACAAGATATAGTAAAAATTTTAAATACAACTTACCCGAAAGATATTATAGATGAAGAAGATAAAAAACAATGGTTTTTAATGCGATGAGTAATTGTAATAATATAAATCCAATAACAGGTGGAAGTACAGTTGGTGACATTCCATTTTATTTAGCCGTACAGCAAGGTAAAGTTCCTGGTTACTCTATGGTTAATAAATTTGGATATAATCCTAGTATCGGTTCAGGTTCTTTTGAAACTATTTGGGAAACAGGAAACAACTATCCTTGGCAATCTTCGGCAGTTACTGTTGATGTTGTTAGTGATGATACTGATGACGATGTAGCTGGAACAGGTGCTAGAACTTTAAGAATACAAGGTTTAGATGGTTCTTATAATTTGGCTGAAGAAACAGTTGATATGGATGGAACAAATACAGTTACAACCACACAAGAATTTTTAAGAGTATTTAGAATGTCTGTAGAAACAGCAGGTTCATCTGGAAATAATGAAGGAACAATTACAGTTACTTATACAGGTGGTTCGGATGTAGCAGCAACTATATCGGAAGGTAATGGACAAACACTTATGGCATTATATACCATACCTGCAGGTTATACTGGTTATTTATTATCAATGAATATATCATCTGGTAAAGACCAAGAAATGGAATTTAAATTTATACAAAGAATAAATGAAGGTTCTAACGGAGCTTTTCAAACAAAACAATTTTTAGATGTTAGAGGTGGACAGACAACTGTTATCTTTAATGCAATCAATGTAATACCTGAAAAGTCAGATATCTATGTTTCTGGAAAGGCAAGTTCTACCTCTTCTGCTTCTGCTTCATTTGATTTATTATTAGTACAGGATGGATATTAATGGCAAATTTTTATAATAATACCTTCTACGATCCGACAGGAACAACTGCTGAAACTGTTTACACAGCTCCATCAAATGCAAGGGGTATTATACAAAACATACAAGTAACTAATGAATCAGGAAGTAAAGTAGTAAAAGTCGCAGTAACAGATTCTTCTGCTAGTACAACATACCAAGTGGCTTACGCCAGTATCACTGGTCCTACTATTTGTAATTTAGCAAAAGGACCTATCATTTTAGAAGAAGGAGATTCTATATCTATCGAAACTTCTGATATATCTGGTATAAGTGCAACGTTATCTATATTAGAAATATCAAGAGAAGATCAGAATGGCTAGAAAATTTAAAGATTTCGTAGAAAGACCAAAACCAAGGAAACGTCCTGGTCGTCATAAAAAAAGACTTAACAAAAATGAGAAAAGAGATTATAAACCATATAACAAACAAGGAAGAAAACAATGAGCGATCTCGTAAAAATACCTGCAGAAGCAAAAGAGATTATCAAACACAAAAGAACAGGACAGGTGTATGCTACTAAAGCTGATTTTGATGCTGATGTTGCTGATCCCAATACTGATACTTCTGTGGATGATTTTAGACAAGACCTTGAAATAAAGGTGACAAAAGTTTCTATGGGTGCTAAAACAAAAGAATAATGAAACTAAAAATCATTGATGAATTTTATAGTGCCAGTGATTTTGGACTAGTTTTAAGTGAATTTATAAATCAACACTTTCAACCAACATATCAATCTAAAGCTTCTCTTTATGGGGGTGATAGATTTCAAGGATATCCATGTCATGAAAGCCCTGATTATTATTATGATAAAAATCCTATATCTATAGGTAATATTTTAAAAAAAACTTTTGAAGAAAAAACTCAAATAAAACTTTTATATTTTAAAACTTTTTTAAGAAAAATTAAATTACACGAATTTAAAAAAGCAGCCTCTTGGGGACAACACAAACCGCACAAAGATAGTAAGACTGATTGCGACATTGCAGGAATTATATATTTTAATTCTGGATCAATAAAGGATGGAACAAATTTATATTCTAAAGTGTCTGATTATGTTCCTACAGTTATTGTTGGCTCTAATCCTAATAGATGTGTTTTTTACGACTCTAGCATACCTCATCAACCTGGAGAATTTCAAGAAATAGAAGACAGATGGGTTCAGTGTTTTTTTGGAATTACAGATCCGGAACTTTATAAAAAATTTAAAGAAAACAATGAAACCTAGAGGTGCTACAGAATTACAAATGGAAATGCTGCATAAGCATGTTCCAAAAGAATTACTCGATCAAGTACAAATTTGTACTTCTATTCCAGGCAAAGTTCCGATTGATCCAAACAAACTAAACATTCTTTGGCAAAAAAATTCTTGGGATCAACCCAATCTACAACCTTTTTTTAGAAATAAAGAAAGGCACAAAGAATACGATTGGTACGTATTTAATAGTCATTGGAATTATGAAAAATTTAGATACGCTTTCGATATTCCAACAGATAGATCGGTCGTTATTAAAAACGGAATTGAAACTTTTCCAAAAAGAAAAATTTATCAAAAGGGTGATCCAATAAAATTAATTCACCACTGCACACCATGGAGAGGTTTGAATGTAGTGCTTAGAGCTATGCAAGAAATTAAAGATACTTCAATTACTTTAGATGTTTATAGTTCAACACAAGTTTACGGTGATGACTTTAAGAAACAAAATGATGATCAATTTAAACCACTATACGAACAAGCTGAACAATTATCTAATGTAAATTATATTGGCTACAAACCTAATGAATATATAAGAGAAGTAATGCCAAGTTATGATATGTTTGTATATCCATCAATATTTGAAGAGACCTCCTGTGCGTCTGCTTTAGAGGCATTGGCTTCTGGTGTTCATGTTATTAGTAATAATTTTGGTGCTTTATATGAAACATGTGCTGAATGGCCAGTGTACGTTAATTACTCTACAAATTATGAAACAATGGCTAAAGATACTGCAGCAGCAATTGAAGTAGCAGCTGGTTATTTACATGAATCATTCATACAAGAGCATTTAGAAGAACAACAAAAATTTTATAAAAGATTTTACAACTGGAATAAAAAGGGAATGGAATGGGCAAGCTTTTTACAAGGAGCCTTAAATGCAAGAAAATAAAACTTATGTAAATGAAGACACCTATCAAACCCTAAAAGACGTACAGGTAAAACCTTTAAATACTCCTCAACCTTACGAAAAAAGTATTCAACCACTTTGGAAAACGGATACCGGACACCGGAAAAGTAAAATATCTTTGTTTGTTGCAACACCAGTACATAGCGATTGTTCAATTCATTACGCACAAGGTTTGTTAGAATTACAAAAAATGTGCATGGAGAAAAAGGTTGATGTGCAATTTCAATTACTTAAATCATCTTTAGTTACACAAGGAAGAAACTTGTGTGTATCAGGCTTTATAGAATCTGGAATGACACACATGTTATTTGTTGATTCAGATATATTGATGAATGCAGAGTCTATTTTTAAAATGATAGACAGAGATAAAGATGTTATTTCAATTCCGTATCCACTTAAAACATTTAATTGGGATAAAGCTTTTGATGCAATTAAAAAAGGTGAAGTAAAGAAACCATCTGATATTCACAAATGGACCAATAGTTATCCTATGAGAGTAGGAGACACTAACGATATTGTGGTAACGGAAGGTGTAATAGAAGTAACACATAGTCCAACAGGATGCATGTTAATTAAAAGAGAAGTATTTGATAAAATGATTAAACATTATCCAGATAAGGGTATAGTTCAAAAAACAGTTATTAACGGTGAGTATGTTAACAGACCTCATCTATGGAACTTTTTTGACTGTATTCATGACCCCGAAACTAAGACATATTTAGGTGAGGATTTTAGCTTTTGTAAGCTATGGAAAGACATAGGCGGTAAGTGTCATGCCTTTATTGATGATCCCATTATGCATATTGGAGAGCATCAGTATACAGGACGTTTTGCCGATGAGTTGATAATACCTAAGTAAAATGGTAATATTGGAAACTTAAGATCTTAAATTGGAGAATTAATAAATGTTACAACTTTTACCCTATGCACTAGCAGCTTATGGCGGAATTCAAGGATACAGAGGCGCAAGAGATGCAGGTGTTGGAGGATTAGGTTCACTAGTTCAAGGTGCTTTAGGAGCATATGGTGGATATAATTTAGGACAAGTAGGTGGCTTTGCAAAAGCTGCTGGCTTTGGTTCAACTGTACCAACGTTTACAAATATGCCGGGAATATCTTCAATACCAGGAATTTCTAGATTTCAAGCACCACAACAAGTTTCTAAATTTTTAGGAGTAGATAAAGATGGTAGTATGGTCCCTAATCCTGCATTTAAAGAAACTGAAAAAGCAGGTAGCATATTAGACTTAGTAAGAAAAGAACCAGGAGGAGATTATGATCCAATGAAAGTTGCGATAGCAGCTGGTGGTATACCTTTTTTAGCAGGAGCTTTTAACCAAGCACCAACTGATGTTTACACTCCTGGCTACAATACAAATTATTTAAAGACTAGAGAAGAAAGAAGTTTCTCATACATAGATCCTACAACTGGAGAAGAAAAAGAATATAAAAAAGTTTACGTGCCAGAACAAAACCCTAATGATCCAGGAATGATGATGAATACAACAAGATTAAGAACTGGTGGCTTAGCACAAATTAAAAAATTTAACGAAGGTGGTATAAATTATTTACCTTCTAAAATGACTCACGATGAAAATGATTCTAACAATTATGTTAGAGCATCAGGATATGTTGAGGACGGAGCCGGAGTAGGTGATAAAGACGAAGACACAATGTTAGCTCAATTAGCAGACGGAGAGTTTGTGACAAGAGCAGATGGTGTGTTAGGCGCAGGAATCATTGCAGGTGCTAATCCAAATAGCATGAAAGACATGAGAGAAAAAGGTGCTGCCTACTTCTATGAACAACAAAAAAGATATAAAAGAGTATTTGATTTATTGAAGGAGGCAAATGGCAACAGCAAACAAAAAACAAATTAAACCATTAGTAAGTGTAATTCCAATTGAGTCAAAAGACGTTGAGAAATTTTGGCCCTTAGCAGAATTTATGGTAGCTGAAGCTTTAGCCTTTTCAGGAAAGTGGGCAGACTCATCTTATTTTTATGATGAATTAAAAGCGAATACAATGCAACTTTGGGTAATGTTTGGTTCGGATGAGTTTGAAGAAAACAAAGTTTTTGGTATTTGTATTGGACAAATACAAGAACAACCCAATTATAAACAATATGAAATAATAATTTGCACAGGAAAAAGAAGAGAATTATGGGAAGATAATATTGTTAACGAAATTACAAGTTTTGCAAAACTTAACGATTGTAAGAAATTAAATATTATGGCCAGACCTGGTTGGGAAAAAGTTTCCAAAAAATGGGGATGGAAAAAGAAACACGTACAACTAGAGAAATGGATATAGCACTATGGGATTCATGAGACCTAAATCAACTCCTACACCAACTTCACAAACTTATTTTCAAAGGGAAGCACCGGGTATAGAAGAACGAAAAATGGAGTTGATGGACGTAGCAAGAGATATTGCTAATGTACCGATAGACTTACCTGATTATCAAGTTGCACAATTAGGAGCATTAGAACAACAGGGAATTAACGCTGCAGGAACGACAGGTGTTGGAGCACCTACTGTTAGTGCAGGTATTGGATCAATTTTAAACGCAGCAACACCAGTTGGCCAACAACAAATAAATCAATATTTAAATCCTTACCAACAATATGTAACTGATGAAATTGCAAGACAAGGACAAATGATGCAAAACCAATTAGGTGCTAAAGCTATTGGAGCTGGTGCTTTTGGTGGTGGAAGAGAAGGTGTTCAACAAGCAGAACTTCAAGGAAGAACTTTATCTAACATAGGTCAATCTTTAGCTTCAGGATTTCAAACTGCATTAGGTGCAGCTCAAAGACAACAACAAGTTGGTCTGGCTGCAGGACAACAGTTAGGTCAAATGGGTGGATTACAACAACAGATGGCTCAAGGTGATATTAATCAGTTAATGGCTGCTGGAGGATTACAAAGACAATTAGCTCAAGCAACTTTAGATGCACAAAGACAATCAACATTACAACAACAATACGAACCATATCAAAGAGCTGAGTTCTTAGCTAACTTGTATGCAGCAGGACCTAAAACACAATCAGGGGTTACTATGGGAACTGGTCCAAGCACTAGTCCATTTGCACAAGCTGTTGGTACTGGTATAGGAGCATTCACAGCTTACCAAGGCGTTAACCAAAATAAACAGGCTTAGGAGAGTGGATGTCACTTAACAAGATTTTAAACAGACCATTGTTTAGAAAAGAGGCACTTAGAAAAGGTGCGCTTAAAACTATCAATGCAAATGTAGGAGTTATGGTTGGGCAACCGATTGCCTCTGCTCAGGTTCCAGCTTTAAGAAAACCACCAACATTTATGGAGAGAATGGCTGTAAGTGGTCCATCAAGATTTTTAAAAAGTGCAATTAGTATTCCTTCTGTAGGTGGTTACATGGCTGGAGAACAAGTCGCTAAAGGTTTGGGTATTGAAAACCCAATCGGACAAATGGGATTTGGAACAGCTGGATCTATTTTAGCAACTAAAGCATTGCCTGGAATAGCGGCTTTACCAGCTGCTACTTCTGCAGCACTAATGGCAGGTCCAGCATATCTTATGTATGCAGGTAGTAAAGAAAGAGAAAGAATTGCAAAAATGAGTCCAGAAGAAAGAGAAGCTCATAGAAGAAAATCTATGCAGTTTGGAATGTCTTATTTAGACGATGAACAATTTAATCAACAATTTAAACCAAGACCTATTGAAGAAAAAGTTGAGGAAGATAAAAAAATAATAGCAGGTAAAAGAAGATCTTATAGAACAGGTTTTGAAAACAGAGCCAAAGAACTAAAAGCTGAAGGCGATCCACTGCTACAGGACAACGTAGCTAATGCAGATGATATAGCAGATTTAGATGCAGTTCAAGAAAATGCTGTAAACATAGACAGCACAGGAATGCCTCCAGGACCTCCGGGAAGCACAGATACTTTACCAACAACTACCAAGGTTGTTGATAAGGATATGCCTGAAGCTGAAAAGAAAAATATTCAAAACCAAAACACAGCTCAAGGTAATAATGAAATTACTTTAGGTGGCCCATCAGATGATGTTGATTTTAATAAAACAATTGCACTTGCTAAAAAATATCAAGAAGAAGTATTCAAAAATGAAGGTTCACAAGCAGGTTTAGTGTTTTTAGCTAATCTTGCATCAGGATTATTAACAGGAACTACTAAAAAGGGTGGTCTTGCAGGAGCTATGGAAGTATTTGGTCAAGCAATAGGCCCTGCTGTAAATAATTACGCAACAATAAAATTAAAAGAAGGCGAGCTTAGAGCTCAGAATAGAGAAGCATCGTTAAATGCTGCATTAGATCATATGAAATTTGTTAATGAAAATGCAGTAGCGGAAAGACCTGATCAAACTGGTGGAATAGTTCAAATAAGAGGAGCTGATGGTAGGTTGAGAAACTACAAAGCTTATCAAATGAAAGATGGAACGGTGACAATGGCTGCAGGAATTGGAGCTGATGGTAGAGAAATGTTTGTACCTGTTTCACAAGGAGCACCAATTGCTGATAGTAATGGTCAACTGATTGGTCAGTTTGAAAATTTCTTAGAACAAAAGAATGTAGATAAAAGATTATTCGATATTCAAGATGTATTAGGAAATAGATACAACGCATTATCTGTAACTAGAGATGTTTTAAAAACTTTAAATCAAATGGATGAGTCTGGAGAGACTGTAAAAGCCGGTGCTGCGTTATCTATTGATCAATTTACTAGAAGATTAAGTGGTGTTGCAAAAGAAGTATTAGGGTTCGAAGTGTCCTCAATGTCATTAGATGCTTTACAAGCAAAAGTAGATGAACTACAAGCAGATGAGTATGCTGCAATAGATAGAGATCCTGATTTAAGTGATGCAGGTAAAGAAGCAGCTAAGAAAAATTTAGATAGTGGAAATTTAATAAAACAAGCTAAAGCTAGATTAAGTAAAAGAGGAATGTTATCTGGATTATCTAGAACAGAACAAGAGAAGCTTGCTGTACAAGAAGTTACACTGACTTATGCACTTGCAAACACATTTAAAGATCAAGATAGATTAACACAAAGAGATGTTAATGCTGCTAAAGAAATTGTAAATATATTCTCTTTAACTAGATCTTCTAAAGATGTTAAAGCTTCTATTGAAGCAATTGGAAGACAACTTGAATCTGATATTAGAAGACAAGAAAGTCTTTACACAACAGCAGGTGGATTAGAAACTACATTAAAAGATTTAAGAAAACTAAAAAACTTTGAAGTATTTGAAGGAGAAGGTGGTGTTGCTTCTCAATTAGCAGAAGATTTAAGTTTAGAAGAGATAGAAAATATTATTGAAGGGATAAACTAATGGCTTCCTTAAAAGATATTCAAGATCAAATTGATAACAATACATTTGACCCAAATAAATTAAACGCAAGACAAAGACAAGCGGTTGATGAAGCTATAAAAAGAGGATTGATCACTGGTCCTTCTATGTCAGAATTACAATCACAAAGAGCAGGTGCTGCAAGAGATGTAGCAACCATGGATGAGGCTGTTAAAAATCCTATTGGTGTAAGATTACAACAAACAGGAAGTTCACTAGATGGTAGATCAGAAGCAGTTCTTGCAGGAGATCTTATAGGATCAATTACACCTTATGTTTCAATGAGAAAAAAAATATTTAGTGCAGCTAAATCAAAAGTACCAGGAGATAAGTCAACTGGACTATTTGCTAGAACTAAAATGTTTAGCAACTTTGCTGATAAACTTACAACAAGATTACCAGGAAGATTTAAATTATTAGGCGGCTTAGCAAAATTAGTTGCAAAAGTAGCAGATCCAACTGTTGGTAGAGTATTAGCTAGTCCACTTGGTAGAGCAGAAGTATATTCTGTATTAGGGGGTACTGCAGGTGCAGGTGCAGGTTCGGTTACTTATGATATGTTAAATGAAACTGTTGGAGTTGCAGCAATGGATGCAATAGCTTCTGACATGGAAAACATGAACCCAAAAGAAGTTAATACAGATATGATGGCGAATGCAGCAGACTCTATGTTTACAGCTTTAGCATGGAACGCTGGTGCTGCAACATTAACACCAGTTATTACAAAAGGTTTAGGTAAAGTTGGAAGATTGATGATTGGTGCTAAATCAAAAGATGCAAAAGAATTAGTAAACATCGCAAGAGATAAAGGTTTACCACTTCCTATGGTAATGACTGCACAAGAAGGTACAGGTCTTCTTGGTGGTTTTGCTGCTAAGTATTTTAAGGTACTTGGTATTATGCCTTTTATTAATGGTATTGGGAAAGAAGCTCTACAAGGAGCAGAACAAGCAGCTGGAAGAAATTATTTAAACAATGACGTATTAAAATACGGGCCACTTATTAAAACAGGAATGTTATCAGCTACGGTTTGGAAACAAGCAGAACAAGCATTCATACAAAACAGTAATTTAATTAACGCAAGTTACAAAGCCTTTGATACTTTAGCAGATACAATTGGTAATCCAAAAGTTATTCCTACAGGTCATGTAAAATTTATGGCTAAAAACTATACTGATGAACTTTTTATGAAATACCCAGGATTAAGAAGTTACGCAGAAGACGCTGGAGGTAGAATTGATATGAAAGCCTTAGAAAAATTACAAGGTACAGGAGATCCGTTAGCATTATTTTTTAGACACATGAATCAAATTGAAGACTTTGTAACACCGAAACAATACAAAGGGATGATGGAAGAATTAAATAGAGCTATAGGACAAACAGGCTATGAAAATATAAGACCGACCCTATGGTCTATAAGAGAAGCTTTGGAAAATGATCTTAACTCATTTGGTGCAAACATATCAAAAGAAACTTTTTTAAAAGATGATACGGTTAAAGCTGCTTATGAAACACTAAAAAAAACAAATCCTGCTGCAGCAGAAGCAGACATGGCATTAAAAATTAAAGCATCAGAAGGTTTAAGAGATAAATTATATGGTGCAAATGACACTTTCTCTACGTTAATGAACTTTTATCAAAGAGCCAATGCTACAAAAGTATTTAGAGATTACAATGCAACAACATTTACAAACAAAGCTTTAGCTGGAATTGGTGGAATGGAAAAGAAAAAATCACAAAGATTCTTCAATGATTTAGCTAACGATGTATTTACAAGAGGAGACCCTACTGCAATCAAACAATTCAGACAATTATTAGGTGCTGATCAAATAGTATCTAAAAAAACAGGTCAAGCAATTGGTATAACTAAAGGTGGTGGTGAAGCATTATTTAATGCCGCAAAAGCTAGATGGATGTTTAATTCATTTTATAAAGGTTTTGATTCAGCAGCATCTCCAGCAGGTAGAACAATGATTGATGAAATCATGAACGAGGCTACTGTTAAAGCAGGTATTAATGGAACAGTAGATGTTATGGAATCTATGGTGCAAAAAGGAGATGTGGTAGATTTTAGTTTAGATAAAGTTAAAACGGGAAACAACATCTTTGATGCAACAAAAATAAAATTTAGTCCAAAAGATACTTCTGGTTTTAACATAAATAAATTTATGAGAGAGCTAGGAATAGCAGATCCAACTGATGA
>Ga0208785_1001198_pt1 | contig 11506 bp, 10 predicted proteins | sample DEB08_DNA_2_FD_185499 | JGI IMG/M metagenome (GOLD analysis project Ga0208785, IMG submission 185499) | Aqueous microbial communities from the Delaware River and Bay under freshwater to marine salinity gradient to study organic matter... | ecosystem: Environmental > Aquatic > Marine > Coastal ...
CTGATGAAGTTGCTTTCTTTGAGGGGAAATATGACTCCCTCAGCATCTCCAGTTTTTCACGATATTCTTCTTCACTTTCAAACTCAACACTTTCGGAAAGTGAAGCGAGCTTGTCTTTCTGAGAAAGTGCAAGACCCTCAGAAATTTCGTCAAAGATTCCGTTAGCAACCGACTCTGCGAGACGCTTGTTTAAGGAAACGTTCTTTTCGATTTGCTCGTTGAGTTTTGTTTCCATTTCATCAAGTTTTTCTACCATGCTATTAAGCACATCATATTTATCTTCAGGGATTGTTACATAATGTTCTTCAAAAAGACCCTTCAGTCCAGTCATGAAGGATTCGGTCAACTCCTCCTTCAGACCTGATTGAACTGCCAAATTATTTTCTACGAACCACTCTTCTGCTACATACTCCAAATAGGAATCAACTCTTTCAGAGAGTGCTTCTTTGATTTCTTCTACTTCTTCGATAAGCTTTTGCTCATACTGAACTTCGAATGCTTCCTTAATTTCAGAAACCTTCGATCTCAGAGCAGCCTCAAAGATTACCTTTGCTTTCTCTTGGAACTCTTCAGAAAGTTCTTCACCTTCTAAGAGTGCATTGACATCTTCTTCGATTTGGAACTCATCTTCCGACGAATCTTCACTTACTGTTACTTCTTCCTCTTCTTCCAGTTCTTCGGATGTCTCGTCTACCGACTCATCCTCAGCAATTTCTTCTGCGGACTCATCTACGATTTCCTCTTCAATTACTTCTTCAGCATCAAGATCCTCATCTTCCTTCACTGCACCAGCAGGAAGTTTTTGCATTCCATCAGCAGCACCTGCTGACTTATTCACAACATCTCTAACTTGCTTGAGCGTTGCACCAGGTGTTTTCAGCATTGCTGAATTATCGTCTGGCTTATAGTTATCTGGAGTAGGTCCTCCAAGATCTTCCCAACCACCGCTTTGTCCAGCAACAGCACCAGAATCCAGTTTTTTCATTGGATCTGCTGCGCCAGCGCCAGAATTGACGGCGGTTTTGGATTGCTTAGTGCCTACTTCCATTTCTTGTAAATCTCCACGAGACATTTGAACTCTCCGATTAACCTCTATTTTTAATCTATATTTATTTATAAAATTACAAATTTGCTAAAAAGTCTTGGAACAATTGGATTTTATGCTCCTCAAGTGCCTTTTTATCAACGAGGGTATTTATTCTCTTTTGAGTTTGCTCTGCATACTTTTCGCGAAGAATACCTCCTTCCCATACCCACTCTTTACCTTCCATAATTCCCTGAACAAATGCATCAGGTGCAGATGGATCGGCAACAATATCAGCAGCAGTTGCTAACATAAAGTCTTCACCAACTTGCTTATACCCTTCTTTGGTTGAAGTTAAAGAACCAATACCGCGAGAAGAAACGCCAAGGCAAACACCTTCTTTCAGAAGTGATTCTGCAATCTTACCCATTGGGGTTGAAAGAATCTGTGCCTTTCCAATGAAGTTGTTGCCCTTTTGCTCAAGTGCAACAATCTTATGAGAAACTCTATCCAGGTTTACTGTTGGGCCATCGGGGTGTCCGAGTTCTCCAAGAGCACGACCCTTATTAACATACTGTTCAGTATATCTTTTTACTTCTCTTTCCATAATGGACATAGGGTACATACGTCCATTTCTGTTTACGCACTCTGCTTGAAGGAAAGGTCCTTTGATATACAGTTTTGCTGATTTACCAGCACCCTCTGTAATAACCTCTACCTTTTCGATCTCCTCTCTAATAAGTTTCATTTTTTTATTAGTTCTTTAATTTTATTTATTATTTAAAGGATAACTGGATCATTGTTAACATCATGCCTTTGGTAGGGATCTACCGCAACTACCGTATTTATTCCCGATACTGGATCATATCTATATCTTTGATATGGTGCTGGAGTTCTTGTGCCAATTCCCGCAGGACTATTATAATCATATGCAACATAGTCGCCATTAAAATCATAATATGTTATAGTTGACCATCCTTCAGTTCCAGAAAAAATGGTCGTTGCTATAGAAATTGGTTGAGGAGAAACGACCTGATTATTGATATCGTGTCTCGTATATCCTGCAGGCATTTTTTAGTTTTCCTCTACTTCCTGATCAGCAAACATAGAATTTGCAACAGTCGGTCTTGCTGCATCAATTCTTTCGGCAGATTTTGCATAAAGAATTTCTTTAATCTTATCGCTCACTTGAGAAGGACTCTCATCCGCAATAATCATATTTAATAAATCATCCATAAAAATTTAAAATATAACTTGAGTTATTTATCAGATCTCTCCACCTTCTGGTGCTTGCACTGCTTTTGCATCAGATTCCAAATCTGGTTCCATTATGGGTTGACCTAAATCCATAGAAGGATCCATAGGTAAACCAGTTTGTGGATCAACTGGAGCATTTGGATCTGGGATAATTCCTTCCTCAATCTCCTTCTTCATAATCTTATCCTGTTCAATAATTTCTTCATCTGTTTGGCGAAGAATCTTTCTTCTTACATAATCTTGGGAATAGTACTTACCAATATAAGGTTCTGCAGTGACCGCAAGATTTAACCTTTCATTCATAAGTTCAGCATCTTTAAGTTCTGAGAAGTGGTTGTCATAGAGGAAATCATACTGAATATGTTGTGCCATTTCTTCCCAATCATCGGGAGCAATAATATTCTTCAAAATTAATTGAGTCTTGAGAATATCGCTAAACATATTTGAGAATCTCTTTCTCAAACGACCAACAAATTTGGTGAATTTGAGTTCGTCTCTCAGAATTTCCGAAGAACGTCCAAGATTGAAACCGCCTTCTCCATCCATTCTTGATGGGGGAACGTTCAGTGAACGATATAACTTTTTCTTAAAATATTCAATATCAGTAATCTCTCCAAGATTCTGACCACCTGGAAGTGTAGAGATTTCAGTTCCTCTACCACCTTCCCTTCTTGGAAGCCAGAAATCTTCAAGCATACTCATATATTTCTTATCATCACGGATTTCTCCTGTGCTTGCATCATATACAAGTTTGTTACGATAGCGCATCATAACATCGCGGAGATATTGCTCTGCCTTTACCTTTGGAAGATTACCAACATCAATATAGAAAATTCTACGTTCTGGTGCTCTTGACAATCTGTAAATTACCAAAGAGTCCTCAATCATTCTCAGTTGATTGAGTGATTTAATTGCTTTATTTAAGTACGAAAGAGTAATTCCTTTGTTTCTATCTACAAGACCGGAAGTGCAATATGCAATAGAATCTCTTGCAATTTTTATTCCACTATTTCCAGAAGATGATTGCTGACCCCCAACAGGACCAACAGGATATGACATCTTTGGATTGTATATAAAATATTCTTCAATCTCTGGAAAATCATACTCCATTGGATTTTCCTGAATTCCTCTTGTAGCAAAAGATTTGTCTTTATCTGACTTCTTCTTTTGCCTTACATAACGCATTTTCATTGCGTCAATATATCTCAATTCTTGAATTCCTTCTGTCGGATTCTTAAAATCAATTACCTTATGATAATATAGTCTTCCATCAATATACCAATTCCTATAAATCTCATGTGATTTCTTATTAAAATCTAAAAGATCTAGAATATAATTAAACTCTTCTCTAATTTTTTTCTTTAATCCGTCAGTAGCGTTCAGATTTGACAACTCAATCTGAACCGGAACATCATTAGTATCCGAAACAATTGCCTCATTGACAATATCTTCAATGGCACTATCAACCTCTGGGTGAAGTGCCATTTCCCTATATCTTTTAATTAGATCAAATTCTGTCCTATAAACACCCTCAATATCTACATAAGAACCAAAAAAACCACTAGTCAAATAATGATCAACCCCGTCCTCATTATTTTCGGGGACGGGGGAGACTATAGTAGGACTTTTTTTGGACTCATCATCAATTGAAAAACCAAACAGTCTTGCCATGATTTAATTAAACTCTTTATCTCTACTATTTATTAAGAAATAACAGTGTTAGTTTGATCACCAGATTCACCTGCTGACCACCACTGAACTTGGAACTCTACGGTAAATTCCTGAATTTCATCGGAGCTGTCATAAGAAACAGCAATTTCAGAAACATTAGTTGGGAAAATATCATAGAACTTATAAGTTCTCAGAGGTGGAATTGCATCTCCATTATCAATATCTGAATTTGATTCTGAGAATCTTCCTTGATTTGCACCTCTACCTAACTGATAAACAAAAGCATCAGTCATATAACTGGTTGGATTTGTAATACCAGTGTTGTTATCCAACTTACTGATAGAATTCATCCACAGTTCAAAAGCAGTTCTTAACTGGAAGTCCTCATCGTTGATGATTGTTACTGTCCATGGATCAAAGGTTCTATCACCAGCAACTTTCATAATTCTTCCTCTAAAAGGAACATCAATGGATGCTACGTTTGATGCAGGAAGAGCTGCTGCTTTACAAAGGAATTTGAAAGTATCAATTTCATTTCCTGCCCCAGTTCTCCAAAGATTTTGAAGTGGTGCTGGGAAACTTGGAATCGAAACCTCAAATAAATTAGATCTTGCACCACCACCTGCAAGTCTTTCTTTAAATCCTGTAATCGTTCTGAGTGTTGACATTTTTAGATCCTCCTTAAAGTTTTAAATAATCTATCAAACTCTGCCAGCAACTTCTTCAAAAGAAATTCCAGTTCTAGTAGCAACAAATGTCAGTGTTACATAATTAATTGACTTGGTTGGCTTCAGGAAGATGTCGGCTCTAAACTCATTATTATCGATAACATCTGGTGTGTTATTGGTCTCATCGCAAATTACAAGGAAGTCATAAACTCCTCTCTTTGCCTTAACATCACGTAAGTATGGTTCTACAATATTTACAAAGTTTGCTCTTGTGATCTGATCATTTAACTCGAAGAGTTGTGCTTCTGCTGCATCTTGCAGTGCTTGCTCAACAGTCAAGAACAATCTTCTAACATTAATTCTATCAAATGCCGAAGCATATGCTAATCCAGTTTTGTCTCCAAAGAGTAAAATTCCAGATCCTGGTTGATTTACAATTGGATTAATTCCCAAAGGATAAAGTTGATCTCTTTGAGCTTTGTTTGGATTGTATGCTAACTTGATGGCATTATTCAGAACTCCTCTTTGTTGTCCTGCAGGTGAGAACCAAGGATAAGACTGAATTGATGTTCTAACGCAAAGACCAGCAACATCTGCATTGCAAGGAATATAACGGAATCTATTATTAAATCTATCAAAAGTATACTTATAACCACTATCAAAAATTGCATAAGAAGAATTTCTATTTCCAATTTCTCCAAAGAAATTAATTATATTCTTTGTTTGATCGTTGGTTGTCAAGAATCTTGCAACACTAGAACCTGGTTCTGGTTCGGATACTACGCTATATCTATGTGGAGAAATTACTGCTACACAGTCTTTTCTACTTTCTGCAATAGAGATAAGCTTAGATGCCTTAGATGCAGATGCTGTTGTGGTCGCCAATCCAGGACCCATGATTAAATAATCAACTGCAATTTCATCTTTGTTTCCAAATAAATCGTATGCAGTTGCCAAAGATCCAAGATCAGCTGTCATTGTTCCTGTGGTTCCAGGAGTTCCAGAAGAATAATCTTTTCCTCCGGTAAGCTTATAAACTTTATTTCCGAGAGCACTAAATGTTACATCTTGAGTCTCTTTATTCCACTGTCCACTGGAAAGAGTAACTGCTGTAAATCCAGCAGAGAATCCTGTTTGTGCTACCAGTGAAGAATCATCAGAAGGATTATCTCCAACATAAAGATACTTGGAGTTTTGTGCAAGATATTCTTTCCACCAAATTCTTTGTGGAGAATTGATTGCAGAAACTGAATCAGTTGCTTTTGACAATCCTACAAACTTCTCTAAAAGATTGCCTTTTATACCAGTTATAGTTCCGGTATCGTCAATAACCGCTACATGAATTTCATCATTCTTAGAATTTCTATCTGCAGCATATTGTGAGGTTCCTGGTTTTGGTGCAATCGAACTCCACAAAATATTTCCATTCTCTAAGGAAATAAATTGTTGATCATACCAATCAGATACTGCCGATTCTGCTGTAGAAACTGCAACTGATACAACAGCAGAACCTGCATTATTAATTGCAACTGTATTTCCAGGCCTAATAGATGCTGTCTGAACTCTAGCAGAATAACCTGGAAACTCTTCTTTACTTGTTGATGTATTAAATCTGGAAGTAAATTTAACATCAATAGTGTCTGTTCCTACACCAGTGATAATTCCCTTTAAGTATCCTGTAAAGGATGATGTTGCTCCAACTCCCGATAAGGGTTCGTCTGTAAGTGCAACTGAAACACCATAACCAACTACTGCTTGAGTTACTGCAGTTCCAACATTTACAATTTGATCTGCTCTGTTGTCAATGACTGCTACTTTAAGGTCGTTGTACTTAGAACCAGGATTCTTTGCTGCAAAGATATATGATGCAATATCATCAGAATGATTTGCATTGTAGTCATCAAAGTTTTTGATTTTAAGATCTGTTGTACTTCCTGTTCCAACAGTCAATACGTTTGCATTTTTTAAATCTGCGTCATCAACTCTGACGACTTTAAGAACACCACCATAAGAAAGGAAACTTGATGCACTCATCCAATATTCGTACTGCCCATCAAGGTCAAGTGGCTTTCCGAAAACGTCGATAAGTTCTTGTTCAGTAGTGATGTCAATCGCTTCCTCAACAGGGCCAACTGGGAAGGGTCCAGCAATAGCACCAATATTATCTAAAACATTATTAGCTCTTCCTACCGTTAAATCAACCTCCCTGACAAGTACGCCGGGAGATAATTGAGGAGTCGCCATTTTTTTCTCCTAAGTTCTCATTTACCTAAAAATATTTATTAAAAATCATTGCTTCATTTGCGAAAACAGTGCATGAACACTACCAATCTGGATATTCCCATAGATTATTGTTTTTATATCCACGTTTTCTTGACTTAGAAATTCTAATAATAGTGCATTGTTTGCACTCATAAGAATATGAGGATAAATTATATTTGTTTTTTCTTATCTTATAGAATCCATCAATTAAGTCTTTTGTTTCTCCACAAACTTTACAAGTTCTTTCGGTTAGATATAAATGTTCTGTTTGAAATTGATCATTTAGATCCATTATTGATAGTCCCACATATAAGACATATCACCGTATTCATCAGTAAACCATCTATCGCCATTACTATCAGTAAACGTATTTTCTTCCCCCAATCCATCAACAATAAAACCAAAAGGTGACATATCCTGCTCAATCTGGTTTTTTTGTTCTTCGTATAATCTTTTTCTAATATCTTGGTCGGTGAGTTCTTTAAAGTAATCCTGAGCAACTAACCATGCATAAATGACTAAACACATTGCCAAGTCATCATTACACCCATCTTCCGCTTCAAATGAGTTATGCTTGGAAATAAATGTTGTCAGTTCCGAAATAATCTCATAGTCATTGAATATAAGTTTATCTTCTTCAATTATAGTCTTTAAGTTAAGTGCTCCCACCTTCTTAACCGTTTTAGACATCTTGACTCCAAGTTGAGTCTTCTTTCCAGAAAATCCTTGACCTACAATTTGACCTGCTCTTCCTCTCATAGAGCACATCAAAACATTTTGATACTCCAAGTCATAATGAAGCAATGACGCTACTTGATCTCCAATATCATTAACTTCACAAAGAATATATGCCCCATTATAACTTTTTGCTAATTCATATATTATATTGGGGAACATCATAGGCTTGATTTCGTTGTTCCTATACTTCGCCACCAACCTATGAGGAAACTCTGTGATGTCAATAACTACAAATGCTGAATAGTCCTCACTGACTCCTCTGGCAACGTCAACAGTTACAACATAGTCGTGATTTTCCTTTGGATTTTCATAAACGTCAAGTCCAGCATTTCTTTTTATTGGATCACCAAATACAAGAGATTTTAACTTTGAAGGAGCAATCAAAGTATCAACAGAACCTAAGAACTCACACTCAAACTCAACTTTGAACTGCTGTTCTGAGGTATTGGCAATAGTTTGTGCTTTCCAAGCAGAGTCTCTTCCAGGAACTTCTGACCAGTGAACATCTGTGGGAACATATTCATTCTTTCCCCTTTCAGCATCATGCCAATACCTATAAAAGTGGTTCATCCCGTGAGGGGTTGAAACCATTATGACTTTTGTGCTTTTACCAGAAGTAATAGTAGGATAAACAGATGCAAAGAAGGAATCTGCGATATGGTTCGGAACGAAAGCGAACTCATCGAGAAAGAGGATATTGAATGACATGCCTCGGACAGCACTTGCAGACGTAGAAGCAGCCAGTATCTTTGATCCATTTTCTAACTCGATGTTACCTCTGTTCCATGCTATAATACCTTGTTGCATCCATTTGGGCAAGTTCTCATAAGCAGTGGCAAGTCTTCCAAGAAGTTCTCTTGCAGTTGCTGCTTTGTTTGCCAGAATGCCAATATTTACGCTATCATTAAAAATAAGATAATGAAGCAGGTAAGACACCACAGTTGTAGACTTTCCAGTCTGCCTAGGCATCTTACAAATATTAAATCTATTTTCGTGGAATCTATTAATTAATTTCTCTTGGAAATCGTAGGGTTTAAATTGTGTTAATCCTTCGTCAAGAGAAACAATTTTTATATAATTGTTGGCAAAATAAACAGGATCATCTTTACACCTCATAAATTCTAAAATTTGTTCTTGTGTAAACTCAATTTGAGTATTTGCCTTTTTTAATAAAGGATTGCCAAGATATACTTCACTCATAAAAAATTAGTCCTCAATAAATGTTATTGCACAATCTGCTTTTTGTAAAACTGATTCTGATGAAATTGCCATTGTTAATTTTCTTTGAGGTGGCAGAACAATTCTTAATGCATCAAGATCAATTGTTTCTGGAGCACCAGAGGTGACACAAAATACTGCCATTGGGTCTCCAGCAGTAATTGTTGTATCTGTTCTTGAGTAGGAAGATGCGTTTCCGAGAGGTGTAAAATTTAAAGGATCTGCAGTTGTGGGATCAAGATATAAGTAGATAAAACATGGTGAAGATGAGGATGCTGTTGTTAGAGCACTAATTTTTTTTATTATAAGTTCTCTTGTATTAATTTTATTGTTAACGATCATACCACCTTTGATTGTAAGAAGATGGAATTTTGTTCCAGTATCATTCATTCCACCACTTTTGGTTCTGAAAGCTGCAAGTGGAAGAGTTGTAGTATTAATTATGCCTTCAATAGCACCCATCATAGATGCACCAGAAACGGTTACACCAACACCAGGATTTCCATCCAAATTAGCAGCAACATAACCAATTTTAAGTGACGGATTATCTAAATGGACTGTGTTGTTTCTATTTGAATAATGAATATGGTGAATGGGCATCATATCACCAGTATCTGGATTTTCAACTGCAAATCTCATTTCACCAACACCCAACCAACGGAAATTGATTTGATATACATTCAGTTTAGTTGGATCTAATGTAATTCCTGATGGATTTGCAGTTCCACCAACACCAGTAAGAGTATCAAAATTCCAATCTTCTTGATATGTCCAGTTGCTAGTATGATTTACTCCCGACTGTGCAGTTGTGGAGGTTGCTACAAAATCTCCATTACTTACAATGGAAAATGTTCCTGACTTTGGACCTACACTTGTGGATAGAAAATCAATAAATCCATTGCTATAATCAGTAATCCAACCAGGAAACGTATTGGTGCCAATACCAGTTGCATTTTGTGTCGCTGTTCCAGATCCAATAGTAACTGTAGTTGCAACTCCAGCAAGGGTAACGGTTATATTTTCTGTTCCACTTGCTGGAGTTGTAATAGAAAATCTATGAATATGTGCCTTACCACCATTCTCACGAAGAATACCAAATCTTCCATTAGTATTAAAACCAACTTGAAGTGCTTGTTCCTGCGCAAAGAATCCTGCTCTTTGAGTGTATCCTTCTACACTCCCAGAAAATTGTGCTGTAAATCTTGCCAGAGCACCTTGTCCTGGACGGTATCTTACCGACCTTTTAGAACGAATAACACCATATCCATAAGCACCAGTTCCTGTTGATGCCTCCATTAAGGTATTGGAAGTTGTTACACCAGTTCCAAATGAATATGTTTCAAACCTATCCGAATTTAATCCATAAAGACCATCAAGTTGAAATACTGGAGTAATAGGAACAGAAACGTTTTCTCCAAAAGCACTACTTCCACTTGCAGTTCCATGACACCCATCAATATTGCCGTATCTATCGGCACACATGTAAACTTCAAAAAGACTTCTTTCTTGATTTAGATAGTCTTGATTATTTTTATTCCACTGCGCCATAACTCAAATCCACTCTAATTTTGATGGGTGATATCTACTTGTACTTTTTATGTTGATATTCTTTTGTTTTGCTGGATAGATTTGATGAACAACTGCGCCCGGATAATCACCTTGAAGTTCTTCACCAAGTTTTTGTTTTGAAGGAACCTCAGATTTAGTAAACATCTCAAATCTATACAAGTTTCCTTGCCAGACTACATCTGCAATGTAACTTTCGCCAACTTGTTGTTGTTCTGGTTGAGAGTTGATGTAAAGATTTCCGTTAAAGTCTCCAGAAATAGTTACTGATTCTGATAAAAACTCTTTAAAACTTTTCATACTAGCACTTCCAGCGACGACGGGCTTTACAAACTGGTTTATCTGGTGTTGATGAGCAATCAATGTTGTGCATGTCTTGCTGACCCTTAGAGCGTGCGCAGAATGACTTACGACGCTTGGCATCCTTGCTTCCTGGTTTTGGATCTCCAGTTACAGCAGTTTTAAGTTTAGAACCTGGATTCTCTCTGCGATATGCTTTGACTGCGGCAGGACTCATTCCATCAGTTTTATCTGACTTATTCACCTTTTGCCAATCTTCAACTTGAAGAAGTGGTTGACCAGGCTCATAGTCTCTCATATTAAAATATGTAAGTCTAGAATCTGGATATACTTTTCTTACTTGATCCTGAACTTCTTGTCTTGATGGTTTCTTTCCTGATGGGAAGAACATTTGAAGAGAATAAACTTTACCTCTCCAAGAAACCATTGCAAAAATAATGTTTCCATTCTTTGCAGGCATTCTTACAGATTCTTCAATTTCTTTTACATAGTTTTTATTTTTTCCTGGTTTTCCAGCATCTCCGCCATGCTTTTTGGTTTCACATCCACAAGTTTCTTCTATGGAATCTACTTTTATAATATCAATAACTTCAGCAAAAGTATTTCCATTTGCATCTTCAATCGTTACATCTTCACTAACAGATTTCCATCCACCACCCGCTTTTTTGTATTCTTTTGCTGCCCAACCATTTGCATAAGCAGAAGGGTACACATCAAATTTTGATTTTGCCTTTGCTTTCATTTTTGACCAAAGAGAAGGATTGGTAGGAACATTCTTCTCACTAATCACTTCTGCTTCCAT
>Ga0208785_1001211_pt1 | contig 11471 bp, 7 predicted proteins | sample DEB08_DNA_2_FD_185499 | JGI IMG/M metagenome (GOLD analysis project Ga0208785, IMG submission 185499) | Aqueous microbial communities from the Delaware River and Bay under freshwater to marine salinity gradient to study organic matter... | ecosystem: Environmental > Aquatic > Marine > Coastal ...
TATTGCAGAACTAAGAGACCCTTACAACTGTTTTCCTGGTTACTTTGGTGCAGACCAACAACCAAAAGAAATGGCAATTATTCGTAGAGTTCCAAAAGATGCTTTAGCTAATACTTATCCAAATAGCAAAGATAAGATTATGAAAAAAGATGATGCTTACCAAACAAACATTCTTGGTGTAGGTAACGCATATGCTTCTGCTTACACAGATTCATACAATGGTTCTTGGGCTAACTCCAATGGTGATGGAGATTTAATTGCAGAATATTACAACTTAGATGGAACTTATATATTCCATATGACATCAGGAACTATTCTTGACTTCATACCTAACCCACTTGATAGTGGTCCAGCATTTGTCATTGGTAAGAAATTTGCTTTTGACAGATTGCAAGGACAGTATGACCAAATCATAGGTCTTATGGCTTCAATGGCAAAGATTAATGTGATGTCAATAATAGCTATGGAAGATGCAGTCTTTACAGAAACAAACATATCTGGTGAGATAGAATCAGGACAATATCGTAAAGGTAGATTCGCTGTAAACTATTTATCGCCAGGTACACAAGTCAGTAAACCTGCATCAAATGTTCCTTATCAAATTTTCCAACAGATAGATAGAATAGAACGACAACTTCGTGTTGGTGGTTCTTACCCTGTTTCTGATGATTCACAGTCTCCACTTAGCTTCGCAACTGGTAGAGGATTAGAAGAACTAGGTGCAAGTATGTCTCTAATGATTAGAGAATATCATACTGTTATGGCTGATGCTATAGAGATGATTGATTCTAAGAGATTAGAGTGGGATGAGAAAATGTATGGTGGTAAGACAAAAGCATTATCTGGTTATATGGATAATAAATTTTACTCTGAAACATACAATCCATCACTTGACATACAAGGATCATACAAGACACGCAGAGTGTATGGTGCTATGGCTGGTTATGATGAACCACAAAAGATTGTTACAGGTTTACAGTTATTACAAGCTGGTATCATAGACACACAAACTCTACAAGAAAACTTAGATGGATTAGATAACCTTGTTAGAGTGAATGAAAGAATTACAAAAGAAAAAGCAGATAAAGTTTTATTTGACACATTGTTAGCACAAGCCCAACAGGGTGATGCCAAGGCAACTATGGCTGTTGTACAGATAAGAAAAAATCCAGATGATATGCAAAATATCTTGGATAAATTCTTTACAGCAGAAGAACCAGAGATACCTATGGCAGAACAAGAATTGCTTGGGGGTGCGACCTTACCACCACAAGGTCCACCACCAGGCATAGCACAGTTACTACAAGGATTAGGTGGCTAATGTCAATTAATAAAAAGTTTGCAGATATAGTACACAACTCATTAGGTGATGTTGATGAACTTGGTGATGATATATTAATGGATGAAGAAGTTTTCCAACCAAGAATATTTAAAGATGAAATGCCACCAATGGTGTTTCCATTTGGCTATATGATAATCAGTTCAACTTTTATGTATTATGATGATGAGGAGCAAGATGGCAACGAGGAGTTCTAGTAACAAAGGTACTGATAGGAGAGCATTAAATGTTCCACCACCAGCACGAAATACACAAGACAATACACAAGCTGTAAGAAGAATACCTGGTATGCCTTATGGTGAACAACAAGCATTAACACAACAGCAACAAGCTGCACCATTACCAAAAGATACTACTCCACAAGCACAACCTGCTATGAGGAGACCAATACCTCAAATGGATGTGTTTGCACAAACACAAAGACCAAGTGAACCTGTTACATCAGGATTACCTTTTGGACCAGGAGTTGGAGCAACTGAACCAGTATCTGATGATCCAGATATGTTATTAAGAGCTATTTATTCTGTTTATCCTGACCCTTTACTTCTTAGATTATTAGGAAATAAAGGTGTATGATAAATGTAGAAAATCCAAACTTTGAAGATGAGTTTGAAGCAGAGATAAAAACTAAAGAACAGAGATTTGCTGAATTAAAATCACAATTATCAGCTAATAATAAATTCAAAGCAAGACTTGCTAATCGTAATTTACAAATAGCTCCATATATACCATCAACTATTCCTGCTGGTATGGGTTTAATTGGACAAGATATAGAAGAAGTTAGTCCTGCTGTATTACGAAATTTAGCACTACAAGTTCAAGATCAAGATAATAGTTTATGGAATAGTATTACAGATAAACTCAAAGGCGTAACAAGAGGAGTATTTCTTGCTGCTGATGCAGGTTTAGATTTTGTTAAAGGACAGTTACTTGGTAGATTTCCAGTTGAAATAGGTCAGAGATTTAATGACAAATTAGCAGAAGGTAAATCAAGAACAGTTGCATTAGGAGAAGTATTTGATGAATTTGATGATATAAGAAAAAAAGTAGGAGATACTGCTTTTACTATGGCACTTCGTGAAGCATCACAAGGCAGAGAAATAAATCTCGGTGAAGGAATTATTCCACAATCAACACCAATTAAAGAAACAGAAGAATACAAAGAATTAGTTAAAAGAGGTGTTGCACCAGATAAAGCATTAGAACTAGCACAAGATATTGTAGGTAAACCAATTACAAGTATTGCTAAAGAACAAGCAATTAGTGGTGTTCAATTTAGAGGTGATACAAGAGCAGGTTTACAAGCAGGTGGATATACACCAGAAGTAACACTAGGTAGGTTAATTGCAGAACCTTTAGTTGCTATGAATATAATAGAACCAGGTACAAAAGGTTATAGAAACTTATCAGGGTCTGTAGATTTTGTAGGAACATTAGCACTTGACCCTGCTAACTGGGTAACACTTGGTGCTGCATCTGTTGCTAAAGGTGCAAGAAGTATAAAGTTTTTAGATGAAGCACAGAAAGCAAAACAAATAGCTGAGTATGGTGGTATATCTGGTGGTCTTAGAAAAACAGTTATAGAGAAATATCCTAAGTTAGGTGGTTATTCTGTAGAAGGATTTTTACAATCTGATAAAGGAGTAAATCTGCAAAAGTTTTTAGTTAGTGGTAACACACCTGAACAAGCAGCAGGTAATGTAGATTATTTATCAAGTTTATTTAAAACAAAAGATTTAAAAACTTTAAATAAAATTGCTAAATCATCTAATGAACAAGAAATGTATGGATTATTAACAGATTATTTTGGTAAAAATATTAATCAAAAAATACCTTTTTCTAATAGATTGTTTAGTACATATAAGGGTGGTGGACAAACTAAAAGAACACAACAATTATTTTCTAAAATTACAGGAACATCACCAGAACTAGCAAATTTTGGTGTAGGTCCTGCAATAAGATTTAGTAATAAATGGTCTCCTATTGTCAGATCGTTTTCTAAATTGTATGAGCCAGGTTTAGACCCAACAGATATAGATGGTTCATTGGTTACATTACAAAATATGATGAGACAAATGGATTTACCTGCTGAAACAAGAGCAAAAATATTATCAGAAACTATTGATAGTTTAGACCAGTTAGATGCTGCTGATGATGCAATATTAAAACAAATTACATTAGGTGAATCAGAAACAGCTTTTTCTGCTTTTGTTGATCCATTAGCACAGCTACCAGAACAAAGAGTAGCTAATTCATTTGCTAATGCAGATATATTATTTCAAGCATCTATTAGGTCTGCTAAAGCATTTAAAGAAGAACTAACCAAAAAAATAGATGATGATTTATTATCAGAAACTATTATTGATGAAATAGTTAGTATCTATGAAAAGCCACTTAAAGAAGCAGGATTATATTTTGTTGATGAAGTAGGTCAAGCATTTAATTTTGGCGACCAATTAAAAGCATATGTTAATGGTTCTCCTGTGGACATTCCTACTTTTAGATTGAGTACAGAGTTAGCACAAAACTATATACCTGTTATTCCTGCAAGTAAAGTTGTTAAAGCAACTAACATATTAAAAAATAATGTATTGAATAATACACCATTAAAATCATTTGCTAAAACAACAAAATTAGAAGATGGTGCTGTAAAGTTACTTGCAGATAAATACATATCTTCTGCTTGGAAACCTGCTGTGTTACTTAGAGGTGCTTGGACTACTCGTGTTATTGCTGAAGAACAAATCAGAATGTGGGGTAAAGGATATAGTAGTTTAACTTCTCCTCGTAGATTAGTGGCTATGGCTACAGGTAAAGATTTAGACCCAACAGGTACATTACAAATAGTTAAAAAAATAGAACAAGGTGTGCCTGATACAGAAATAGAAAATCTTATATTTAGAGAGTTTCCTAATTTACCTAAAAGATTTAAGTATCAAGGTGAAGAAATAAGTATGTTACAAGCTATGAAAAAATATTGGATTACAGGTGATAAAGAATTACTTGATATTGTAGAGCTTACTTCAAAAGAAACACAAGTTATGGAAGAATTTTTTGATGCTATATCTGGTACACATAGAGGTTATCAAGGACTGAAACAAACCAATCCAAGTTATGCAAGAAAAGCATTTAGTATTTTTGATAAAAATGAAAATCCTAGAGGTTATGTAGATGCTATGATGACAGAATATCAACAGTTACTTGGAGATAAATTAGCTGTAATGATATTAACTGAAGGACCACAAGCAGCTAAAACATTTCTTTGGAATACAAGATTTGATACAGATTCACTAGCAAGAAGTATTGCTAGACAAGACCCATACTACGAAAATATATTCAACAACCAAGACCTAGCAAATCAAATTGTAGATTTTATAAATGCTCGTATAACAGTTAAAACAGGTGGATCATTTAATAAAGAAACAATGCAAATTGTTAAACCTGGTAATCCAAACATACTTGAATTTTTAAAGACAGGAAAATACAAAGATATTGATATGAAAGAAATAGGTAGTACAAAAGGGTTAAGGTCGCAATATAAAAAAATATATGATGAAAACAAAGAAGAGTTACCACAGCTATTAAAAGGCAGAGGTGGTACATATTCTGAATTTGCAACTAAATCAGAACTTGGACAGAAATACGACCAAGTTATTGAGAATATGTTTTACTTTTTTATGACATCACCAACTAATAAACTTTCAAGAGCTCCTGTTTTTAAACAAGCATACTGGAATAAAGTATCTGATTTAATCTCTATAAGCTCTTCTGAAATAAAAGATTCAATTATACAAAGAGCTAAATCAGCTAATGTCGCAGAGGATGTAATAAAGAAAATGCAAAAGACTATACCTGCTAGTGAAGGTAAAGCATTTTATAAAGTAGATGAATTGTTTGAAGGATTAACAGTCAAAGAACTTGCCTTAAAAGCTAAAGGTAAATTAGATACAACACCTTTTAAAAAAATAGATGATGCTTTTAACTCTATAGATGAAGTGTCTAAAGCACACGCATTAAATGAAACTAAACAGTTGTTATATGATTTAAGTGAAAGAACAAGATTTTGGGAATCAAGTAGATTAATATTTCCATTCGGTGAAGCGTATCAAGAAATCTTAACTACTTGGTTTAAAATACTTAAAGACAACCCTGCACCTATTAGAAGATTTCAATTAACTGTAGAAAAAGGTAGAGAAACAAATCCATTTGAAATAGAAAATACAGACAGAGGATTTTTCTATGAAGATCCAACAACAGGAGAAGAAATGTTTGCTTTTCCAGGTTGGGGTGGATTAGCAAGTAGGTGGATGGGAATACAAGAAGATGACCCAATACAATTAGAAGCATCAGGTTTTGCTGCTTCTGTAAACTTAATAGGTCAATCTTTCTTACCTGGTTTAGGACCACTTGTACAAGTTCCAGCTGCATATCTGACAAAAGGTATGGACCCTGAAAGTACTTTAGTAAAAGGTATATTTGGTGACTTCCCACCTGAACCAACTAAAAATCCATTTGATTATTTTACAAGATTATTTCCTTATCCATCCTGGTTAAAGAAAGTAATACAAGCATATGAATTAGACCCAGATGAATATGGAAGATTACAAACAAACACAACTATTGATGTGTACAACGCTTTGTATTATGCAGGTAGAGTTTCAGATGGAACATATGATGAATATAAACAAGGTATGGACTTAGCTAAAGAATACGCTAAAACACTAACTCTTGTCAGAGCAGTAGCACAATTCATAGGACCTACTGGCTTTACTCCTAGATGGGAAGTATTAAGCAAAACTCCAGAAGGCAGACAAGTAATATTTGTTTCTGCATTAGGAGAAGATTACAGAGAAAGATTAGAACAAAATAATGGAGATCAATTTCAAACAACACAAGAATTTATACAACAATACGGCATTGATCCAACTTCATTGTTTGTTGGTAAATCATCACAGATATACAAAAGACCTGTAACAGTAGAAGGTTCTAAATTTTATAGAGATAATATAGACCTTTTTGAACAATATAAAAATACTGCATATTTTGTTAGACCAGATGACCCAACAGGTGAATTTAGTTATGAGGCGTATTTGAAATCTATGGAGGAAGAAGCAAGACAACCACTTACATTAGAGCAGTGGAGATTAGTTAGGAACAATATATTAGGTGCTGCTGCTTGGGAGCGATTTATGTTGTCAGAAGCACCAGGACAAAAGCCATATCATTTAAGAAGTGATGAACAGGCGAAAGCAGACAAAACAGCAAAAAGAATATTGTTGAAATCTCAATACCCTGGCTGGGGTTATAGTGCAATTCCAGGTGTTGGTAAAGGAGCACCAGTAGAAGTCATTATTCAAGAGTTTTATGATTGGAAAAATAATGAACAATTGTCTAATAGTGAAGCAGGAAAAGGACTAGCATTGTACTTAAAGGCAAGAGATAATGCTAAAATGGAATCAGAAAGATTAGGATATAATCCTGAATCGTTTAGGTCTGCAAGAGGTTTAGGCAACATTAGGCTTTACCTCAACGATTATGCTAACTATGTGATTGAACAATATCCTGATTTTCAGTACATTTGGAATAGTTATTTTAAAAGAGAGTTGTTAGAAGAAGAAAAAGATGAACAAATTAAAGCTAGTATTAGGAATAATTATTAAATGACAATAGAAGAATTTATACAACAGTTAGAATCATTAGTTAATTCAAAGAGTCCTTTACCTGGCCAAGCACCTTTGTTTATACCTGAAGAAATAAAACAAAGTTTATACTCACAGCCTTCTGTTAAAGCTGCTGCTGATAATGCAGTTGTTGCATTGACAGGAACTAACAGTCCAATATCAGCAGGAGATATATACAGAATTGCTGGTTTAACAAATGAACCACAGATAGATGATACAAGATATGATCCAAATGTAGCTTTAGAGTTACCTAACTTCCTAGGTGTACCAAGAAACTATGAAGTAGATGGTGTATCAATATATACGACAGATGACCAAGGAGAGTTTTTATTCTATCCATCAGGTTCTGAATACAATTTGATGTCAGGGCAAACACCTGAAGTAATTGCTGCTGTACAAGCAGAATTAGTCAACACTGGTTTATTAAAATTAGGAGAGTTTGTTCCAGGAAAATGGGGTGGATTATTTATAAACGAAGAACAAAAAGATGTACAAGCATTTAAAAAAATATTAGAACACTCTAATCAAACTGTTAACCCAGACTTTACTGTAGGACTTAGATTTTTCGTTGACAGTCAAGAATCCATAGATGCTTTTAGTTCTGAACCAGCATATCTACCACCTGATTACGCAACAGTATCACAATCAGTTACTAACCTTTTTGAACAACAATTAAACAGAAAACCAAAAGCATACGAGTTAGAGTTACTTGCTAATCAATTATTAGCAGATACTAAAAAAGCGTATCAAGCACAACAACCTGCACAGTTAGATGTAGGTGATATAACAGGTGAAGAGCTTATGTCTGGTAATTTAGGTAATCATATTGTTTTACCACCAGTACAAGAAGAAACAGCTATTGATCCTTCTTCAAGATTATTACAAACCTTTGATGAAATAACAGCAAAAGAACAGGAAAGGTTAGGTACAAATCGTGATATTCAAGCCACTAATCGTATCATTCTTAATAGCATCACAGGTGCTCCAAGGTAGTATTATGGAAAATGAAATGACAAATGACAGTAACCCAGCGTTAATAGATATTTATTTAAAAGCTCTCTTAATGAGAGAAAGTACAAATAATTATGAAGCAAAACATAAAGCATCAATAATAAAAGATTATGCTACAGGTAAGCCTATACGAGTACAAGCATTAGGTGGTTATGGAATACTAGATATTAATTTTGAAAAGTGGGCTGAACAAGCAGGATTGCAAGAGTTTAGTATGGAAGATGAAGATTGGAAAGATCCAGTTGCACAAGATACAATAGCTAGATATAAGGTACAAGAATATTTTAATAAATATAATTCTTGGGATGCAGTATCAATAGCTTGGTTTTCAGGCGAAGGTAATGCAAATGAATTAGTTAGGAATGGAACAATAGATTACACACAAGCAGATTCTAATGGTGTAAATATAAAAGATTATGTTGCTAGTATGAACAATTTAATTTCAGAAGAATTAATGAAAATGGAGATTCCAATGGAGCCTATTAACTTGCCTTCAACTGTTGCAGGTCCACCAACTCCACCTGTTATAGCAAAACAAAGAGATAACCAACAAGTATTTGCTGCACAGATATTAGATGCTATGACTAAAGCTAATGCTGGTGGTATGCGACCAAGTTTTGAATCACAAGTTCCAGCAGAAGCAGGAAGTTTTGAAGATGCTGTTGTAGAAACAAAAGTTAAACGAGGTGAGATTAGATAATGCCATATACAGGTGATAAATATGTAGGTGATTTAGCTTTATATTATATTGCTAAAAAAATAGAATCTAATCAAAAATCAGGTTCTGTTAAAGATGCTGTAGAAGATGTTGATATAGATTCACAATTAAGAGGTAGTGAGCCACCTAAGAAACAAGGTTTAAGACAACCTGTTACACAGTTTAATCAAGATGAAATATCTGCTGCTATGAATATTGCAGATAACTTATTAAATTTACCTAATAGAAGTAAAACTGAAGATGCTGTAAAACTACTTCGTGAAATGGAAACTAACACCAAAGAAGTAACTAAAGTAGAAAAAAAGATTAAACAAGCAGTATCACCAAACGAAGTTACTTTTGATTTTGCTCCTAACAAACCAGTTGAAGTTGTTATTAAAGATTCTAAGGGAGCTAAAGACCCAGTATATACAGGAGTTACATTTGACTTCGCTCCAGGTGTAGATCCAAACCAAGTTATAGCTGAAGCACAAGTATCAGCAAACAATAATATATCTACTCCAACATTTCCTTTAACAAGCGAAGGAGATAAAAGCAAACCTATTTTTAAACCAGAAGATTCTCCTACTCCAACACCTACTCCAACACCTACTCCAACACCTACTCCAACACCTACTCCAACACCTACTCCAACTCCAGCACCTACAGGTAATGGACAGATAACTAATACTGCATTTACACAATTTAATAACATACCAGAAGATGCTTTACTGTGGGATGTCGGTGGTAATTTTTATATAGTATATGAGGTACCAGGTTCACAGGGAGAGTTGTATGATGGCAACCCTATCTATATGGCTTATGAATTAAAAGATAATGATTTAGTTAATGCAGGTTTATTAACAAAAGGAGAAACTGCACCACAAGCTAATGCAACAATGGATCAATCGTTTTTTGATTCTATTGCAATAGTTACAGGAAATACAGATCAACTATCTTCTTTAATTGATAATCCATTTGCTAGTTTTGTAGAAACAGTAGGAGAACAATCACAAGTTGCACCTTGGATTACAGACCCAGAGATGATTTCTTTAATAGCAGAGGCTGCTGTAGAAGGCAGAGAAGTAACTGATGCTGAATGGCAAACAACTAACTGGTATCAAACACATAATGAAGGTGAAAGAGAATGGTTAAGAACATACTATTCTGATCCATCAACAGCTACACAACTTACAACAGATGCACAGATAGCAGTTGCTAATTCACTACAAGCAGCAGGTGTATCTAATGCTCCAGAATCTATGATTAATTGGGTTGCAGGTAAGTATGTGTCTGGAGAATGGTCACAAACATATACAACAGAACAAATAAATTTATTTGCTGACCCATATGCAACAGGTAAAAGAGATGTGCAATTTGAAAACTATCTATCTTCTACTGCATTAACTGGTGTAGATAGAACTACAGAGCGAGAAAGAGAAGTTAGAGAATTATACAATAAATGGTTAGGACCTTCTCTTGGTAAACTTACAGACAATGAAACATCAGAGATTGCAGGTAGATTAAGAGATGACCCTGATTATCAAGATCAATTAGTTAACTCACTAAAACAATCAAGACTTGCTGCATTTAGTAATTACACTAATCCAGAATTAACTTATGAGGATATTGCAAGACCTTGGAGAAACTTAACTACTTCTGTATGGGGTCAGACAGCAGATGAAACACAAGGTTGGTGGCAAGAAATGGTTAAATCTAATGACTTTGCTAAAGCACAAACTACACTTAGAGAGAAGGGCTTAGAACAAGATGTCACACAAGTTACACAAGATGCAACACAAGCATTACAACAAGCGTTAGGACAAGGTTCTGTAAGCCAGACAGGAGTTAATGTATAATGGCAACATATGAGGAACTTGCACTAAGTTTATATCCTAATTTACCACCTGATATTCTTGATTTATTTGCTAATGAGTGGGCAAGAACAGGAGATCCACAAGTAGCTATTGCAGAAGTAAGAAGAAGTCCTGCTTATGAGATAGCATTTCCAGGTAATAAAAGACCAGATGGAACAGTTAAGTTTGATGAAGTTACATACACAGGTTTAAAAGAGAGTTACATAGGTACTTTACAAGAGTATGGTATTCCAAGAAATACATCAGTAGATTTACTAACAGATAGATTCACAGGTCTTATTGAAGGCGAAGTATCTGCTAGAGAATTTGCTCAAAGAGTAGATGCAGTATTTCAAGGTGTGCAAGAAAACATACCAGAAGTACAGTCTTTTTATAGAGATAACTTTGGTTTAGATTTAACACCTGAAGCTATCTTTGTTGGTGCATTAGACCCAACAGTAGGTGAAGAGATTGTTGCTGGTAGAATAACTACTGCACAGATTGGTGGAGAAGCAGCAAGAGCAGGTTTTCAAATAACAGGTGATCTGGCACAGAGATTACAAAGAGCTGGTGTTACACAAGCACAAGCTAGACAAATCTTTACAAGTGCTGAACTACAATTACCACAGTTACAAGAGTTACAGGCACAACAAGGTATTGCTGAAGAAGAAAGATTTGGTTTAGAAGAGTTTACAGAAGCAGCAGTATTCCAAAGTCCTGAAGAACTACAACAAATACAAAGACTTAGAGAAGAACAAATATCAGAGTTTGCACCAACAACAGGTGCTACAAGAACAGGTCGTAGAGTTACAGGATTAACTGAACTTTAATACTTGTATATCCCACATATAGTGGTACAATATATTGTATAGCCTGGTAGCCTCGGC
>Ga0208785_1001213_pt1 | contig 11449 bp, 19 predicted proteins | sample DEB08_DNA_2_FD_185499 | JGI IMG/M metagenome (GOLD analysis project Ga0208785, IMG submission 185499) | Aqueous microbial communities from the Delaware River and Bay under freshwater to marine salinity gradient to study organic matter... | ecosystem: Environmental > Aquatic > Marine > Coastal ...
CCCCATTGGCATACATTCGTGATCGGGGACGAAGTCATCCAAAAAGTGGGTCTGGCCAGCGAGAGATTCTACCCGGCCTACTTTGAGGACAACGACTGGCAGCGCAGGATCGAGCACGCCGGATTCACGATCGACCGAATCGAAGTCCCGATCCATCACGACAACTCGAGCACACTGCACGCGAACCCGAAGTTCGGAGAGCGAAACTCGCGCAGCTACATGATGAACATGAACTTCTACCAGGGCAAGAGAGCCGCCGAAGATTACACAGAGAGCCCGTGGGACCTGCGGATCAGGCGCTGGAACGAATGGCTGACCGACCGCTAAACTGGGAGTGGAGGTTTACATGGCCATCACACGAGGTCTCTGCACGCTTGCCGATGTGAAAAGTGCGCTGAGAATAACAGACAACGTCGACGACTCGATTCTAGAACTGAACATCGAGGCAGCCAGCCGAGAGATCGAGAATCACTGCGAAAGACAATTCACATCGGGCACAGCGACACGAGTGTACGTTCCACAGGATGCCTACACAGTGCAGATCGACGACCTGGTGAGCTTGACCACACTGAAGACATCGAGCACGGGCGAAACGTTCGACACGACCTGGTCGGCAGGCGACTACCAGCTGGAGCCACTGAACGGTTTGGCCGGCGGCCTCGAGACCCCGTTCACTAGGATCCGTGCGATCGGTGACTACTTGTTCCCGATCTGGGACCCCACGAGCGTCAACGCGATCGAGGCAACCGTCCAAGTGACGGGCACGTTCGGATTCGCTACCGTCCCCACGGCCGTCAGGCAGGCCTGCGTCTTCTACAGCGCACGTCTTTTTAAGCGGAACGATAGCCCCCTCGGCAGCTATGGTATGGGGGACCTAGGTGTAGTTCACGTGCGCCGAATCGACCCCGACATCGAAGCCTTGCTCGCCCCCTTCCGTAAAGTGAGAATGGCGTGAGCATAACCAATCTGAGATCAGGCCTTGCCACAAACCTGGCCACCGTCAGCGGTCTGCGAACCGCGTCGGAGATCCCAGACAACCCAAACCCTCCCGTGGCCGTGGTGATGCTGCAAAACATCTCCTACGACGAAGCCTTCGGGAGAGGCACAGCCCGGTACAACTTCACGGTGACCGTGCTGGTGGGAAGAGCATCGGACAGGATCGCACAGCGAAAACTGAACGATTACGCATCGAACGGATCGCAGTCAATCAAGAATGCGATCGAGAGCGATAAGACCCTGAGCGGGACAGCGTTCGACGTTCGGTGCGAGGCGCTGAATAACATCGGTGCTGTATCATTACAAGGAGAAACAACGTACCTCGCCGCCGACTTCCAAGTCACGGTGTACGCGCAAGCATAGGAGATCAAGTTGGCCCGCTACGTAGCTACCGACAATAACATCACAATAAATGGCTCAGATTTCTCTGGCTCAATCGCTGCCGTGACACTGAACACGACAGCCGAGGAAGTCGAGACTTCGAGCTTCGGAAACGACTGGAGATCACGGGTCGCTGGATTGAAGGATGCGAGCATCACGCTCGACTTCCACCAGGACTTCGGGGCCGCCGCAGTCGATGCGACCCTTTGGCCGCTTCTGGGATCCCAAGCCACCGTGGTGGTCAAGGCGACCAGCGACTCGACCGGCACGGGGAACCCTGCGTTCTCCGGAGTTTTCCTGGTCACGGAATACAACCCCTTCGAGAATTCAGTCGGCGACCTCGCCACGCTGAGCGTGACGTGGCCCCTCGCATCTGGATCCGGAATTACCCGAGCAACCTCCTAGTACCTGATAGAGTGAGGCCATGAAGTTCTCACTCCTTATCAAGTACCTCGACGGAACGACCGAGCAAGTCGAAGCGCGGGCGGCAGACATTGTCGCCTTCGAGCAACACTTCGACATGAGCATGTCAGCGCTGGAGAAAAACATGCGCCTGACCCACCTGTTCTTTATTGCCTGGTCGGTGTGCAAGCGCACGGCCACGATCCCGAAAAGCGAAAGCTTTGATGACTGGCTGGCGCGGGTAGATTCAGTCGAGGCACAAGACGCAAAAAAATAGAAGGCCTGGGCGACTCCTCCGCGCATTGGAAGATCGCCGTGATCGCTGTCGAGACAGGGATCAGCCCCAGGGAGCTGCTCGAGCTGGAGCCGCGAATGTTGTGGACGATCGAGAGATACCTGATCAACAGATCGCATCAGCAGCAGCAGGCCTCCGGTCGTAAGCGCAAGTAGAAAACCCCCACCCGATCGGTGGGGGCTTTCTTGTTTCGAGATCAGTCGACGCTGTCAGCGGCCTCGAGAAGATCGAAGACCTCTTCGTCATCGTTGATCTGGGCGATTGCTTCGCGGATTGCCTTCATGTCCTCGTGGATCGTAAAGCGCATTTCATCAGCGCAGGTGATGCAGAGGTTCTCGTAGCGGCCGAGCTTCGGGTTGTTGAGCATCGCGTAGTCTGCGGTGAGACCATCGCGGTGGCAGAAGCGGCAGGTGAACGTGAAGCCTTCCTGCTCGATGACGCTAGCGCTGTAGAAGGTGACTGCGATAGGGGCTGTGGTGTTCATTTTCGTGGTTCCTTTCTGGTTGATGTATATATATAACCATACAACCCAGAAAAAACCTAATAAAAACAAAAAAAAGATAGAAAAAAATATGGGGCAGATCAGAGCCCCGAACGGCCAAAAGGGTACCACTTGACCGCCGGTAGAATAGAAAGCGGGAAAGAGGTACAGGGTGATCAAGTCACGAGTCTCGGTCGAAAACGTGCAACAAGTCACGCGCGAGCTGAAGCAATTCGAGGACGGCGCGATTCGAGCCCTGAGATCAGATCTGAGAATGCAGCTTGGTCCCGTCGCAAACCAGGTGGCCACGGAGATCCCACGACAGTCCCCGCTGCGGAAAACCTCCAAGGGTGGCGGCATGAGCCACAAAGGAAAGACCCGCTGGCGTGGAGTGAACAAACCCCGGATCGAGTTCACCCCAGGGAAACGCAGAGACGGATCCCACAGGCTCGTCAACATTGCCATGACCGGTGGGGCACGCGGCATCGGTTTCGATTACGCGGAGCTTGCCGGTATCCGGAGACGACCCCCGAAAGAATACTCGAAGGAATACACCCGATCGGACGGCCAGGTCAGGCAGCACAGACTGAACGGCCAGGGCGACGGATTGATCAAGGCCCTCGAGGATCAGGTCATGCAAGAGCCCGGACGTTTCGCCTTCACCCGGTTCTTAAAGAGGAAACGCCTCCTCAATCAGCTCACGATCGAGACGATCAACAAACACGCTGAAAAAGTCAACCAGAGAATTAAGGTGCGCTAATGGCCATTAATATCCCGATCCTGACGAAGTTCAACCCGAAGGGTTTGGCAGATGCAGAGAAAGCGCTGGTCAACTTTGGCAAGCGGGCAGCACAGGTAGCACTCGGGGCGACGGCCGCCGTTGGTGTGATCGGTGCAGCTTCGGTCCGTGAGTTCGCGAACTTCGATGGGGCGCTCACAAAGTCCCTCGCGATCATGGGCGACGTCGAAGACAGCATGCGTAATGAGATGGCGCAGGCCGCGAGGCAGATGGCTCTCGAGACAACGTTCTCCGCAGAGCAAGCCGCCGAGTCGTTCTTCTTCCTGGCGTCCGCTGGTTTGGATGCCGAGGCGTCGATCAAGGCGATGCCCACAGTGGCGAAGTTCGCTCAGGCCGGCATGTTCGACATGGCGCTGGCCACAGACCTCCTCACAGACGCTCAGAGCGCCCTGGGGCTGACGATTCGCGACGACGCGGTAAAGAACATGGAAAACATGGCTCGCGTCTCAAACGTCCTTGTGAAGGCGAACACGCTGGCAAACGCTTCGGTGGAACAATTCTCGACATCGCTGACGACCAAAGCCGGTGCAGCCCTTCGAGCCGTCGGGAAAGACGTCGAGGAAGGCGTCGCGGTTCTTGCCGCGTTCGCCGATCAGGGTATCAAGGGAGAGCTTGCCGGTACACAGCTCTCGATCGTGCTCCGAGACCTGACCACGAAGGCGATCAAAAACGAGGGTGCCTTCCGTCGCATGGGCATTGAGGTGTTCGACAGCGCCGGGGAGATGGCAAACCTTGGCGACATCATCGGGGACTTGGAGACAGCCCTGGGCGGCATGTCAGATGAGACACAAAAGGCCACCCTTCTCCAGCTGGGCTTCTCAGATAAGTCCCTCGGATCGCTGCAGGCCCTCATGGGAACATCGGAGGCCATCAAGACCTACGAGGCAGAGCTTCGAAACGCAGCCGGCACGACCGATGAGGTAGCTAACAAACAGCTCGAAACATTCAACGCGCAGATGCAGCTGCTGAAATCGCGGTTCGAGGAAGCGGGGATCACGATCGGTGCGGCTTTGGCCCCGGCGATCATGGACCTGGTGGAGCAATTGACGCCGCTCATTGATCAGGCCACACCGGTGCTGCTGGAGTTGTTCCAAAGCCTGCTGCCGGTGATTGCCGAGATCGCGGGAACTTTGCCAGCGTTCCTTGAGGCTTTGATCCCGATCATCCCAGCGATGGGTGATCTGGCGCTGCTCGTTTTGACTTTGGTGGACACGTTGCTGCCACCATTCACGGAGCTGATGACAAACCTGCAACCGGTGATCACAGGGCTGACTGGCTTCTTGGCCGAGAACGGTGAAGTGATGGGGGCCTTGATAACAGCGTTTGCTTTGTTCACGATCGGTGTGAGGATCGCAACCGGAGCCCTCGCCTTGTTTACGGGTAGCGCAGCGACGGCCACGGGAGCCTCCTCCGGATTCTTCGGGGTTCTGGCACGCCACCCGTTCGTCGCAGTGGTGACAGGTATCCTCGCTGGGGCCACGGCCCTGTTCGCATTCCGAGAAAGAATTATCGAGTCAGGCGAAGCAGGGAAAACCTTCATGGAGATCTGGTCCAGGGTTGCCTTCGGTGTGCAATGGTTCACGAAGACGATGGTGAACGGAGCGCTCGAAGCAATCGAACTCCTTCACACTGGAATACGAATGATGGTGGAGGCCGTCACAAACGACGTGAGAAAACTGGGCGGGCTTCCCCCGATCAGCCTGCCGGCGTTGAAGCTGCCGAAACTTGACGTCACCCCATTGGAGGATTATCGACGGGAGGCCGGTCTGCTGAAGGGCGCATTCGACGATCTGCAATTCCCAGCGGTGGACACGACAGGCGTCTCGGATCAACTCGATCGGAGAAACCGTGACGTGATTGCTTCACAGGCAAGAGCCCTGGGGATGCTGCAGCCAAACTTGAACATCGCACCGGGGCTTGGTGCTGGCGCATTTGCTCCAGGAAGCCAGCCCGGATTCTACGATTACGGCGGGATGACCGGTTTCAGATCGGCCGGACCAACTCAACAAAACACGTACAACATTAACGTGAACGCCGGACTTGGAGTGAACGGGCAGCGCGTCGGAGACGACGTTCTCTCGATCATCGCGCGGTACGAGGAAGAGGCCGGCCCGATCTTCCAGCGCGTCAGATACACCGGAGGATAAATGGCTACCGTCGTAGAGCTGAGCGCGGTCGAAGGTTTCATCCTTGACGACCCCATCGCGGGCGTTCTGAACAACACAGAGTACACACTCGGCGGTGTCGTATTCAACGACATCACAGAGTACCTGGTCGAGGCGGTTGTCACCCGAGGCAAAAACCGTGAGCTGCAACGTTTCCGTGCAGGCAAGGCGTCGATCGAGCTGCGAAACGAGACGCGGGCGTTTGATCCGCTGTACGGTTCGAGCCCTTACGCCGGCAACATTATCCCCCGCCGGGAAGTCAGGATCACGACAGACGGCGAACGAGTCTTCACCGGCATCATTTCTGACTGGAACCTGGAATACACACCGGACAATCAGTCCCGAGCGGAGATCGTGGCCCTCGATGAGTTCACAAACCTGGCACGACAAACAACGACCGGGGGGACGGCCGTCGAACAATTGACCGGCGCGAGGGTTGAAGCGATCCTAGATCAGGAGTCAGTCAACTGGCCTGCCGATCGGCGGGACATTGATGCGGGAGCGAGCACCCTCGGCACAGATGTGATCAGCGGCAACGCCCTCGACTACCTGCAGAAGGTGGCCAGCGACAGCGAGCAAGGGCAACTGTTCGTCTCCAAAGCGGGGGACCTGGTATTCAGGGCCCGGCTTGACGCCACCCCCACATCGGGCAGCTATACAATCTTCGCTGACGACGGCACGGGGATCCCGTACACAAACGTGAAAGTGAGCTACGGGACGGAGCTGCTGTACAACCGTGCCGAGGTTCGATCGGCAGCGGGCACAGCGATCGCCACAAACAACCGATCACAGATCGCCTACGGCATCTCGGAGATTGGCCTGGACACGTTGCTGAGCGACGTAGATCAGCTGGCAAACATGGCATCATTCCTGGTCCAAAAGTACGCGGATCCGGAGTACCGGTTCGAAGGGATCGAACTGAACCTGGACAACATGACCGGGGCACAGAGAGCCGCCGTGCTCGCCCTCGAACTTGGCGACGTGATCCTGACACGGTTCACCCCGAACTCAGTAGGATCACAGATCGCACAATTTGGTCAAGTTATCAGAATCGATAACGACATCCGCCGATTCCGGCACGATATGATCATTGGAGTGCAGTCACTCGACTGGAACTTCTTGGTCCTGGATGACGCCGAGTTCGGTATCATTGGAACTAACAACCTCGCCTTCTAGGGAGATCACACATGGCCACACCATCCGGCTACCGCACCTTCACGAGCGGCGAAGTCCTCACCGCCGAGAACGTCATGAACTATCTCATGGACCAAAGCGTTCTCGTTTTCGCAGGGACGGCCGCCGCAGGATCGGCGCTGCCATCTCCCGCCGAAGGCCAGCTGAGATTCTTAAAAGACACAGACAGCCTCGAATTCTACAGCGGCACGTCATGGACCGCTGTGGGTGGGGGAGACGTAGGATTCGAACAGACGTTCTTATTGATGGGAGCATAAACAAGTGGCAAGTTCATACAAAACCCTCGGGCAGCTGGATCTGACAACGACCAGCCTCACCGATCTGTACACAGTGCCGGCGAGCACGGAGACCGTCGTCTCGACGGTTGTGATCGCGAACCGTACTGCGAGCGCGACGACCTTCAGGCTTGCCGCGAGGATCGATGGAGACGCGATCAGTAACCGCCACTACCTGGCCTATGATGTGCCCGTGGCCGCGAACGACAGTACAACGCTGACGTTGGGGATCGCACTCGAGGCGACCGATGTGATCTCGGTCCAGGCCGGCACAGCGAACGCCTTATCGATCAACGCTTTCGGTGCTGAAGTAACCGTCTAAGGGGGTAGCAACTAATGGCTGTTACTTCGATGCGCTCTAGTTCCATCGAGAACTACAACAAGTCCAACAAGATGGCGGGTGAGGTTCTCTACCCTGAGATGACGGGTGGCACTGAAGCGACCTTCACGGAAGGGAACTCAACCTACAAGTCGCACACGTTCACTTCTTCGACTACGGCTACGGTTTCACGGGCTGGTTATGTGGACTTGCTTGTGGTTGCTGGTGGCGCTGGCGGTGCTGAAGGTGGGACCACTTCGGAGATGGGTGGAGGCGGTGGTGCCGGTGGGGTTCTTTACCGTGAGAATGTTTATTTGCCAGCCGGTTCCTGGACTGTGACGATTGGTGCTGGTTCACCTGCCTCTCAATGGTCCGGTAACGCCAGCCAGGGTGACAACTCATTTTTTTATCTTGGGTCTAATCCTGAGTCGGGTTGGGGCGCGGTAGGCGGTGGGGGCGGAGGCAGGCTCAACTCACAGGGCGGTTTCGGTGCGTCCGGTGGTGGGTCAGGTAGTAGTCAACCAAACAATTCGGACTTCTTTGCCACGCAGGGTCATCAAGGCGGGGCTGGTATCGCGCCTGGAAACTCAGCCGGAGGTGGTGGAGGCGCAGGGGAAGACGGAACGGATGCCACCGGCGGAATTGGTCGCGGTGCGGGCGGTGACGGGCGGATCGTAAATATCATTCCTACTGCTACCGCAACAAGCCAATCTGTCGGTGAGGTTTCTGGGAACGATGTGTACTTCGGTGGCGGTGGCGGAGGCGGGGTGGCTACCACACCGGTTGCCGACGGCGGTCTAGGTGGAGGCGCAATCGGGGCGACAGGAAACCAGACCGCGCCATCAGGTGACCCAAACACCGGCGGTGGCGGTGGAGGCGCTGAGGGTTCGGGCGGAAGCCCTGGGGCGGGCGGTTCCGGTGTTGTGATTGTGAGGTATCGGACATCATGAGCCACTGGGCAGAAATCAAAAACGGTAAAGTCAAGCGCGTTCTTGTTGGGGACAGTGACGCACCTGACGATGGCGAATCGTTCTTCACCGAAGTTCTTGGCGGAACCTGGGTTCAATGTTCTTACAACACGCGGAACGGCGTTCATTACTCCGGTGAGCGTGACGAAAACGGTGAGGCAATCCCCAGTGATGATCAATCAAAAGCGCTTAGATACAACTATCCTGGCGCTGGTTGGAACTACGACGAAACGGCTGACGCCTTCTATCCGCCGGAACCTGATGAAGATGGCGATTGGGTATTAGACACAACCACTTATCAGTGGGTCAATCAAACGACTTAGGGTGATGGAACAAGCGCCGGTATCCGTTCTTGAACACTGACCGCAATCGGCGCGTGGCGCGGGTCACTTCCTGAGTGTTCCCCACAACGGTTTCCATAGTCCACGCTTCACGCTGAAACGGAATCACCTGGACAATCGGTGTACCGGCTGGGACAAGTCCTTCGAATTTTGGGTCAGACAACAAGAAGGGGAAATTGACAACCGGCAGATAGGTGTCTGTGTCTACGATACCGGCGAACGGAGTGAACGCTAACCCGTCACTGTTCAACGGTGGAACGAATAGGCAGGAATACCCGCGTGGCGTTTCGATACTCCAGGGGTTGAGCCATTTGGGGATTGGCGCGTGAACTTTGGCATGGGTGCTGGCTTGGTCCACAGAATGAAAATCCACACCTAGTCCATTTGCCCAGCGATAAAATGGTGTGGTTTCTGTCTGTTCCACCTTGATGTCCTCTGTGGTGACAATCGTGTAACCGGACATCACCGCGTCCAGCATGGGGATACAACGCTTCGCGGTCTGCTGGTCTTGTTTCTCATCGGAGTACGGGGCTAACCGCTTCAACCATTCCGGTATGTGAAACTTTGACGGGATGGGGTAGTAGTCCTCTGGGACCAAGCCGGTGGTGTCTGTGAACTTGATTGTAGGCATAGGGCTAACCTACTACACCGGTTGGGTAGAATGGAAGCATGTCTGAACGCACCTGTCCTTATTGCGAGAAGCGCCACGACTGTAACGGTATGTGTGGGGCGTCGTGTGGTGGGCACTTCTGCGACCAAGTGCAGGTGTGATCCGTGAAACTTTCCCAGCCCTGGCCACAGGGATACACAGTCAATAAAAACAGCCCCTTCGGTTGGAGGATCGATCCGATCACGGGCAAGAAAAAGTTCCATCACGGGATCGACGTAGCCCTCCCGATCGGGACACCCCTAACAGCGGGGGCAGACGGTGAGATCGTACACAAAGGATCCGGAGCGTCCGGCGGTTACACCTTGATCATCAAACACGCCCCGAAGCTTTACGTCGTCTACTACCACTTGGACAAACCGTCACACCTTCCGAAGGGCAGCCGCTGCACCCGAGGCCAAGTGGTCGCATCCAGCGGTAACACCGGACGAAGCACGGGCCCGCACCTCCACCTGGAGACACGCCGCAGCCGAACCTGGGGTGACACTTTCGATCCCATGACGGTGATCGGGGAACCGGAGATCGAGGAAAAGCCTGCACCGGCCCCGGAGATCACAGACGACCCCTCCGGTAAAATTGAAGAAACAAAGCCCGCCCTACCTGAACCGAGGCCGCCGATGAGTGCAAGACTGGCCCGGTTCTTTATGATCAGGAAAGCGCTCCGGTAATGACCGAAGAATCATCGACCCGCATCACCATGAAGGAACTGTATCTGCAGGTGCAAAAAATACAATCGATGTTGGAAAAATTGACGGCACAGCTTCCCTCGATTTCAGATCAGCTGGACGAGTTGGAAAAGGATGTGAACGTCCGTCTCACGGATCACGAAACACGGATCCGCAAAATGGAGATGACGATGTGGAAACTCTTCGGGGCGATCGGTCTGGCAGCGGCCGTCCTTCCCACGGTCATCTCATTGGTCCAGTGATCCGATACGCGATCGCAACGTACCTGAAAGGCCTGAAGTACATCATGAGCAAACCGAGCTGGAGGATCCGTCGGCGTTACATTTTCGCATCATTCGTGATCGGAGCATTCATGCTCATCGCCTCATCGCTTGCCGCATTGACCGGAGCGATCACAGACATCAGTGACCTGGTGACCGGTGGGGTAGCATTGATAACCCTGATCCTTACCAGCTACATCTTCGGAGCGGTCTGGGAGGACAAATCGAAATATTCGAAAGAGGAAAACCCTGATGGATAAGATCCGTAAATATCTCGACTACGCCGTCGAGCGCTGCACGAAAACAGTCGCACAGACCGCACTGGCCACGATCGGCACGACAGCCCTGGGCGTGATCGACGTCGACTGGGTGAGCGTTCTGAGCGTTTCAGCTTTGGCCGGGATCATGTCCCTGCTCACTTCGGTGCTTCAGTACGATCGGAAGCCCGCCGGTGAGTAGCCCGTTGGACAACATCGATCAGGTCGACGGATTCCAGGTCCCAGTAGATCCGATGGACCTGCTGCAGTGCGACTCATGCCAGTGAGCATGTTACACTTCGAGCAGGCAAGGCCAGTCATAGGCTAGGCAATTGCTCATGGTTCCTTTCCATGCAAAGACCCCCAGGGTATCCACCACGCCCTGGGGGTCTTCTCGTCAAGGGAGACGTTACAGATCAGGGAACAACGCCTCCCTGAAGTGAGTGAACATGTGCGGGGCGAAGTCCTCCGCGAGGACAGCGATGATCCGTGCCCGTTCCATGGCAGCCCCGTCGACATGAGCTTCGTGGATCGCGAACTCGTGATCGGAGCGCAGCATGGTTATGGTTTCCTCTTCGGGTTCTTTCTTGGCGGCCATCATGCCACCTCCCAGTCGGTTCCACAATTGCGGTGCTTGACCGCGGGGTGGGATTCGTCGTTTTCGAGCCATTCGTCACGGAGCCGCATGGCGGCCTCGCGATCCTCAGCCCACACTTCGTAGACATTCCATTCGGTGAAGTGGAACTTCTGTTCGTCATTCATTGGTGCTCCTTTCCAGCATTGCGATTGCTTGATCGTAGGCGGTTATTTTTCCTTCCAGGTAGTCCTCGTCCGATCGGTCGGCGATCGAGTAGAACCCCCCGTTGGCATATTTGGCGAAGATCTTCATGCGCTGTTGCTCGTCGATCGAGCGGGCTGCTTTGAGATCGGAGATCGCGTTCTTGAGATCAGGCGACATGGCGT
>Ga0208785_1001216_pt1 | contig 11419 bp, 12 predicted proteins | sample DEB08_DNA_2_FD_185499 | JGI IMG/M metagenome (GOLD analysis project Ga0208785, IMG submission 185499) | Aqueous microbial communities from the Delaware River and Bay under freshwater to marine salinity gradient to study organic matter... | ecosystem: Environmental > Aquatic > Marine > Coastal ...
GCCGGGGGCGATGTGGCGGTCAGTGACACCAGGATCGGCGTGCCAGGTTTGCACGTTCATCAGATCAGCGGTGCCGCGGGTCTGACCGCGGGGCAGACCGTGACCGCGTCGATCGACGCCGAGCGTCGCGCCGCGATCCGACGGAACCACACCGCCACCCACCTCCTGCATTGGGCGCTTCGCGAAGTGCTCGGCGATCACGTGAAACAACAGGGTTCCTATGTCGGACCCGACCGGCTGCGGTTCGACTTCAGTCATTTCGAGGCGGTGACGAACGACGAGTTGGCCAAAGTTGAAGATCTGGTCAACCAGCAGGTGCTCGCCAACGACCCCTGTCGCCATTTTGAGACAACCATGTCTGAAGCGGAGGCGTTGGGGGCGATCGCGTTCTTCGGGGACAAATACGGTGACGTGGTTCGGGTGCTTGAGGCTGGACCTCACTCGGTCGAACTCTGCGGAGGCACCCACGTAGGTGCGCTCGGTGACATCGGACATTTCCGGATCGTCGCGGAAGGTTCGATCGGTTCGAACATTCGCCGAATCGAAGCGCTCACCGGCATGGCGACCGTCGTGTTGCTGCGTGACGTCATGGACAGCGCGACGGCGGTGGCGTCAGAACTCAACGTTCGCTCCGATGAACTCGTTGACGGAGTCAACCGACTCAAAAACGACCACCGCAACCTGCAAAAGGAACTGGCTCGACTCAAACAGCAGTTGGCGGTGGGGCAGGCACCGTCTCTGGCCGCGACCGCGATCGATGGTGTGGTGATTGCCCGCGTCGATGATCTTGAACGTGACGGGCTTCGTGATCTGGCCGTCTCGATCCGGGATCAGGCCGGGGTCCACGCGGTGGTGCTGGCCGGTGCCCTCGCCGGTACCGGGGTCGGTTTGGTTGCCGCCGTGGCCTCGGACAGCCCGTTGCATGCGGGAACGCTGATCGAAGACGCCAAGCAGACGGTGGGGGGCGGCGGCAAATCGGCCGCAGATCTGGCCGTTGCCGGCGGCAAGTTGGTGGAAAACATCGACGAAGCGTTGGATCAGGCCCGCGCCGCAGCCGGGATCAGGTGACATGCGGGCCCTCGGACTTGACCTAGGGCAGAAGCGAATCGGTGTTGCGGTAAGTGACAGCGAGGGCAAAGTGGCGTTGCCGATCGAGGTCGTGAACCGGGTTGGCAACCGTCAAGCAGAACAGCAACTCATCGCGGATCTGGTCGCCGAATGGGAAGCCGAAGTGGTGGTGGTGGGCATGCCCTATCAACTCGATGGCACCGTCGGAGCGCAGGCCAAACGGTACGCGGCGGAGGCTCGCGCCTTGGGGGACACCCTTTCGGTACCGGTTGTTCTCTACGATGAACGGTTGACGACGGTAACCGCGGAGCGAACGTTGATGGAACAAAACGTGAAGGGTCAACAACGGAGGGTGATCGTCGACAAGGTCGCGGCCTCGGTGATGTTGCAGGCATGGCTCGACGCCGGGATGCCCAATGTCTGAAAAGCCAGTGTCTAACGAACCAGTGTCTGACGAACCAGTGTCTGAGAACGGCCAAACATCGCCGCACTACGGCGCATCGCCGATGACCTATTCGGCTCCGTCGCTTCCCGACCACGACGCCCCACCGGGGGTGGTGATCATTGCTGGAGTTGACGAGCACGGGACGCAGTACCTGCTCGAAGACGAACCGGGGGCCGAGCCGTGGGTTGATCCCCGCTACGACGACGATGATCGCAACTGGGTCCGGTACCGCCCCAACTGGGGCGGCTTTGCCCGGGTGATCCTGCTGATCTTGTTCCTGATCTGGCTGACGTTCACGGTCCGCGAACGGTTCTACGACTGGGTCGACCGACAGATCGAACCCGACGGTCCGCAAGGGGAGGTGGTCGAACTGACCATCCCATCGGGGGCTTCCACCAACGCGGTAGCGGTTTTGTTGGAAGGCGATGAGGTGATTTCCAACGCCACCGTGTTCCGTTACTGGCTTCGCTGCGAGGGAGAGATCACCATCACCGGGTTCTTTTCTTGTGGAACCGAGCGAGAGTTCAAGGCCGGCGACTACGAGTTCAACACCAACATGACGTTCGAAGACGCGGTGGCGGTGCTCGACGAAGGCCCAGCCGCGGTGGAATACACCCGGTTCACGATCCCTGAAGGGCTACGCCTCGGTGAAGTGGTTGATCGTATGGTCGCGGTCAACGACCGGTTCGACCGAGACGAGATCATGGCTGCGCTGCAAAGCGATTCGCTGCTGTCGGACTATTTCAAAGCGAACGACTACAACTCGCTGCTACGGCTCGAAGGGACGTTGTTCCCGGCGACGTACGACGTTGCCGATGAGCGACTCGGCGACGAAGCACACTTTTTGCAGCGGATGGCCGACACCTTCGATCAACGGTTCACGGCGCTGCTGGCCAGTGAAGGTCGGGCCCCGGTCATTTCTGATCTCGGGCTCAGCGACTACGACATCATCGTGATCGCCTCATTGATCGAAGAAGAAGCGCAGGTCGCGGTTGATCGACCGTTGATGGCCCGAGCCATCTACAACCGTCTCAACGCGGGGATGAAACTCCAGATTGATGCGTCCACCTACTTCGCGGTGGGCAAGGGGTTCACCGAACCGCTGTTGCAAAGCGATTTGGATAACGATTCGCCGTGGAACACCTACGCGGTGACGGGGCTGCCACCATCGCCGATCGCCGCACCGGGCGAAGCCGCGCTGAAAGCCGCGTTGCAGCCGGCCGACGGCGACTACCTGTTCTGGGCTCGCACCGACGCCAACGGGGTCAAAGGGGCGCACACGTTCTCCACCACCAACGCGGAACACAACGCTGCGGTCGAGGTTTGTCGTGAACTCGGATACTGCTGAACGTTGGCGTCGAGAACTTGACGGTTGGGCTCCGGCCGACATCACCGTCGGGGTAATCGGCGACCCGGTACGCCATTCGTTGTCACCCCGTCTGCATCAGGCCGCGTTTGAGGCGATGGGCATCAACGGCCGGTCGCTACCTTTCGAGGTGCCCGAAGGTGATGCACCGTCGGCGCTCGACGCCATGCGTTCTCTGGGAATCCTCGGCTTGTCGGTGACGATGCCGCACAAGGAAGCGGTGGTTGCGCTCGCCGACGGGGTAACGGCGACGGTGGCGGCGCTCAACGCCGCGAATTGTCTGGTGAACCAGAGCGGTCATGTCAGCGCCCACAACACCGACGGCGACGGTCTGGTTCGGAGCCTTCACGAAGAAGCGTCGTTCGATCCGGCCGGTCGGCGAGTTGTGGTGTTGGGTGCCGGGGGAGCTGCTCGTTCGGTGATTGAAGCGTTGGGGCGAAGCCAGGTAGCGGACCTGGCGGTTGTCAACCGCAACCAGGTTCGGGCCCAAACCGCGGTTTTGGTTGGGGGGCCCGCGGCTCGGGTTGGCCAACTCGACGATGTCGACGATGCCGAACTGGTCATCAACGCCACACCGGTCGGTATGGATGGCCGTCCAGGACTGCCGACCCCCGCCGAGTCCCTGCACGCCGGCCAGACCGTGGTGGATCTGGTGTATCAGCCGCTGGTCACCGACTGGCTTGAGAAAGCCGAACAGGCGAAGGCATCGGTAATGAACGGTGTGCCTATGCTGTTGCATCAGGCGGCCATACAGATCGAACTGTGGACGGGTCAGCCTGCGCCGGTGGCCGCCATGCGGACGGCGGTCGCTGCCCACATGACACCCCCGGGAGCAGCGCCCGGCTGAGCGGGAGAACAACATGGACGTGGTGGTGGCGGCACTAACACTGGGTTTCGGTCTGATCGCCGGGAGTCTGGTCACCATGCTGGTTGCTCGAATCCCGGCTGGGATACCGCTCACCCCGGTGTCTCGATGCCCGATCTGTCATCACCACCTCAGCCTGCCGGAAAGCCTTCCGGTGGTGAGTTGGCTGTTGTGCCGTGGCCGCTGTCGCCACTGCGGCAACCCCATTCCCTGGTCGGTGACCGCGTTGGAGATCGCAACCGCGGTGCTGTGTTTGCTGGTTGTTACCCAAACCGAACCGGGTGGTTGGCTGGTCCTGCCACCGCTGCTTCTGGTGGTCAGCTTGATGGCGTTGATCGTGATCGACCTGGTGCATTACCGGCTCCCCGACGTCATCGTGGCTCCCGCCGTCGCGGTTTCGCTGCTGGTGATGGCGGTGCTGTCGGTAGCCCCGCTGGGTCGCCCGATAGCGGTGGTGCAGGCGCTCGTGGCGGGAGGTGCCGTGCTGGTAGCGATGCTGATCCCTCACCTCATCAACCCGGCAGGGCTCGGTTTCGGCGATGTGAAACTGGGGTTACTGCTTGGGGTCCACACCGGTTGGGTGGGGGCCAGCCGGTACGAGTCGTGGAGCGCGGTGGGCCGCTTGACGTTCTGGGCGGTGCTGCTGGGCATGCTGCTTGGGTTGGTGCTGGCCGGGTTGTTGCATCTGCTGCGTCGGGTGTCCGGTAAGCATCTTCTGGCCGATCCCGCGGCTGGTGGGGTCGGTCCGGTTCCGTTCCTGAAAACACCGGTGCCGTTCGGCCCGGGCCTTTCCCTCGGAGCCTTGTTCATCGTCTGCTTCCCGCAGTGCATCATGGGTTGAGCGGGGACCGGTAGCCTGCAAGGCGTGACAGAGACGGTTTCGGTAGAGCTCGGCGAGCGTTCCTACCCGGTGGTGGTTGGCCCCGGGGTGCGACAACAGCTGCCAGACGTCATCCCGTCGGGGGTTCGACGGGTCGCCGTGATCACCCAGCCGGGTATTCCTTGGACCGTCGAACCTGGGGTTGAGACGCTGCACATTGACGTTCCCGACGGCGAAGCTGCCAAGTCGCTGGCGATGGTCGAAACCATCTGCGGTCAGCTCAGCCGGGCAGGGTTCACCCGCGCCGACGCGCTGGTAGCGCTTGGTGGGGGAGTGGTGACCGACCTCACCGGTTTCGTGGCGTCGGTCTACCACCGAGGGATCCCGTTCGTATCGGTCGCCACCACGTTGCTAGCGCAGGTCGATGCTGCGATCGGGGGCAAAACCGGGGTCAACTTGGCCGAAGGCAAAAATCTGGTGGGGGCGTTCTGGCAACCATCGGCGGTGCTCTGCGATACCGAAACGCTCGAAACGCTCCCTGCACGCGAAGTCCAATGCGGGTCCGGTGAAATCGCCAAATACCATTTCCTTGGCGGTGGGCCCCTTGATGGTTTGGCGTTGGCCGACCGCGTCGCGGCCTGTGTACGGATCAAAGCCGATGTGGTCGCCGCCGATGAACGCGAAGGTGGTCGCCGGGCGGTCCTCAACTACGGACACACCCTCGCCCACGCGTTGGAAACCGCAGGGAACTACGGGCTCAAACACGGTGAAGCGGTCGCGGTCGGGTTGGCCTATGCCGCCGAAGTTGCCGTCCGGTTGGGTCGCATCGACCAGACGCGGGTCGCGGAGCATTATCGGGTGCTTGCCGCGTACGGGTTGCCGACCAAGGTCCCTGACGGGCTCGGCTCTGAAGATCTGCTGCCGTTGTTTGTTCGAGACAAGAAAGCGCTTGACGGGATCACGCTGGTGCTAGACGGCCCCCACGGGGTTGAGCCGGTGGTTGGGATCGACGCGGGCATCCTCGCCGATGCGCTTGAGGCGGTGCGCTAACGGTGCCCAACCTCACCGCGGGATTAACACTCCCGGCGTTGCTGGTCACGGATCGTTTGCCGGCGGTTCGATCCGCGATGATCGCCCATACGCTCGATGCGCTGGTGGTGAGCGAACGAAGCAACATCCGGTGGCTGACCGGGTTTCGCGGTTCGAGTGGGGTGGTGCTGGTTACCGCCGAAGACCTGGTCGTGTTCACCGATGGCCGGTACACCCAACAGGCACCGTTAGAACTCGCCGCAGCCCAATGTCCGGGCCGGGTCGAACGAAGCTCAGCGCTCGAACGTGATGTGGCGGCCCAACTCAAATCAACCATGACGGTCGGGCTTGAGTCTCGTGCGGTTCGTTGGGCGGAACTGCTGCGCTGGGAACAAGTACTTCCGTCGCCTCCCGTACCGGTCCCGTCGCTGATCGAAGAACTGCGGGCGGTTAAAGACGAAGCCGAACTGGCCCGTATCGGCGCGGCGGCGGCTATTGCCGATCAGGCTCTGGCCCAATGCCTTGAGCACCTAGTCGGCGGGACCAGCGAACGTGACTTCGCGGAACGGCTCAACGATCGAATGCGGGCGCTGGGAGCGAACGGACCGGCTTATGAGACGATCGTGGCTTCCGGACCAAACGCCGCTCATCCCCACGCCCGGCCCAGCGACCGAGCGTTTTGCGACGGAGACCTGGTCATCGTTGACGTGGGGGCGGTAGTGGACGGATACCGCAGCGACATGACTCGCACGTTCGTGATCGGCAACGAACCGGTCGGACAAACCCGCCAGCTGCTGGAGGTGGTGATCGCCGCCCAAAAGGCCGGGTTGGCGACCGTGGCCCCGGGCTGCGAAGCCCGTGCGGTTGACCGGGCCTGCCGGCAGGTCATCGACGAGGCCGGGTTCGGCGAACTGTTCGCACACGGCACCGGGCATGGTGTCGGACTCGACATCCACGAACTTCCGTCTATCAACCACGCCAGTGCCGCTATCCTCCAGCCAGGCTCGGTGCTTACCGTTGAACCAGGCGTGTACCTTCCCTCCGTGGGTGGGGTGCGGGTCGAAGATCTCGTGGTAGTCACCGAGACGGGCTGTCGTCCGCTCACCTTTTCGCCCCAACCTTCGTACGAACCGGAGTTTTGATGCCGACCATCACCACCAACGACCTCAAGAACGGAATGACGCTTGATCTTGAAGACGGGCTGTTTCAGGTCGTCGACTTTCAGCATGTGAAACCGGGCAAAGGGCATGCGTTCGTTCGGACCAGCCTTCGTAACGTTCGAGCCGGTGGAACCGTCGAACGAACCTTCCGGGCGGGTGAGAAAGTCGAACGGGCAACGATCGACAAACGCGACTTCAGCTTCTTGTACCGCGAAGGCGACGATTATGTGTTTATGGACGCCGAATCCTACGACCAGATCACGGTCACACCCGAAGCGCTTGGCGATGCCGGCAACTACATCGTTGACGGATCGAGCGTGGTGCTCGAACTGTTTGGAACAGAAATCGTCGGGACCGACCTTCCGGCTTCGGTTGAGTTGACGATCGCCCACACCGAACCGGGTTTGCAAGGTGACCGTTCGTCGGGCGGAACGAAACCCGCCACCCTCGAAACCGGACTGGTCATTCAGGTTCCGTTGTTCATCGAACCCAACGAGCGAGTCAAGATCGATACCCGTAGCGGCGAGTATCTCAGCCGCGCGTGACTACCGACATTCCCGGCTTTGCCCGGCGACGCGAAGGCCGCGAAGAGGCGCTGGGGCTGCTGTACCAGGCTGAGTTGCTGGGTACCGACGTGGAAACGCTGGTGGCCGAACGAGGGCTGGCCACCGACGACTATTCGGTGTTGGTCGCCCGCGGGGTCAGCGTCAGCGTTGCCGAAATCGACGAGCTGCTCGGACGTCATCTCAACAACTGGCGAGTTGATCGCATGCCGATCATCGACCGGGCGTTGGCTCGGATCGCTGCTTGGGAACTGTTGAGTCGACCCGATATCCCGACCGGGGTGGTTTTGTCCGAAGCGGTAGAGCTGGCTGGCCAGTACTGCGGGGAACAATCCCCGCGGTTCCTCAACGGGGTACTCGGCGAGATGGCCCGCGAGGTACGAGACTGACGTGCACGGGTGCAGATGCACTGGTTGATGCCCGAAATCGAAGCCGGCGAGTTGCTGCTTCGACCGTGGCAGATCACTGACCGAGACGCGCTCTGCGCGGCCTGGCAGGATCCGACGATCCGCCAGATCGGACAAGTGCCCTCCGATTGCTCAGCGCTCGCCGCTCAACGCTGGATCAGTGGCGCGGTACTGCGGGCCGAAGCTGGGGTAGCGCTCGATCTGGTTATCGATCGGGGTGGGCACTGTGTGGGAGAAGTGGGGGTGTCCCACGTCGACAACCAACGGCGAGCGGGACTGATCGGATGGTGGGTAGCGGCGGACCAGCGCCGGCGAGGGTACGCGACCGCAGCGGTTCGGGCGTTCAGCGGCTGGCTGCTCAGCGAGGGGGGTCTCGACGCGGTGGTGGCCGAGATTGACCCTGCGAACATCGCCTCGCGGCGGGTGGCGGAAACCAGCGGTTTTCTGGTGTTGCGTGACGGTGGCGCAACCGACACCACGGTCATGGTCCGGCGGAGCCCGCAAGGCACGGCGCGAAATCCACAGCCTTGAACCCGACGCGGTTCGACGCGCGCCTGCTAGGTTGCCTTCTCGACCGTGAAATGAGTCCAGAGAGGCTCGTACGGACGAGAGAGAGACATTGTGGCTGAGCGCGAGAGGCGCCTTACGACCCCCAATCCGGGGGTCTCCTTCCAAGCACGAACCCGGGTGATGTCCGCCGATGACGTTTCCCGAGCGGTACGGCGGATGGCTCACGAGATTCTGGAACGAAATCACGGCGCCGATCAGGTGATGGTGGTGGGGATGCAAACCGGTGGGGTGGCGCTCGCTCAAGCCATTGCCGAAGCGATCGAAAACATCGAAGGCACCGGGGTCCCGGTCGGCACCCTTGATGCCACCATGCACCGTGACGATTTCGGGTTGCGCCCGGTGGTTCCCGAAGCGGTTACCGACATTCCGGTCGATCCGAGCGGTCGGGTGGTGGTCATTGTTGATGATGTGTTGTTCACCGGCCGAACGGTGCGAGCCGCGATGGATGCCATTCACAGCTACGGGCGGCCGCAGGCCATCCAGTTGGCGGTCATGGTCGACCGCGGCCATCGCGAACTTCCGATCCGACCCGACTATGTGGGCAAAAACCTGCCGACCCGCATAGACGAAATTGTTGATGTCAACGACGAAGGCGTGGACCTGGGAGAAATGGCATGAGGCAACGAGGGCCGCATCATCTGCTTTCCATGGCCGACCTGGACCGGGACGGGATCGAACAACTCCTGAACCTGACCGAGTCGTTCGCCGAAGTCGGAGAACGGCCAATCCCAAAGGTTCCTGCGCTGCGGGGCAAGACGGTGGCCTGGCTGTTCTACGAAGACAGCACCCGAACCCGACTCTCGTTCGAGACGGCAGCCAAACGGCTTTCGGCGGACACCATGAACTTCTCTGTGAGTTCCTCGTCGGTCAACAAAGGCGAGTCGTTGCGGGACACGATCGAAACGATTTCAGCGATGGGGATCGACGGAATCGTGGTGCGTCACAGCGCGGCGGGGGTGCCACAGCAGGTCACTCAGTGGACCGAAGCCTCAGTGATCAATGCTGGTGACGGATGGCATCAGCATCCAACCCAATGCCTGCTGGATCTGTTCACGGCGCGAACCCATTTCGGTGATCTCGAAGGCCGACGGATCACCATCGTTGGCGACATTCGCCATTCGAGGGTGGCTCGCTCCAACGCGTTGGGGTTCGCGACGATGGGCGCCAAGGTCACCCTGGTGGCGCCGCCTTCGCTGCTGCCCAGCTCGCTGGAAGGTTGGCCCGTTGCGGTCTGCCACAACCTTGACGAGGCACTCGAAGACACCGACATCTGCTACCTGCTGCGGATGCAACTAGAACGGCAAAAGCAGGCGGTAGTCCCCAGCCTTCGGGAGTTTCACAACGAATACGGCCTGACTGTGGCCCGCGCCGATCGGCTTCGGTCAGACGCGCTGATCATGCACCCGGGGCCGATGAACCGGGGGGTTGAAATCGCTGGTGAGGTGGCCGAACGCCCCCAGGCAGTGATCGGTGAACAGGTCGCTAACGGTGTCTCGGTGCGGATGGCGGTCCTGTTCTTGCTGCTGGGATCCGGGCTTGACGTGGTTGACAACAATCGGATAGCCGCATGAGTGACGTCGTATTGAAAAACGCAACAATCGTTGACGGTTCAGGTAGCCGCCAAGGTGATGTCGCCATCCGGGATGGCGTGATCCACGAAGTCGGCGAAAAGCTTGGCGGAGGCGACACGGTTGACCTCGACGGGTTGGTGCTGATGCCAGGCCTCGTTGACCTTCACACCCACCTGCGTGAACCAGGAGACGAAGAAGCGGAAACGATCGAAACCGGGTCGCGTGCCGCAGCGCTCGGTGGCTACACCGCGGTAGTGGCCATGCCCAACACCAACCCGACGATCGACTCGGCGGCGGTGGTGGAACAGGTACGTCGTTGTTCGTCCCGGGCGCTCTGTGACGTGGTGCCCAGCGCGGCGATCACGGTCGGGCGAAACGGCGAACTGCTAGCCCCGATGGCAGAACTGGTACGAGCCGGGGTTCGGATCTTCACCGATGATGGTCGAGGCGTTCAAGATCCCCGCCTGATGAGAACCGCGTTCGAATACGCCGCGGGACTCGCCCATCTGGCTGGCGGCACCGCGGGTTCAGCCAGCGGTGTGGTGCTGGCCCAACATTGCGAAGTCGACGAACTAGCCGGTCATGGGGTGATGCACGAAGGTGAATGGTCGAGTCGGCTTGGATTGCCAGGCCAACCAGCCGAAGCCGAAGAGTTGATGATCCACCGCGACCTCGCCCTTGCTGGCCTGACCGGAGGGCGCCTGCACATTCAGCATGTCTCCACCGCCGGGGGAGTCGAGATGATCCGCACCGCTAAAGCGGCAGGGATCGCAGTGACCGCCGAAGTCACCCCGCACCATCTGGTCTTGGATCATTCGCACTGCGCCGGTTTCGACCCGGTGTTCAAAGTACATCCGCCGCTTCGGACCGCGGCCGACGTAGCGGCGCTGCGGGCCGGCTTGCAGGACCAAACGATCGACGCCATCGCCACCGACCATGCACCGCACACTCAGCAAGCCAAGGAATGCTCGTTTCTTGATGCGGCTCCAGGGATGCTCGGTTTGGAAACGGCGTTAGCTGTGGTTCTGACCGAACTCGACCTTGACTTGTCGACCGTGGTTCGAGTCATGTCGATAAACCCGGCTCGTATCGCCGGGCTCGACCACCGACACGGCGGCCCGATCGCTGCGGGTCGGCCCGCCAACTTGACGGTGGTTGATCCGAATGTGTCTTGGACGGTTCAGGGTTCGACGCTGGCGAGTCGCAGTTCCAACACCGCCTTCGAAGGTCGGGTGTTGCGCGGCGGGGTGATTCACACCCTGTGCGATGGTGAGTTTGTTGTTCGAGATGGGGAGGCAACTCGTTGAGCGAGCTGCGGGAATATCAGTTGGTCCTGGCCGATGGTGAGGTGTTCGAAGGAGAAGGGATCGGGGCTGATCTCGGTGATGGCATCGCGGCTGGCGAGGTGGTGTTTAACACGGTGCTCAGTGGCTATCAGGAGGTCATCACCGACCCTTCCTATGCCGGACAGATCATCACGTTCACCTACCCGCACATCGGGAACTACGGCGTGAACGCGGTTGATGACGAGGCGGCCCGTCCGTTCTGCCGAGGG
>Ga0208785_1001220_pt1 | contig 11406 bp, 17 predicted proteins | sample DEB08_DNA_2_FD_185499 | JGI IMG/M metagenome (GOLD analysis project Ga0208785, IMG submission 185499) | Aqueous microbial communities from the Delaware River and Bay under freshwater to marine salinity gradient to study organic matter... | ecosystem: Environmental > Aquatic > Marine > Coastal ...
AAGTCCACGCTGTTTAATGTAACACTAGCGTCTGTTAAAACAAATTTTGCCAATGTGTACTCCTTTCAGTACTAATTGTATATATTATAAATGAATTGTAGTCTTGTTTGTTATTCTGTTTGTTACTTGCCAAAGATTTCTATAAACAATTTTTGTTCATTTGCTTTAAACCATTTGTTTAATTTAGTTTTACAATCATCACACGTATAATACCTTGTATTGGGTAAATATCTTTTTTGTTTATCCCAATATAGTTTTACCCATTGATCGCCACTTGTTGTTAACCTTTGGTCGTTATTATTTGCTACTATTGAATTTGAACAAGTTCTAGTTACTGGTATTGCACCGGAACATTTCCATAGTTTTTGATTTTTTGACATTTTTTAACACTCCTATTATTTTGTCTATTTTAAATTATACCACATTAAGTGGCTTATCTCAAATTGTCTATTCTATGCCGATAGTTGCGTGAATACCAAAACTTGGACTAGTTCCAGATATTGTATACGATAGTCGCCAATAATCATCAGTAACTGCACCTGCAACACTTTGAAAATCTGATCCTATTGCTGTTATATCTGTAAAGGTTATACGATCTGTTGGACTTGTAAAACTAGCGTTGTCATCTGATTGTAATTTAAACGTAACTGTTGGTGTTGATGTACCACTAACGCTATAACAATGTATTGCTACGTATGCTTTTTCAGCTGATGTTAAAGCACCTAATTGATACGCTGCACTATTACCTGTTGCTGTTAGGTCGCTATCTAACGCCACTGTACCTCTTACAACAATATCTGATGATTGTGATTTAGATATTGTAAACGGTGCTAACTCGCCTACTGTACCAAACATTTGATAACTAAATAATGTTGACTTCATAAAGTAAGCTGTGTTACCTACACCTGCGTCTGGTATGGTTGTAACAACTAATTCGTTGCCTATGCTTGTACCAAGTAGTGCGTCTGGTAGGTTTGCCCCGGCTTCATAAAAACCGTCCATTGATAACGTACTATCTTTTAATCCACCTAAAAGTGATCTAAAACCACCACTATTAATTGTGGTTGCGTCTTGTTCTTCTGCTGTAATATCTAGGTTAACGCTAGTTATGTGACTTGATAGATCATAACCACCACTAAACACTTTGCCGTCATTAAAAACATATTTAGCCATTATCTACTTCTTCCCACGCCTCATTAATATCTGGTGTACTTTTATCATCTTTTTTATACGTACCGTCTTTTTTTCTAGCACGTCTTTTTTTAATTGTAGTAGGTTGTATGTGTCCACCTTTAATTAATGACTTAGCAATATTTTCATCATCAATAGTTATAGTGTCGCCCTTGACTTTATCCATAACTTTTTTATTACCAATTATCTTATATTTCGCCATTAGCTACCTTTCGTGTACACTTGTATTTCTAAATTAGCACCTACGCCGTCAACACCGTTTAAATTAACATCAGCTGCGTAATTGCTCATATTTACTACCCTTGCGTCTGTATCGCTTAGACCAAGTGTTTTATTATTATATATTATTTGTCGTATGCTTGATGATCCACTACCTGTAACAAATGCGTCTAATTTATCTTGTGCTGTTCTACTATCTGCACGTTGTACTGCAACTAACATATCAAATGTATAGAGGTCTGTTCCACGTTGCATTGCTAAATCAAACTCTATTGCACTTGGTATAAAGATTGCTACCGGGAAGTTTATAGCGTTATCTGGTACTGTGTCATAACAACGTATGCCACTTATGTTGCCAACAGTTGTTTTTAAACCGTCCCTAATCTCTGATAGTGTAGCCATTACGCCATACCATAAACTGTGCCTTTGCGAAATGGTGCAATCATACGTGTAATTTCTCTGTTTTGTTGTATATTTACTACACCGAAATCGCCGACACCTGCAACGCCCAATGGTGCGTTCCTCATTGCAAACAACTCACTAGCTAACATTAATGTAGCTTGTCGTATTTGCTCTGGCACACTTGCGTAACCCCAGTTAGCTGTAATTTCTGCCCTAGGTCTGTTGCTTGAAAAATCTAATGGCCATTCATTACTACCGTCGGATATTAATTCAATAATGTAGTAAGGATTGCCTGTTATACCACCAACTATACCGTTTATAGGTAGCACTTGGTAGTAATTACTTGCAACGGTAACTTCATACGTTCCGTCATCATCATCATCATATTTAACAACTAAACCTGTTGTTGTACTTATATCATCTACACGAAGTCTGTATGGATCGTTTGTAAAAAACTTTCTTGCCGAAGCTGATCCGTCTGCGTAGAAGTAACGACCACAAAATGTATCAATCTGCCTACTAGCTGCATTAATTGCGTCGTCTAGTAGATCATTGTCTTGACTATCGTCGTTTGGTATTCCAACAAACGCTTTTAATTCATTTTGAGTACAGTAGCCGTTAGTTATGGACATAGGTTATTTACCTTTTTTTCGGCCTTTACCTGTGCCACCTTTCATTTTTTTACCGTAACTTTTACCTTTTGGCATTGTTACTTTTTCTTTTCTACTTTTTTTTCGGCTTTAGGTTTTGCAGTTTTTGTTTCAACTTTTCCACCTGCTGCTTTAATAGCTTTTTTAACTTCCTCAGCACGTTTTGCCTTTCCGTAGATTTCATAATGCTTTAATTCTTTCTTTAAAGCGTCTATTAAACTTTTTTTATCTTTTGCCATAATGTTCTTTCTAAGGGTTTAGTGTGTCGGTTGCCCGACACACATAAACCAATTTAATTAAAAGGTTGGTGTAACCAATCCTGTTCCAGATATTTCTGAGATACCACTTGGATATCTTCCAGAAGCAAATGCGTTGTATCCATAAACAACCATTTTTGTTGTTAATGATCCAGCGTTTGTTTCTTCAAATTTTAGTTGGAAGATGTTATCTTCAAATAAAATCATATCATCTGTTTTCATAATAAGGATACTATCCTCATTTGTTCCTGTACCCTCGTTTGTAGGTATGTTAGCGTCGGTTATAACTGGAAGTCCTAAAAGATTTCCAACTACGTTACCGTAAGCTGCTGCTTCGCCAACACCTACTGCGTTGTCTGGGTTGTTACCAGCTGGAACTACTAACGGTCTGTTAGAACTGTCAAGTCCTGCTGTAATGAAACCCCAACGTCTTGGGTGCATAACAATAGCTGTTGCCGGTGCAAATCTGTTTGAGTTTACCTCTTGAATTGCGTCGGCTAATTTAGGATAAAGTTCAGCAACAGTTGGACTTGCGTCTGTATATGTTGTTGTATTTATTGATCCTACATTTTTTATTCCTAATGGTTGTCCGGAAGATCCAGAACCATTAATTAATAATGCGTCTAGCTTTGAGTAGTAAGCTGCAACAAGGTCGCCAAAAATGATGTTTTCTAAGCTAAAGCCCGGTTGTCCACCACGCTCTAATGCTTGTCTTGAAACATCTTGTTGACCTGCAACAGTATCAACGTTTACAGTCAATAGTGTATCGTCAATGTTAGTTTCTGATACGGCTGAGTTCTGTGTAGCTTGTTCTGCTGCTGTTGATCCAGTAGTAATTCTGGATACTTCTACTTTCATACCAAATGCTGGTAATGGTTTTTTAGGTACAGCGTTATATACTGCTGATCCTGCTCTTGCAATAGGTGCGTACTCATCAACTAAGTATTGTGGTACAACTAACCCTGTAAAAGCACCAGTTCCAACATCTCTAGCTTCAAACTCTTGGTGTTTGTTAAGTCTTTCTTGTGCTGAAAAATCGCCACTTTGTGAACGATAAGCGTCTGCCATAAAACTATGATCGCCGTCTTTACGGTACATATCTGGTTCTACAACCTCTACGACTGCTTCCCTTTCGCCCAAGTCATCATCTTCAACACCAAGTTCTTGTCTGCTTTCTTTAACTGCTTTAAGAGTTTCAGCTGCTTCTCTTGCTTCGTCTATTTTTACGTTTAAGTCCTTGATTTCAGCGTGAAGTTCTTTTGATCTATCAAATTTAGCGTCAAAATTTTCCCCTGCTTCTAATGTTTCAAGTTCTTCAACTAGACCGTCAAGTTCTGCAACTTTGCTATCTCTAGCTTCTTTTAATTTTTGCAATGTTTTTCCTTTGTGTCTTGTTTTTATACTTCTGCGTAAGGTGTAATTAATAAGTGTGATACACGGCTTTAATTACGGCGTTACGTCTTATTTGCGTATGTTATCCCTTTCAAGTTGCATTTTTAACAACTCTACTTTAGGATTACTACGCTTTTTATCAACGTCATCACTTTCAGCGACTTTATTAATAAAACTTTCTAAAACTTCTGTGGCTTGTTCGCCATTTCTTGCTTCTACTAATTCTTTGTGTAGGTTATCAAGTTCAACACCTCTAAGTTTTGCACCTGCCCAAGGATTAGCCGGGTAGGTTACAACTGATACATCAAATAATCTAGCTTCTGTAACTTCCCTGTTTTCTTCTCTTGCGTCAAAATCATCACGAATAGCTGCAAACGCAAATGACATTTCGTTTAGATCGCCACGTTTCATTGCACTAGCTATTTCTGCAACTGTTGGGTTTGACGGATCAAGTTCGGCTTTTACAAACAATCCGTAGTCATCTTCTTCTAATTCTAATGTACCACTTGATGTTCTAGCCAATGGGATACCGTCGTGATTTACTAAAAACCTTACGTCATCTTGTTCTTGTAATGTTTTCTTAAAAGCACCCGGTTTAATTGTTTCGGTGTATTGTCCTCTTTGATCTCTTACGCCGTAACCCTTGTTAAATACAGAAGCATACCCAGTAAACAACAATGTATCTTTATCATCATCATTACGTTGTTCTACTGCTGAAAATGTAAAACTTCTATTTTCGGTTTGTCTATCCATTTCTTTAAGAATAGTGTTGCGTTTTTGCATATCTATTGTTTGTGATATAGCAACTACTTTATCTATTTTGTCCATTAGCTTATACCTCTTTTTTTTCTCTTTTTTTTCGTTTTGTATTTTTTCTTTTTTTGCTCTAGGTTCTAATGCACCCTCACTTACAAGCTGTGCAATTTTTCTATCTGCCCAGTCCCCTGCTTGTGTTGGATTAGTCCAAGGATTAGAACCCCACAACAAAAATGCCACGTCGGAAGCTCGCCAAGTATCTGGATCATTAGGATTACTTGCTTCTCTATCTAAGTCGGATAAGTGTCTTTTGTGCCACGCACCCATTCTTACAATTTTATCTATGCTTACATCTTCGCCATTAGCCATAGAACGTGCTTCACGTTTTGTTTTATCTGTAAGTCCGTCCCCAGCTTTGTTTAAATTATCTAAACCACGTTGTGCATTAGTTTGCATAAACTTTGGTGGCTTTCTATCTACTTCTCTTTTTTCTACGTCTTGATCTGTTGATTTTTCTTCTTTTTGTTTAGCTTCGTTAATTAATATTGCTTGTAATTGTTTTTCAGCTTCTTCGTGTGTTTTGTGACAACCCATTATAAAACCGTCATCAAGTTTTACAACGGCGTGTCCCTCACACTCTTTATTGTCCATTTGTATTTCGTATGGCATTAGTCTGGCCTTACTACTATTACATTTCCAGACGCACTAGAACCAATACAATACAATTCGTTGTCTTGTGGAATACGCATTGTTGTTGAAGCATTGTTTGCAAGTTCAAATCCTGTACTTGTTGTAACATTAGAACCACCTAAATATATAGACGAACCGTGTTCGTTATGTATGTATATTTGTTGATGAGAATTTACGCTATCTATAATTTTTGTTGCTGTTGTGTCGTTTACTGCAATACTTTCACTAATCATTTGGTAACTCGTTTGTTGGATCGTGTTCGTCTATACCTTGTGGTGTTGCAAGTGGATCTACTAGCCCACCTTGTAAACCTATATAAAACTTGTCGCCACCCTCATAAGGTTCTAGTTCCATTTTTGCCCTTGCTTCATTTGGTGTCATTACACCAGATGAAATAGCAACTTGAAATCCTCTAACCCTACTTAGTTGATCGCCACGTGCAAATTCGTCTGTATCTAATCTAACATATTGTTTACCCGGTAATAATGAACTAAAACCGTCCTCTATGCGTCTAATCCACGGAAGTAGTGTATGTCTTACAAATGCAAGTCCGTTACTTTCAATATTCGAATAAACGTTTGATCCGTCTTTAGATAACAGTAAATGTGCTGGTATTCTAAATACTCTTGCAATTTCATTAACTATCTGTTCACGTGCTTTTATTAGCTCGTCCCCTGCCGAAGCACTTATTGCTTTCCATTTTAAACCACCTGTAAGAACTGCTGGTTTTCTATTTCTTGAATGATTGTTTAACCAAGTTTCTTTTAACACATTAGCTTGTTCAGCTGTAAGTTCTCTATCTGTTTCTAAAACTGAACTTGGTGTACCACCTTGACCATAAAACTGTGCAATGTGTCTTTCCATTGCTAATGCAAGTCCATAAGTATTTCCATTTACTCTTAATGGACTAACACCAATAAGTTGTCCGGGATATGAATACCAAGTGAAATGTAGCATATTGTTTTTTGTAATCTTGCGTTCATCTTTGCCATTAGCGTTTGTAATAAAATAACATTTTTCGCCATACTGCATTTCTACTTTAATTTTGTCTGGGTGTACTGGTGTTAACGCTACTGGTCTGTTTTGTCTATCTCTATCTACTAAAACAAATGCGTTACCGTGCATTGCCATTGATGTAATGATTTCGTGCATAACTTGAAAGATTGTTTGGTTTGCATTTGGTGTTTCTAAAAACTTTGGTTTATCTGTAAATATTGTCTTTGCACTATCGTATCTAAGTGTTTTAACTGGTAATAACGCAATACTATCAGCTAATAATGAAATGGCACTAAATACTGTTGAAATGCCTAATGCTGATATTTCGTTTACTTTTTCCCCGGTGTAGTTATAAAGCCCACCTTCTCTGAGAGCTAAAAGGTCGGTCAAATTGCCCAACGCTGCGTCCCTGTTTTCTGTTCTTTTGAATAAACTCATCTAACTGTTAAATAACTTCCTAATATCATAAACGCACCTGCCACTATAAAAGCAAGTGATGTATTTAATGTATATACACCATAAATTATAAGTCCTGCACCTAATACTTCAGTTAGTGTTGTTATATAGTTTTTCATCTATCCTTTCCTTTGCTATTTTATAATTAACATCATTTAATTCAATACCTATAAATTCTACATTATTATCTATACAAGCTACACCTGTTGTTCCACTTCCCATAAAATTATCTAATACAACATCATTTGGTTTTGAAGCAATTTTTAATATTCTATCTGCTAAAGCTAGTGGCATTTGTGTTGGGTGTACTCTTTCTGCTTTTGGTATATTATGTGGCACATACCATACAGAAGTTAATGGATCATCAATACCACAATCAGTATTAAGGTAAATATTATCGCCTTTTGATAAATGGTAAATAATTTCATAATCTAAATGAAACCTAGATTTTGTACTATCAAAACTACCTGCATATTTCCAAATAATATAACTTTTAAAATCTAACTGTTGAAATGCGTTTGTAAATTCAAGCCAATGTGGTGTTCTAAGTTTTTTATTTGCTGTTTTACTTTTAATATTAAAAAATAATTGTCCACCGTCTTTTAATATTCTTTGATATTGTTCAAAAACTTCATCAATAAATTGTGAATATAATTTTAAAAATAATATATCTTTTTTGTCTGCTTTATATCCTGCACCAGAAATATCTTCATAAGGTGGACTTGTAACAATTAAATCAATAGAGTTATCTGGTAACTCTTTCATTACTTCTAAACAATCGCCATTGTATAATTTCATAAATTAATTATCGCTACTTCTGGTTCATCATCTAGTGGATCTGGTGCAGTTATTCTATCTAACATCATTACCATTGCAATACAGCTATCAATCTTTCTTTTTGATCTACCTTTAGATAATCGCCAACCCATATCGGTTGTTCGTTGTGCAGCTGACATAACTTGGTCTGTAAATGTTGGATCGCCATTATGTCTAACTTTATTATTTGCAATCAAGTCATAAGCATTGCCACACGCTGGTATCATTCTTGAATGTGTCTGTGGAAAGTTGACCATTGGTACACCTCTATCAAGCAATACTTGTGCTGAACGTTCAAAAAATGCTGGATCGTATGCTACTTCTTGAACCTTATACTTTTTCATTAGATCAACAACAAATGCCTCTATTTCTTGATAATCCATAAAGTTTTCGTCTTGTGGTAGCCATATCTTTGCTTGTGTGTAAATTACGTCATTTTCATCTTTTTGTCCGTACACTATGGCAACGCTATCGTGTCTTAATGCCATATCAATACCTACAAACAAAGGTCTATCTGGACTAAGTGTTAATTGTGTATCTTCACACGCTAACCATTGTTCTATCTCAATCCAACTTTCCTCATCTGTTCTAGTCCATTGATTTAAGTGATAACGTTGAAATTCGTTTATAGGTAATGATTTCATTCTACGTCTAAGGTTTTCTATTGGCCACCAATCATTAGGTATAGCCGGGTTTACTTTTTCCCAAATATCCTCATCTTTTGGATCATCTTCTTCATTTGCACCAATCCACTTAAAATAAAACTCTGGATCTTTTTGTTTACCTTTTTCTTTTAGAATGCCACGTTGATACATACGACCTGCCATACTATCTAAATCGTGACCTGCTGTTGTAATATTTAGCACTAAACCGTCTTTACGTTTTGCTGTGTTGTTTGATAAAACATAATGTACACGTTCTAAGTTAATATTATTCCATTCGTGTATCTCATCAGCTATAAAACAACTATTACGTCCACCGTCTGCTGTTCCTGCTTTTGCTGCAACTCTAAATGCTCTACCCGGTGCGTTTTTTACTTGTATTTCGTTTTCAAACGTTTCAACCATATCTCGTAAAAAGATACTTTCAGTACACATAGTTTTCATAGTTCCAAAAACTAGGTTTGCTTGTTCATAACTTGCAGCAGCTACGGCAACAAGTGGGGAAGTGACACCACTACCAAGTAGTTCATACATTCCTATTGCAGCTGCTAGTGCCGTTTTTCCATTTCCTTTCGGCAAGCCGATAAGAGCTTCTCTATATTTTCTTTCGCCATTATCTCGTATTTCATATAGATCGTATATGATTGCTTTTTGCCAATCATCAAGCGTAAATGGTTCGCCGTAAAAATCGCCCTCGCCGTGTACACAAAACTTTTCAATAAATTTAACAACTCTTGCACCTCTTGTTTCTGGTAAAGTAATCATTCTTCTACACACATTTTACAAATTATCTTGCTTTCGTCTGGATCATAGAATAGATCATAACATTGTTCACACATCAATATATATTCAACTGCACCTGCCATTACTCGCACCTTTCACATTTATACATACGACAATTTAAACACTTATTGTGATACCTTGCATAAAAATAACGACTGCAATTTTTACAAGGTTTTATATAATCACTTTGTTTGTTTGTTACCATTTTTTAATTTATCTAAAATAAATTCTTGTAATTGTTGGTGTTTTATACTTAGTTGCATTTTATCGTTTTCTTCTAATGATTTAACTAATATAATTACTATTTTTTCTAGTTCATCATCTGTAAGTACATTGTGCCAATCGTTTACAAAATCAATTAGTTTTTCTTTCATATTGTTCCTATTCTTCTTCTAAAACTAATAGACGTGGATCTACTAATTCTTTTTCTTCATCATCTGTTAAAAGCTGTTGAAGCTGTTTAAAACCCATTTGTGCTTCGCCAAACGCTATACCTAGTCTTTGTCTAGCTAATGGTGTTAATCCTAACTCTTGCTCTAATTTTAATACTTTTTCTTCTAATTTCAGCGTTAGCATAATTAATGGGTTTATTGTAGGTTGTCCCGTTGATCCGACTGATAATAAACCTTTATTGCCCATATTTTGTATAGTACGATTAGCACGTTCAACTTCGTCATAATATTGAAATAAACGATAAAATGCCGGGAAGTCAACTCGTTGTGCTGTACTAGCTAATTCACTATTCCAATATTCTTTCCAGTAGTTACGTGTTTTAGTTAACCACCTTGAATTAGGTTTTGGTGTTTCAAATGATTTACCACCTTGTATTACGTTCAATGAATTATCCCTATGCCCTGTAAGTTTATCTTTTTGTTTTGGTAATCTACCCCTTTTAGCCATTATAGACTTCCAATTAACTCGGCTTTTTGTCCTGTTAGATTTTGCCAACGGTCTATAATTACTTGGCAATATTCTGGATCTAATTCTAACATAAAGCAATTACGATTTAATTGTTCACAAGCTATTAATGTTGAACCACTACCACCAAAAACATCTAATACGTTTTCATTGTCAATAATATCTAAAACCCAAGTCATAACTTTTATTGGTTTAGCTGTTGGGTGTAATTTTTGTTCACTAGACCAATGATGTTGTAATATTCTTGTTTGTTTACCAAAATTAGTCCAAGCTAACTCAAATTCACTAAACGATAAATTTGGATTTTTTTTATCCCAACATAACCAATCATTGTTCACTGGTAATATATTTGCATAATAATTACCACCCCATACACACGAATATTTTGCGTAATCTAATAATGGTAAAATATCTGCTTTATTTTTATCCCAATCATTACCACGATAAAAGTCTTTTTTTCCACTACCTAATGTCTGATTGTTTGCGTCTATGCCGTATGGTGGATCAATTAAAAGTAAGTCTATCGTGTTGTGGTTAATTAAAAAATCTAAATGTTGTTTATTAGTTGCGTCCCCACATACAAGCGTATGATTGCCTAATTTGTATTTTTGACCAACTTTAATTTCTGTTGATCTTATTTCTGGTGCTTCATCTTCTATGACTTCTTGTTTTTTAACTAAAGCTAATAAATCTTTTTCATCAAATGATGTTGCTTCTAATAATTCTAAATCACTTGCAACTGATCCAAGCATATCTGCTAAAAAGTCCTCATCATACGTACCAAGGTCTGATGTACGATTATCAGCAAGTGCAAACGCTTTTGCCGTTAATTCATCATCATCAGTAAAAAGTACAGCTATTTTATCCCAACCAAGTTGTTTAGCTGCTGCAAGTTGATGATTACCAGATATAACCGTTCCGTCCTTAGTTGCAACGATTGGTTTACGTTGGCCAAACTTATCGTAGCTTTTTGCAACAGCTTCTACGTTACCTACTCTAGGATTGCCGTCAAGGTGTTGTAATTTATCTACCGGGTACGCTAATGGTTTTAGATCGTCTGCTATTTTATGTTTATCGGTCATAATATCCTTCGTATTTAAAATCTTACTTTAAACAACTATGTAACAACATACTACTACATAACACTACAAAACATTGATATTTAAAAACAACGCATAACTAAAAATTAGCTGTAATTTGGGTAGAAAAAAAGTGAGC
>Ga0208785_1001225_pt1 | contig 11382 bp, 18 predicted proteins | sample DEB08_DNA_2_FD_185499 | JGI IMG/M metagenome (GOLD analysis project Ga0208785, IMG submission 185499) | Aqueous microbial communities from the Delaware River and Bay under freshwater to marine salinity gradient to study organic matter... | ecosystem: Environmental > Aquatic > Marine > Coastal ...
GATAGCCCTTCAACTACATCTTCTATAACTTATAAAACACAACAACATAAAGAAGCAACTGATACTCAAATAACTACTCAACCTGCAGGTGAAAAAAGTACAATAACATTAATTGAGATAGGTGCATAATGGCAATAAATAAAATAGATGCAATATTATCTTTAGCTCCTAATTCTGAATTTGTTATGTCTGGAGATGAAATTACAGAATGGCATAGTGAAGATATAACACAACCAACTGATGAAGCTATTGCTACAGAACAAGCTAGGTTACAAGCAGAGTATGATGCTAAAGATTGGCAAAGAAACAGACAAGCAGAATATCCATCATTACAAGATTGCATACACGCATTATTAGATGGTGGCGATACGCTTACAGATTTACAAGCAGCTAGACAATTAGTAAAAGACAACAATCCGAAACCGAGTGAATAATGAGTACATTAAGAGTAGATAATTTAGAAGAATATAACACTAATAGTGGTGTAACGATTGATGGTGTTTTAATAAAAGATGGAACTATTGAAAGCACCTATTTAGATGCGTCAACTACTGAAACAATACAAACTTTAACCTCTAGCTCTGGTGTGCTTACTATAAATATGAACAATGGTAAAGCAGGAACTATAACCCTTACAGAAGATATAACTGATGTTGATTTTACTAATGTTCCTACAAGTGGATATAGTGAATTTATTTTACAAGTAACTCAAGCTTCTTCAGCTTCTTACACTATAGATTTGGAAGACATGTCAATCAATGGTGGTGCTGATGTTGCAGCAAAAGTAGCAACAGGAAGCGAATCAACTGTATCCGTAGAAAATAACTCTATAAATAGATATGAGTTTAGATTTTTTAATGCTGGAGCACCTCAGTTTCGTGTATTTAAAGATTTTGTTGACTTTACTACGGGAATAAGTAAAACAAATCTTATTCTTCATGTAGATGCTTCTAATTCAAGCTCATACAGCGGTTCTGGAAGTAATTGGCAAGACTTAAGTGGTCAAGGAAATCATATGACACTAAACGGTGCTACATATACAACAACTAGTGGAGGAGAATTTACTTTTGCTGGAACTAGTAGTAGTTATGCTTGGACAAGTAATGCTGTTATTACTGGAAACTCTGCTCGTACAGTTTCATGGTGGCACAAAGGAACTAGTTATGATGATGACCCAGCAGTAGCTTTAGGTAATACTAGAAATGCAAATGAAATGTGGGTTCTGTCATTACAAAGTACTGGAACTACAATAAATATTTATGGATGGACAGGTCCTTATGATGAGACCGGCCTCTCACTTGGAGAAAATACTAGAGATGGAAACTGGCATAATCATACAGTAACTTGGGATGCTTTGAACCCAGGTACTCTTAAGGTTTATGTTAATGGTAGTTTAACAGCAACTATCCAAAGAGGTTCTGGTGAAGCTTACAATACATCATCTGGTGTTACCATTGGTGGAAATGATGAAGGTGCAGATAGATTTTTTGCAGGAACAATAGGTGAAGTTGCTATTTACAATGATGTTTTAGATGCCTCTGTAATAAACTCTAATTATATAGCTACTAAAACAAGGTATGGATTATGACAGAACCTACCATAATTGACGCTCTAAAATATTTTAACACTGAAATAACAGACTGGTATGGCTGGAGTGATACTGGCGAAATGACTTATGACAAAATATTTTTACGAAACTCTGATGCTACTCTTCCGACTGAAGAAGAAGTAACTGATAAACTAGAGGAGTTAACAGTTGAATACAATCGTTTTGTCTCCTATCCAGATTTAAGAGAACAATTAGACAAACTATTCCACGATATAGATGGTGGACTTTTAGGAGAAGATGCTAAGACAGGTTCTTTGTATCTTGCCTTAAAAGAAGTAAAAGACAATAATCCAAAGCCGGGTGAATAATGAGTACATTAAATGTTAATAACATAGAAGAAAGAACTGCTGGTAGTGGTATAACTATTGATGGTGTATTAATACGAGATGGTTTAGTAGACGGTGTTGATGTATCTGCAATAACAGATACAGATACAAATACAATTAAACAAGTTGTTTATAGAGAATCTACAACAGAGTACAATAGGTCAAGTACAACTTTAGAAGCGGCTGCTGATTTTTATATACTTATAACACCAACAAGTACTACAAATAAAATTTATGTAGAAGCAAGTATGGACGTTCGTAATTTTTCTAACACTGATGGTGGATATGCACTTTGGTATAAATCTACTGATGGTGGTACTACATACTCTGCTGTCACTAATTCAGCATCATTCTTTTACGCAACAGGTAATGGACATAGACAACATTATATGAATTTTCACGATACAGCAGGTACTACAAATGAAATTAAATACCTAATGTATATAAGAAGCTGGGGTGGAGGAACTTTGGTATGGAATTGGCAATCATTAAGTTCTGTAACAAATGAACAATTAGCTACATTTACAGCTATGGAGTATTCAGTATGATAACTTATAGAGACGCAATTATGTCTTTAGCACCAAATGTTGACTTTGCTGTTAATGGCGAAGAAATAGCTGAATGGGGTAGCGAAGATGTTTCTCAACCATCTCACGAAGATATTCTTGCAGAAAAAAGTAGACTTCAAACAGAATATGACAATTTAGAATATGCTAGAGATAGAGAAGTAGCATATCCTTCAACAAAAGAATTTATGGAAGCCTATACAGAAAAAGAAATAGGTGGAGATTCAACTAAGTGGGATGCTTATGTTGTTAAATATAATCAAGTAAGAACAGATAATCCAAAGCCGAGTGGATAATGAGTACATTAACTATTAATTCTCAAGTTAAATAGTAGGATAGGTATATATGACAAGTATTTTAAAAGTAGATTCCATAGAAGAAAGAACCAGTGGTAATGGTGTTTCATTTACTGGTGCATTAATACCAGACGCATTAAGACTTGCTTCTAAAACTACAAATGAGCGTAACGCATTATCAGCTAATGCTGGTGACATAATCTATAATACCGACAATCAGATAATTGAGTTTTATAATGGAAGTGCATGGGCAGGGATAGATACCTACCTAACTATTGTAGATGAAGACAATATGGCTTCAAATAGTGCAAGTTCTGTACCTTCCCAACAATCAGTAAAAGCATATGTTGATACCCAAGTTGCTACAAAAGCAGGTATCGGAATGATTATTGCACTAAGCTAGGAGATATAAATGGCAGAAGATTTTTTTACAGTAAACGCAGCTCTAGGAACTACAGCTGATACATCAGTTTTAACAAATAGTGGTAGCGGTAAATATATTGTTATATTGTGCCAAGTAGCAAATGTTGATGGAACAAACGCTGCTAATTTATTTATGGATGTATATGACAGTAGTGCTACAAGTGCAAAAGCTATTGCACATGAAATATCTATACCAGCTGATTCGTCTTTTAATCCTATTGGTGGCAAGTTAGTATTAGAACCAAGTGATGAATTAAGAGCTTGGACTGATGTTGCTGTTGATGATTTAGAAATAAATATAAGTTATTTAGAGATTACATAACATGGGATTCTTTAAAGGATTTGGAGGAGCTATGGGAAAAAAAGCTTCAAATTATAATTCTGGTGGTAAATCTGGTAGTTTTTTTGTAAATGAACAAATGGTTCTTGAAAAAAATAACGAATGGTCAACACAAAGAGGTTCTACATCAGTTGTTCCTTTTACATCAGTTTCTGAAGCAGACTTAGATTATGACAATGGTCGTATAATAGAAGGGGCTCACTGGTTTAAACTTGGTTCGGCACATACAGCTGAACAACTTTATTACAAAAGAGCTATGTATAACAACACTGTAGATTATGGAATGGTAAGAGTTTTTATTGCCTCAGCTGCGGCTACTCCAAGTGAAGAAAAATTAAATAACAATATAAATTTTTATTATTTATTAGTAGGAAAAAAATCTGGTGCTACAACAGGTGTTTTTTCTAATTACGGCTTTGTTGAATCATCAAGTACACAATTATACAATACAAATACATCTGGTTATACAGGAACTTCAAGGGCTTGGGGAAAATCTGGTACTTATAGAAATGGTAACAAAGTAATGTTTGGTGGCGGTGGTGCTCACGGAATATATAATACTTCACAAAATTCTTGCAGTTGGGGTAATTCTGCTAATGCTATTGGTGCAGGTTGGAATGGAAGTACTTGTGGAGGTTATCCAAATAATATGCAATTAGGTTTAGGTAATAGCGGTACTGCTAGTTACAGTACTGGTGGAACATTTGAATTTTGGCTTAGAGATTAAAAAATGTTTAGAGTAAGAATATTAGTAGATGAAGCTTTAGAAATATATAATTTTGAAACTGAGGAAGAAGCTAACGATTTTAAAACAAATAGGCTAGACCAAAGTTCCATATTTCACATAGATGAGGTAATAGAATGAAAAAACACAGATTTAGTATAAGTATGATAGAATTTTTATATTCTATAAATAACCCTAGGAGAAAATAATATGGGAAATAGAGCAATCCATGTAGTAGAGACTGCTGGTGATACCACAGGTTTAAGAGAGTTTGCAAATGGTTCAGACTCTGGAATTATTATACCTCAAGGTACAACAGCTGAAAGAGAGTCTGGTGCTACAGCAGGAACAATAAGATATAACACATCTTTGAATGCTTTTGAATTTACAACTGGTAGTGATGTATGGATTTCATTAACAGAAGGTGGATTAGAAAGTTTAATTGGAGATGCTGCCGCTGACGGAAGTACAAAAGGTGTAGCAACATTTGACGCTACAGAATTTAGTGCTTCTTCTGGTGTAATAAGTATAGGAACATTAAATGCAACAAGCATTGCTGATGGTTCTGTAACAGATGCAGAGTTTCAATACATTGGAGGTTTAACTTCTGATGCACAAACTCAAATTGATTCTAAAGCTACAACAGCAAATAGATTAGATGAATTTGCAGCACCAACTGCTGCGATAGATATTAACGGACAAGTTGTTTCAGACATTAAGTTACAAAACTTTTATGAAACAGATGTTGCAGTTTCTTCATCAACTGGTGTAGTTTCAATTGATTTAGCAAATGGAAATACAGGTGCATTAACACTTACAGAAAATGTAACTGATATTGATTTTACTAATGTACCAGCTGATGGTGTAGCAACATTTACACTTAAGGTTACACAAGATGCTTCAACAGCTTATACAGTAGCTATAAATGCAATTACTGTTAATGGTGGTTCAGATGTAACTGCTAAAACTGTTGGTGGCGGTGGATTTACAATGTCATCCACATTAAGCGGAGAAGACATTTTGTCCTTTATCTTTTTTGATGCTAGTACACCACTTTTAAACGCTTTACAAGATTTTAGTTAAGGAGTTTATATGCCTTTAGGTGCAGGATTTTTCGTCTGGTCGGGAATGGCTGGAGTTTCAGAATTAGATATTGAATATATGGTACTAGCTGGAGGTGGCTCTGGCGGTATGAATAACAGTTACTGGGGTCGTTCTGGTGGAGGCGGCGGTGGTGGCTGGCGTTCATCTATGGCTGGAGAATCTTCTGGATATGGTTCCAGTGGCGTTGAATCAACTTTATTATTTACTAAAGAAACTACTTATACAATTGGTGTAGGTGGTGGTGCTGGAGGTACTTCTTCAAGAGGTGGTTCTAGCTCAATTGCGGGTGCAGATATTTCTACTATTACATCTCTTGGTGGAGGTGGAGGTGGTCAAGGTGGTGGCTCTGGAACAAATGGTTCTGGTGGTGGCGACCCTGGCAGAGGAAATGGAACATCTGGACAAGGTGGTAATGGAAGCCCTAACTCAACATCTGGTAACGCCGGTGTAGGTGGTGCAGGTGGTGGCTCTGGTGGTAACGGAGCAAATAATGGTTCTGGATTTACACAATCTGGCGTAGGTTTAACAACAAACTCAACAGGCTCAACACTTAATATGGGTGGTGGCGGTGCTGCTTTTGGCGGTAATGGTGCTTATCCAGTAGGTTGGGGATATAATGCTACTTGGGGTGGCGGTAGTTCTTCTGGTGGAGGTGCTACTAACCGTGGTGGTGGTGGCGGAGGCGGTATGCACGCTGGTAACCACAACTATTCAAGTGAAGGTTATTATGGACCCGGCGGTGGAGGTTCTGGAAGAGTAATTATAAGATTTGCAACACCAGCTTCTCCAATAGAAGTTACTGTTGGTGGAACATCAAATTATACAACTGGAACATCTAATGGATATACATACTATGAATTTAAAAGCTCTGGAACTTGGACTTTTGCATAATGGCTCACTACGCAAAAATAGAAGCCAATATAGTAACTGATATTTTAGTTATTGATAATTTTGAAGTAGATGGTGTTGAAGACATTGATGCACAAGAAAATTATTTAGCTGAAAGATACCCAGACGATACATTTTTAAAAGTTTCATATAATACATATAAAAACGAACATGCTTTAGGTGGAACACCTTTAAGAGGAAACTATCCGGGTGTTGGTTCTATATATGATGTAGATAATGATGTATTCTACGACCCACAACCTTATGATAGTTGGACTTTAAATACTGATACATGGCACTGGGAACCTCCAGTTGCTATGCCAGTTGATAATCATGTAGATGATGAAACAGACCCAGAATTTTTTACAAGTAACTTTGTTTATGAATGGGATGAAGATAATTTACAATGGGTAGCAGCTGAAAAAGAGTACCCAGATACAGCTTTACTTGATTGGTACGAAGAATAATTAAATAATTCTGTTATAATTGAATAGGAGGAATAATGAAAGTAATTGATAATTTTTTACCAGAAGTACTAAACAATCATTTTAATAGAGATATAGAGTTGTTTCCATACAACATAAAACAAGATGATAAACTTTTTTTTGAAACTGTTATATTTGATGGGGCAAAAGGACCATTAATACCAGAAAAATTTGCATTATATTCTGTTTTATTAGATTTTATGCAAGAAAGTATGGAAGTTTCTGTAAGGAAATTATTTAGAATAAAAGCAAGATTGTATGAAAATAATCAACAAATTTCACACACACCTAAAATAGATTTAACTTTTCCTCACTACACATTTAATTATTATGTTAATGATTCAGATGGAGATACTATATTTTATAAAGAAATGTATCAAGGTTCTAATATTGATACATTTGATGAAGATTTTAAACATACACCAAAACAAAATCAAGCAGTTATGTTTAATGGATTACAATATCACAGTTTTGAAAACCCAAAATCCTCTCTTTACAGAGCAGTTATAAATATTAATTTCGAATGAGTTTATTTCCTTTAAGTAAAAAACATAAAGTTCAATATTCAATTGTTGATGAGGGGGAAATTAAAGAGCATTCTTTAGGTATTTGGCAAAATGTTGATAAGTACCCAAACTATGCTAAAAAATTTGCATGCCCAGCAGTAAATTCTATAGACAATAGAGTTTTTACAATAAACAGCCCTGTTACTTGTGAGTTAACATTTGGGAATGGATTTGATGGACCTTACTTTAACTATGAGTTTGATACTAAAATACATCCAGTAGAAACAGATGTCCACAAGTTGATTAAAGGAATATTTCAAGTTGAGCATCAAAAAGGTTTAACAGTATTTCAAATTATGGCTCCTTATGTTTTTATTACAGATGATGAAATAAACATAACAACATTCGGTCCAAATCTTAAAACAGAAAATGTATTGTATGTTCCGGGCAGTTTAAATATAAGAAGTTGGATTAGAAATTTAAACAGTGCTTGGACATTGTTAGACCAAAATAGAGAAGGTAAAATTTGGTTTGATGTTGACAAACCAATGATACAAATGTTATTTGACAAACCTATTGATTTGTTTTACAACCCTATGACACAAACTCAAAAAGACTATTACAGAAATATTAGGGGTCTTTTAAAAAGCAGGAGTAACATGAATAAACTATTTAAACATATATTACTGAGAAGACCTAAAAAATTACTATGAATATCGCAGTAGTTGGGCAGGGTACTGCTGGAATAATGAGCTTATGTCATTTTCTTTACTACTCAGATTTCAATGTTACTTCTTATTACTCTCCAAATAAAAAATCATTGGGTATTGGAGAAAGTACTAATTCAAGTTTTGTTAACTTGTTACAAAAAAGCATAGACTTTGATTTAATAAATGACCTATCACAATTAGATGGAACAATTAAATTAGGTACAGTATATAAAAATTGGAGAGAACAAAATATTAATAACCCTTTACTTGATGGTTCAGTAGCTATGCACTTTGATACGAATCTACTTGCAGATTTTGTTATAGATAAGCTTAAGTATATATATGGCGAGAGGCTTACAGTTATAGAGGAAGAAGTAGATGTCAGTAATATTAAAAATAAATATGACTTTGTAATTAATTGCACAGGGTTTCCAAAAGACTTTGATAAGTATCAAATAGTTAACTTACCTATCAATTCGTGCGTAGTAAAAAATATAGATATTGCTGGAGATTGGAATTATACAGGACATAGAGCTGAAAAGAATGGTTGGGTATTTGAGATACCTTTAACTAATAGACAAAGTTATGGTTATTTATATAACGATACTTTAAATACTGAACAAGAAATATTATCTGAATTGAATACACAAGAAGCTAGTGCTGTTTATAAATTTCAACCATATTATAAAAAACATGTACTAGAAGATAATGTGTTTTTTAATGGTAATGCTGCAATATTTTATGAGCCAATGGCTGCTACATCATTGTGGATGTATGATAATGTAAATCGTATTGCTCATGATTATATGCACGGAATATATAGCGAACAACAAGCTAATACAGTATTTCAACTGACTTCTGTTGATACAGAGAACATTATAAAAATGTTTTATTATGGTGGTTCTAATTATGACTCAGATTTTTGGTCATTAGCAGTAGATTATTCACAAAGTACCCTAAAAAATCATCCAATGTTTATTAAATTACAAAATAAAGAAATACCAGAGGATGGCTGGGTATTTAATAAATGGTTTTTACACCGTGTTGCAGATAACTTCGGCTATTATAAAAGTAATGATTGAAATTAAATACACATCTCCCATTGAAGAATTACTTGAAATACCAGAGCTACATCCACAACCAGCTCGTAATTTTGTGCCAGATTGGTACAAAAGAACACCAGCAACTTTAAATAAAACAGAAGAAAACGATGGTTGGAAGTATAAAAAACTTATTCCATCATACAGAACTGTAAAAACTTGTCCTAGTTTTCATGATGTATTTGCTGAAGGTTTAGTATTAGTATCTCCATGTGATATTCATATATGGTTAGATGATGATAACGAAAATGCTGAATGGAAAGTAGCAATAACGCATCGTAGAATATTTATAGATATACATCATGACAAACAATGGCTAGATTATTATGACGGACATAAAGTTAGAAAAGTATTTAAATTAAGTAGTCCTTGGTATTTTCAACTACCTAAAGGTTATGGGTTAAGACAAATTCCTTATATGTATGCTAATCACGAAGAATGGGTTGTACCTTATGGTGTAGTAAATTCAGATGTATATTCGGAATTAAATCCACAGATATTATTTACTTCAAAAAGTAACGAAATACTTATTAAGAAAGGTGAACCTCTTTGTTACTTAGTTCCATTTAAAAGAGAGAAATCTAAAGCCACATTACTTACAGGTAAGCAAAGAGATAAACTTATACACAAACACGCTGTAGAAGGATATAAGATAAATAACTCTTTTAGAAGCGGTTATTACACTCTTGGCGAATAAAAAAATATCAATTATAGGTAGAGGAACTGCTGGTAGTTTTTCTTTAAACCATTTCAGTAAATACACAAATTATGAAATTGAATGTTATTACGATAGTAACGTAAAAGAACAAAGTGTCGGAGAAGGAAGTGCAGTTGTTATTCCACAAACACTTTATGAAACCTTACAATTTAATTATGTAGATTTAAAAAGTATAAACGGAACTATCAAAACTGGGATTAGTTATCAAAACTGGGGAGTACAAGATTATTTTCACTCTTTTGAACCTCCATATGTTTCAATACATTTTAACGCTTTAAAGCTACAAGAATATTTACAATACAAAAATAAAAACAGAGTAAAATTTATTGATTCAAATGTAAATATTGAAGATATAGATTCTGATTACATTATTAATTGCTCTGGAACACCTAAGATTGATGATAGCTTTGATAAAGCAGAATATATACCAGTTAACTCTGTAGTTTTAAATCAAATACCAGTTAATCAACAATTTTTAAACTACACATTATGTATTGCTAGACCTTATGGTTGGGTTTTTGGAATACCTTTAACAGATAAAATTAGCTTTGGATATTTATTTAACAAAGACATTAATAGAAAAGAAGAAGTTATTGATGACTTAACTAGCTTAGTAAAAGAACTAGGTTATGGAATAATATATAACAATACTTTTAAAAATATAGACTTCAACAATTATTACAGAAAAAACAATTTTACTGAAAATATATTTTATAACGGTAACGCTTCTTTCTTTTTAGAGCCTATGGAAGCTACAAGTATTAGCTCTATAGATACTGTTAATAGGAAAATATATGACATTATTAATGGAAACACTACTTATATATTTGAAAATGCTTGGTATCAAGAATGGTTTAAACAAATACAAGAAGTAATTACATTACATTATTTTGCTGGTTCTAAATATAAAACTAAATTTTGGGAATATGCAAAAGATTTAGCTACTGAATGTATGAAAAATTTTGAAGTAAAAGCTGAAATAATAAAAATGTATAAAAATAACGAAATATTTACAGACAGTTATGGTACTTGGGGTAGCTATAACTTTAAACAAAATATTGAAGGATTAAACATTAGAAATAAACTTTTAGCGTTATAATATAATTTTAACCATAAACCACCATTTATGGAGAAAGACGGGGAGCCACCAATTACCCCGTCTTTCGTTTTTTAGTTCTAAAATGACATTATGGAAGATAAATTAAATAATTTCCCAGAAGGAACGAAACGAAGTGAAGTAATTGACGAATTAATTGACCATGATGATGTAAGAGAGATTGTATTAAAACAGTTAAATTACATGAGAATTAACGGAATTAATTTAGTTCAAGATGCAGACGATTTAGTTAACCTTTATTTAAAGATTGCTAAAAAGTTTCCTGAATAGGATAATAAAAACATTAATTAAAATACACACTCTTTGAGTATTCTATGATATAATTTTTTTGTAAAATTCTATGGAGGAATTATGTCAGAAGAAGACAAAAAAGTAGAGTTAACAACTGAGCAATTAGTAAATATTGCTAATCAACTACAAAATCAAGTAAAACAAGCTAATGCTGTTATACAAGACCTTAGTAGTAAGAT
>Ga0208785_1001239_pt1 | contig 11303 bp, 13 predicted proteins | sample DEB08_DNA_2_FD_185499 | JGI IMG/M metagenome (GOLD analysis project Ga0208785, IMG submission 185499) | Aqueous microbial communities from the Delaware River and Bay under freshwater to marine salinity gradient to study organic matter... | ecosystem: Environmental > Aquatic > Marine > Coastal ...
CCGTGATTCTGAGCGGTCAAAGGTCTTTCTCAAGATCACTAAGACGAAAGTCTTGGCGGCGTATGGTCAGATCGTGGACATTCTGTTTGCTAACAAGCGTTTCCCCTTGTCGGTTGAATCAACCCCAGTGCCTGAAGGTATTGCGGAGTTTGCTCATCTACAGACACCACTCGACGAAGTAGCTCCTCTTTCTGACCCTTTTGGATACGCAGGAGACGGGCGGGACCTTCCCCCCGGCGCTTTAGAGGCTACCGAACCTAATAAAGACTTCTTAGGAGGCTTAAAAAACGAGTACGGGCAGTTACCTCTTGCAGAGGGACGCTCTCGTATGGGAGAACCGCAGATCTCTCCTGCAGCCGAAGCAGCTCGTCGTATGGAAAAGATGATCCACGACCAGCTACTCGACACCAACGCAGTCAACGTACTTCGTTCTGCCGTGTTCGAGTCAGCCCTATTCGGTACGGGTATCGTCAAAGGCCCGATGAACTTCTCCAAGACCATCAGCAAGTGGGGTCGTGATGAAGAAGGCAACCGTGAGTACCAGCCGTATGAGAAGATGGTGCCACGTATCGAAGCAGTATCCGTGTGGGACTTCCACCCAGATCCCTCTGCTTTGAGCCTTGATGACGCAGAGTACGTGATTCAACGTCACCGTATGAACCGTCAGCAGCTACGTTCGCTACAGACTCGTCCGTATTTCGATAAAGAGATAATCGCAGACGTTATTGCTATTGGACCAAACTACACCGACAAGTACTACGAAGATACTGTTCGTAACGATGAGAATGATCCGTCATACCAAGATAACCGCTTCGAGGTACTTGAGTATTGGGGCATTCTCGATGGGTACTTCGCCAAACAGATCGGGATGGATCTCCCTGCAGGGATGGATGACCTCGATCAGGTACAGATTAACGCATGGGTATGCGGACCTCGCGTATTGCGTTGTGTGCTCAATCCGTTTACTCCGGCACGTATTCCGTACCATGCCGTACCGTTTGAGTTGAACCCGTACAATATTTTTGGTGTAGGCGTAGCCGAGAACATGGAAGACGCACAGATGCTCATGAATGGGCACATGCGTATGGCTATCGATAACTTGGCACTTGCAGGTAACTTAGTATTCGACGTTGATGAAGCTGCTCTGGTTCCCGGACAGAACTTCGATATCTACCCCGGAAAGATCTTCCGTCGTCAGTCAGGTGTCACAGGTACTGCAATCAATGGTTTGAAGTTCCCGAACACAGCGGGCGAAAACATTCAGATGTACCAGATTGCGCGTCAGCTCGCAGACGAAGAAACGGGTATCCCGTCAATTATGCACGGTCAGACGGGTGTAACAGGTACGGGGCGTACAGCTTCGGGTCTGTCTATGCTGCTCGGTTCTGCCAGCTTGTCGATGAAGACGGTTATCAAGAACATCGACGACTTTATGCTTAAGCCGCTGGGTGAGGCGTACTTCCAGTGGAACATGCAATTCAATGAGGAATCGCCTGACATCGAAGGAGACCTAGAGATTAAACCTCGTGGTGCTTCGGCTGTCATGCAAAAGGAGGTACGTACGCAGCGTCTTACGGCTCTGCTACAAACGGTAGTCAATCCGATGTTGGCACCATTTATCAAGATACCTAACCTTATGCGTGAGCTGGCTATCTCCCAAGATATCGATCCTGATAGTCTTGTCAACAACATGGACGAAGCCGCTCTGTACGCAGAGATGCTGAAAGGACTACAGAATGTACAACAAGGAGCAGGCCCGCAAGGTGGCCCCGCTGGTCAACAACCCGCAGGTATGGGACCCGACGGTGGAGTACCTCAAGGAGCTTCAGAGCTTGACGCTTCGGGGGTTGGTGATGGCACAATCGGAACAGGAAATGTTCCGTCTGCAGGGGAAAGCGGCTTTACTGGAAATGCTCCTGAGTTTGAAGAATAACTACACAGAAGTTATGAAGAATGGCGCTTAATGAGGATACAAGCACAGATTTTAATGTAGGCGTTTCTGCACCTGAAGCCCCCGTGCTCGAGCCTGTCGGGGTAGAATCCCCAGAATCCCCTGACGTGGCTGGTCCATTTAACTTATTTAATGTGACGAAGGATCAGTCCGTAGAAGACACGAGCTTCTCTGAGTCATTTTTACAGAACTTGATGAATAAGGCAGGGCGTAGATATTTAGGTCCTGATGAAGATGAAACCTTTTTAGGCGAAGACTTACGGAATGCGTTTCAAAAAATAGCTGATATTGGTGATGATATTGTAAGTGTGTACGACTTTGTACAGGAAGTTCCGGGAAAAGTTGATTGGGTCACTGACAATCTTATCAAGTACAAGTACGGAATATCAGACGAAGAAGCTACGCTGGTGCGTCAGTACTTTGAGTCAGGTAGCTACATTGCAGGTACATCTGGAGTAACAGTAATCCCCGGATACGAAACTACGTATTACGATTTTCCTACAGGAGAGGGGCCCCCTGTATTAAAAAGCGAATACACAGAAGGCGTAGTTATGCAAGATCTTCCTCCACTTGCTGATCCTGCAGATTATGTTGATATATACAAATCCCTTTATCCGGGAATGACTAACGCAGGTATTAACGCGCTTATAGCTGCTGATCTTGCAAGTAAGACTCCTATTGTTAGTTTGTATGATGTAGGGAGCGGTGCACTGGATATGTTATCGAGCCCAACCATACCAGCATATCAAGCGGATATAATTGATAGTGTTGCTAACTACACAGGTGCCGTAAAAGACACTGCAAAGTCGGTTACAGATGCAACGGCAGACTACGCTAATTTTGCAAAAGACGCCGCAAGCTGGGCAACAGCCATTCTAGCTCTCGATAGTTTTGTGTCAGACCCAAATGCTAAAACAGGTATATACGCAGGTTCCGCTGCTGTTAATCTTGCTGCTAACGTGTTCGGAAGTGAAGCTGCTGCCGCTGCAGCGGGCGTAATAAACCCGATTACTTGGGCTTTAGTTGCTATTGACGTTATAGATTTTATTAAAGGCATGGATGTAGACTACGAGCGCTCTCAAGCCGTTCTAGGATATAATAACGGAGCATTCAGCGTAGATTATGTAGGCGGTGCCGACAAGGGAAGTCCTGCGTGGGCTTATGGACAAGCTAACGCTGCTTCTGACATTCTTAATATGATGGTCAAAGATTACGGCTTCTCTATTAATGAAACAAAATTCCGCGAAGTGTTTGGCGAAGTCGGTAACGAGTTTATGAACAAAGCGTACATAACCGATAGCCAAGCCTATGCTCAACAGGGCGGACGTAACGCATCGTACAGCGGAGCTGACTTAGTGTACAGTCTTATAAAAGGCGGAGCGTTTAATATCACAGATAAAACCCCAAAAGAGGTGTATGCAAGTCCTCTTGGTTCTATGAATTTTATATCCGAGCTTATTCAAAAAACAAATGACAGAGCTGTTGCGTACTATGTGCGAGATGGCATGTTTGATTTTAGTAAGCCAAATGTCAGGAACGTCATAAACCCAGATTATTTTCAAGGGCTAGTAGACGAAGGATTTTTTGAAAAAAAGAGGTACGGTTATTATGACGCTACTGATTTTAAATGGACCGAACTATCCAATGGGCGGGGCTATCAATTGACCGCCGACCTCACTCCATCCATGATTGATCAAATTAAATACACACGACCATTCTAAGAGGTACTTGAACCGTGCAACGAATTTCAGATATGCGCCCGTTCTTATTTAAGAATAGCACTACCCTCAATAACTTCTTTATGGGCATTAAACCTTCAGCAACAAGCATGGTGGCTACACGGGGCCAGATGAAAACAATGATGGCTGAGGGGGGCGTACCTGCGGCTAACCCACTTGCACAAGCTACCCCTGAACAACAAGTCATGGAGCAGGGTGAGGTAGAGCATGAAGCTATGGAGCAAGAAACTCCGGACGGACCTCCTAGTGGTGTGATCGGTTCTGAGAGCGTATCTCCTGAAGATAGCATCGCTGACGACGTACCTATGGAAGTACCAGAGGGTGCTTTTATCATTAATGCAGCCGCCGCAGAAGTAGCAGGATACGGTGACATTAAGAAGATGATTATGGATGCTATTGGTGTAGCAAAGCGTTTAGGTATTGAAATTGCTGCGGGTAATAACGAAACAAGTGAAGAAGAAGCCGTAGATTTACTTGTGTCTAAAGGCGAAGTGTATATCGAGCCTACTCTTGCGAAGATTATTGGGTACGACGTACTTGAAAAGATCAACAATCGTGGCAAGAAAGAGGTAGCTCGCCGTCAACAAGAGGCCGCAGCCGCTGAAGAACAGCAGGCAGCGCCCGCGCCACAAGCACCTCAAGCGCCGATGCAGCGTGGTGGATTCGTAAAAAAAAAGTTCGCTGACGGTGGAGATGTAAAAGGCCCAAGTCCCTCAGATGTAGCTATGGGAGATATTGAGGCGGGGTTTGAAACCCTCAGATACTACGGCGACGATCCTGTACTTCGTTTGGCGTTAGATGATCCTAAAGGTCTTTCTACGCTTGTAGAACAAGAGTACGAAGATGACTCAGGCCCTGTAGGCATGTATGACGTTGATAAAGACCTGATAACTCTGACTAGAAAAGCAATTAAGCCTTCTGATTTCGTATCGCCTCAGACTGAGTACAGTGACACTTTAGGTCACGAGCTGATGCACAAAGGGGATGCAGACGCGGGAACAACAGGATCTATTATGAAAAGCTTCCAGCTTCATGCTGTGATAGCATCTAAAAGTATCCAAGCATCTAAAGACTCTAAAGGCAGAATTGGTGATGATACGTTTAATAATACGTACCGCCTCCTTAAGAACTACGTATCAGGATTTGATAACGCTAAACAGATCCGAAAAGACATTACAAAGGCTTATACCAGCGGAAAAACAAACTCTGAGCGTGGAGATAACATCCTAGCTGTACTTGAAAACGTCCCTGAATTTAGGGAAATTAGACAAGAAGCAGAGGACAATGCCCGCAAAGTTTTAGCAGAGCGCAAGCAGCAGGCATCTAAAAAGGCGCAAGGTTTTGCTGATGGCGGGTACACCCAATCTCTTACATCGAACGATGTTGCAGAGCGCGTAGCTTCCGTCATCGGAGTACGGGAAGATGCACAATACGCAAAAGACCTGTCACGCTTAGAAAGCTCTCGCCAGCAATTTGATGACGACGATAAATCAGAAGACACTTTGCGGCACATTTTACTCGGCGGTTTGATTTCGCCCACCAACAAAGACACCTTATTAGGTAAGGTACAGGGGTTCTTAGGAGGTGTTGGTATTGAAGCCCGCGAACGAAAGAATTTTATTGGTGACTATGTTAACGAAGAGTCTGCTATAGACGCCAACAACAATAAATACGGAGCAGCGTTACGCAAACGCTACGAAACTCAAGAAGAGTTTGAACAAGCTGCGATAGACGCAGTAATTGCGCTCCGTGAAGGTAAGCCCATCGAAATAGATGGCTTAACTCCCCGTATGAGTTTTGGAAATCCTCCCAAAGAGGAATCTTCTAGAGCATCTCAGGGGAACTAAGGACAGCTACCCGTCGCCAACGGCCCTGTCACTCAACTAACCGAAGCAGCTACCCACCGAACGCGAGTGGCCCTGCACAAGGAGAAGTATCATGGCAAAAGCAAGAGGCCACCGCGCCAACAAACCTAACGATTCCTTTGGAACTATCAACAACTCAAATCTCTATCGTGGTAATTACCGTGACGACGTGTACAAGGACGACGATGAGGAGCCTGTAACCGAAATGGAAGCTCAATCGGACCCCTCGCAAGAAGAGGCCACTCCCGATGGATTCTCTCGGAAATCCAAACAGGACGACGTAGACTACAAGAAAAGGTACGACGACTTGAAACGCCACTATGACGCTAAAGTGTCTGAGTGGAAAGAAGAGAAGAAAGACCTTGCTGCACAGGGGGAATCATCCCCGCAATTAGACGCACTGACCCGTCTTAAAGCTCCTAAGAGCCTTGAAGAGTTAGAGCAGTTTAAACAGCAGTACCCTGACGTGTACGGCGTAGTTGAGACAATCTCTGCCCTGCGAGCAGATAGCACAGTAGAGGAGCTTCGTAATGAAGTGAATCGTCTGCGTGAACGTGAGCAGGATATGGAAGTACAGAAAGCCTATCAAGAGCTTCTACGTCATCACCCAGATTTTGATGATCTGCGTAACGACGACAAGTTCCTTGCTTGGCTCGACGAACAACCATCTACATTGAGCGACGGTATCTACAAGAATAACACCGACGCTAAGTGGGCAGCTCGTGTCATCGATTTGTACAAAGCAGATACAGGTTTGTCAAAAAATAAAAGAGGCACCAACGCCTCTGCCGCAGAAACAGTAACCAAACGTGTAGCGAAAGACGTTAATGCAAAAGGTACTGGTGGACAGAGGATTTGGAAAGCATCTGAAATAGGCCGCATGAAACCGCATGAGTTTGAAGCAAATGAAGCAGAACTTGACGCGGCTCGTGCAGAAGGGCGCATCGATTTTAACGCTTAACCATTAATTATGAAGGAAACTAAAGATGGCTTTTAATAGTGCATCAGGTTACAATAACCTGCCTTCTGGTAACTTTACGCCAGAAATCTTTAGCCAGAAAGTTCTTAAGTTTTTCCGTCGTGCTTCGGTTGTTGAAGACATCACCAACACCGATTACGCGGGTGAAATTGAGAACTACGGCGACACGGTTCGTATTATCAAAGAACCTACGATTACTGTATCTAGCTACTCACGTGGCGCAGTAGTCAACCCACAAGACCTTGCTGACGATCAAATCACGATGATTGTTGATCAGGCCAACGCATTTGCGTTCAAGATCGACGACATCGAAGAGCGTCAGTCTCACGTCAACTTCGAAGCTCTTGCAACTTCTTCGGGTGCATACTCGCTGAAGCGCAAGTACGACGCTACTGTTCTTGACGCAATGGCAACCAACGCTGGCTTGACTGGCGAGTCAGGTGCCTCTGTCAGTCAAATCGGAAGCATCGGTACTCTTGGTTCGGCTTTGGACATTGGTGGTGCATCCTCTCCGGGTGACACTGCAGTCAACACCATGTTGATTATGGCCTCAGCCCTTGACGACCAATTTGTACCTGAAGAGAATCGTTGGTTTGTAGCTCCTCCTTTGTTCTACAAACATCTGTTCTCTGCTGGCTCTAAATTTGCCGAAGTACAAGTCACGGGCGATGCAACGTCTCCGCTCCGTAACGGCCTTGTATCGCTTGGCAACATTGCTGGCTTTCAGTGCTACAAATCAACAGCTCTGAATTCGACTGGCGGCACGGACCAAGTCACTCTGAGTGGTCTTGCTGTTGACGGCACGGAAAATGTAATCCTTGCTGGTCACATGAGCTCGACAGCTACGGCTTCGCACATTGCGAAAACCGAAGTTGTTCGTTCGACTGAAACCTTTAGCGACATCGTTCGCGGTCTGCATGTCTTCGGTAGCAAAGTATTGCGCCCTGAAGCCATCGTTCGCGGCGTTGTTAGCTTAGACTAGGGGAGAACTAAAATATGGCTACTTATACAATCACTAATGCTGTTGCTGGCGTACCCGCTGGCGTTAAAGCACAAGTTGTAGAAGTTGTTCTTGACTTCTCTTCAACTAGCTTAACAACTTCTGATTCGGTAGAAGTATTCGAACTTCCTGCCAACTCTTTGGTTGTTATGGCAGGTCTCGAAGTTCTGACCCTTGCCAGCACTGGTTCTCCAGTTCTGGATCTTGGCGATGATGCTGATGACGACATCTTTGCTGCTGCTGTTGCAGGTCACACTGCATTGGCATCTGGCACGACAAGTGTAGGCAAGTTTTACACCGCTGCTGACACCATCGACTTGATTGCTAACACAGCAACATTCGACGGTAAAGTACGCGTGTACGCTGTTATCGCAGAACTCGGCACTGCCGAAACTGCGGCAGCTTTTGCCTAATATAGTGCGGGGGAGGGCTAGTCTCTCCCCCAATCTTTAAGGAGATTATAATGCCCCTCAAAAAAGGCTCTTCACAAAAGACGATCAGCGCAAACATCCGCAAGGAGATGGAATCGGGTACGCCGCAGAAACAAGCTGTGGCTATTGCTTTATCTAGCGCAGGGAAGTCTAAAAAGAAAGCCGCTATGGGAGGCTACACGGAGCGTTGGAACGCACAGCGCATGGCAAAGGGCGGTGAGTCCCGCGTCAATGAAGCAGGCAACTACACGAAGCCTACTATGCGTAAGAGATTATTTAACCAGATCAAGGCTGGCAATAAAGGTGGATCTTCGGGTCAATGGTCAGCACGTAAAGCCCAGATGCTTGCTAAACAGTACAAGGAAAAGGGCGGGGGCTACACAAGCTGAGAAAGAATCTATGGCAATCGCAAAACCACAGAAAAGCCTACAAGACTGGACGAAACAGAATTGGCGAACCAAAAGTGGTAAGCCTTCAACACAAGGGCCAGACGCTACAGGCGAGCGTTATCTACCTGAAAAAGCAATTAAAGCTCTATCTAGTGACGAATACGCCAGAACCACAAAAGCAAAGCGAGAAGGCAAAAAGCAAGGTAAGCAGTTCGTGAAGCAACCTAAAGGCGTTGCAGAAAAGACAGCAAAGTACCGTGCCGCATCAGGCGGGTACACAGCAAGATGGAGTAAAGCTCGTGGCAACAACTAAAAACGTAGAACGTACAGAAGGCGGCAAGCTAAAATATCGGGGAGAGACCTTTTCTGGGTACAACAAACCAAAGCGTACCCCCGGAAAGAACAAAAAGTTTGCCGTACTTGCTAAGAAGGGTAGCGAAGTTAAGATTGTACGTTTCGGAGATCCCAATATGACAATCAAGAAGAACATTCCAGAGCGTCGTAGTAACTTCCGTGCCCGTCATAACTGTGACACGGCAAAGGACAAGTTCTCGGCCCGCTACTGGTCATGTAAGGCGTGGTGATATCATGTGGCAAGCACTTGTAGGACCTATAGCTAATATCGCAGGTACTTGGCTTGAGGGCAAGCAAAAGAAGGCTGAAGCCCAAGCTAAACTTGAGGTAGCTAAAGTAGAAGCAACCGTTAAGAAGGTTGAACAGGATGGCGACTGGGAAACCCAAGCCATGTCCGCATCGGATAACTCGTGGAAAGACGAGGCGTGGACCTTATGTTTCATAGCTATCATTTTAGCTAGTTTCGTCGGGCCTCTGCAGCCGTACATGCAAGCAGGGTTTGATTTTCTCCGTAACGCACCTGAATGGCTTCAGTATGGCATCCTTGCAAGTATTGCCGCCAGTTTTGGTATCAAATCGATTAGTCAGCTAAAGAAATGAAGTACGATAGAGAACAGCTCGTAGATCAGCTAATGATACACGAGGGCGTAGAACTTAAGCCGTATAAAGACACATTAGGGATATTGACAATTGGTATCGGACGTAATCTCGAAGATAGAGGCATTAGTGAAGACGAAGCTCGTTACTTGTGTCTTAATGACATTCAAATTGTTGAGCGAGAGCTTCATTCAAATTTTGCTGTTATTGACAGGCTTGATCCTGCACGTCAGCTTGTTATTTCCGATATGGCTTTTAATCTCGGTATTCCTCGTCTTCGAGGCTTTGGAAAAATGTGGCAAGCTCTGGATGACGGAGATTTTGAGCAAGCAGCAGTAGAAATGCTCGACTCCAAATGGGCCCGACAAGTCGGTCAAAGAGCCCAAAGATTAGCAGAAACTATGCGTACAGGTGAGTACCCGCAATTTTAGGGTTGACTATCCTCTGTTTTTGCTGTAAAATAAGCATGGGAGTACCGCTATGTCAACATTTTTTATTGAAGCAATTCGTCACAGGTACAAAGCCCGTAAGCGGGATGCAGAGCAGACCATTGATTTCTACTCTGATATAGAGGCTACAGACCAAAATATCGAGGATATGTACCGTAAAATTGATGAGGCTTTGACCCATTGGATAGATGCTGATTTGCGTATAGGAGCTCTTGACGTTATTTCAGGCAACATGCCCCACCCATTTGAGCGGGAAACGGCTAATATGCAAGATATTTTAGAGCTAATTTTTACGAGTAAGCAGGCGTAACAATGCCCTTAACAACAGCAGGAAGCAAGTTTTTCACGGAATCTAAGTCGTTGACAACAACGTCGGAGACTACGATTTACACGGTTCCTGATAACTATTCCTCTATCGTACGCCTGCTGATGATTTCTAATACGGACAGCGCAGGTCGTAATGTGACGATTAGATGGTATCATGCCGATGACGGGGAAACCCATGTACTTTTAGGCAACAATGCGATAGGTGGTAATAGTTACGAAGCCATACTCGATGCTGATCGCCCCTTGTACCTTCACGCCGGAGATATCTTTTATGTTACGGCAGCTACCGCTAATACGCTAGAAACAACAATATCCGTAGAAGAATACTACGACCCACACAGAGGATAATCATGAACTACTTACAGCTTTGCAACGCTGTTCTTCGTGAACTAAATGAAGTAGAGATCACTAACGTGACTTCTACACGGGGTATTCAAACGGCTGTGGCTGACTTTGTCAACAAGGCACAACGGGATATTATCAACTCTGAGGTAGAATGGCCTTTTACCGTACAGAATGAGTCGGATACTACGGTTGATGGGCAGCGTCTGTATAGCTTCGAAGCCGACGCCAAGACACTTAATTGGGCTACCTTTACAATTCAAGAGTCGGCAAGCCTACCCGAAAAGCGCTTGGACTACATTAGCTATGATGAGTATCTCGACAAGTACCACGAATCCGATACGAACCCTGACGGTAGTTCAGAAGGTGTACCCCAGTACGTATACCATACTCCCGACGACAAGTACGGATTGTCACCGACGCCGGATGCCTCAACGTACACTGTACGATACGCGTATTACGCAACAAATTCTGACTTGTCGGCAAACGCGGACGAGCCAACAGTCCCGAGTCGTTTCCACGACGTAATCGTGAACCGTGCCAAGTACTACGCGTACTTGTTGCGTTCCGATCCACAATCAGCACAATTTGCGGACAGGGATTATGTATCAGGGCTACGTCGGATGCGTGTTGAGCTGATCAACCGCAAGGATTACATGAGGGCTGTATAATGCCCGATACTTCAATCATTAGTCCTTACGTAGTACGTCTCGGTGGTGGTCTGATCCTCGATAGGGATTCATTCTCTATACCACCCGGAGCTGCTATTCAGCTACAGAACTTTGAGCCGGATATTCGTGGCGGTTACCGCCGTATCAGCGGGTACGCGAAGTACAACAGTAACATCGTACCCCAGACAGCATCTGCAGATGAACCCGTA
>Ga0208785_1001266_pt1 | contig 11203 bp, 7 predicted proteins | sample DEB08_DNA_2_FD_185499 | JGI IMG/M metagenome (GOLD analysis project Ga0208785, IMG submission 185499) | Aqueous microbial communities from the Delaware River and Bay under freshwater to marine salinity gradient to study organic matter... | ecosystem: Environmental > Aquatic > Marine > Coastal ...
CCTTCTTTACCAACTGTAGAGATTGCTGTTTCTCCGGCAACGACTCCTCTTAAACCAGGTGAATAATCCATCGGTACAATTGTACAGTATTAACATATATAAGGCTAGAAATTTAGCTGTACAAAGTAATAGTTTGTAATTATTAAGGTTATCATTTTCATATGGCGCAAATACATAATTTAGAATCTAAAACTAGATATGGATCAAGATATGTTGCTGGCTTTTTAATTCTTATTTCAAGCATTTTACTTGCAGGTTGGGTAGGTTTTTTTGTATTTTTACCAATTAAATCAAGCATGGAAGTTGTAACGTCTCTTGAAGAAAAGTTTTTACCTAGAGCTGAAGGAATGGTTCTAAATTTTGTATCTTTGTCCGAGCCATCAACAATAATTACTTCTGATAATCAAGTACTAGATGAGTTACATGATGGATTAAATCGAGACCCGGTACGTTTATCCGAAGTTCCGTCATTTGTAATAAATACTTTGCTTGCTGCAGAAGACAGTAATTTTTATTTGCACGAAGGTGTTGATTTTATTGCTATATTAAGTGCCGTTCTTGATAACTTAAGAGGTGTTACTCGTGGTGGTTCAACAATTACCTCTCAGGTTGCTAAACAATCATTCGTTGGTGATGAAATATCAGTAAGAAGGAAAGTTGCAGAAGCAGTTGTTGCAGCTGAGTTAGAGAGAAGGTATACAAAAGATCAAATCTTAGAATATTATATAAATTCAATCTATTGGGGATCTGGAGCATATGGTATTCAATCTGCTGCTTATGAATACTTTGGTAAAGATATTCGTGAAATAACCTTAGATGAAGCAGCAACCTTGGTAGTTATAATAAGAAGTCCTGCTTACTACAATCCAAGAAAATACCCTGAGCGAGTAATTGAAAGAAGGAATGATGTACTGAATATTATGTTGAAAGAGGGGTTTATTGTAGATATACAAGCAAGATCGGCTAAATTAGCACCACTAAATATTGTTGATTCAGTTCAAATAGACTCACAGGCAGAACATGTAGTTGCCGAAGTCAAAAGGCAGTTACTTAATGACCCTCAATTTGCAGTATTAGGAAACACTAAAGAGGATCGTAAAAAGAAAATTTTTGGTTGTCCTTCGGACGATACCTCTTGCACTGGTGGTGGAGGATTAAATATATACATTACTTTAAATCTTGAATATCAACAGCATGCCAACCAAATTTTAAACAAATGGGTTCCATCTAACAGTGTGGATGAAGAAAATGATGAACCAAAACCTACAGGTGTAATTACATTAATTAACAACTTTACTGGTGCTATAGAGGTGATGGCTTCTGGAATACCATTTGAAGAAGAACAATATAATCTTGCAACTCAAGGTAAAAGAAATCCTGGTTCAGCGTTTAAACCCATTACATTATTGGCAGCTCTTGAGTCAGGTTCAAAACTTTATAGTTATAGAGATTCAAGAAGTCCTGTTGAAATTGACTGTGGGTACCCTTGTGCGCCTGATGGAATTGGAACAAAATGGGTAGTTAGAAACTACGGTACTTCGATTACTGCTGATAGATATTTAAACAAAATAGCTGCTCAAGATAGAGCTATTGAGCTTCAATGTGTTGGTTACCACATTGAAGATATAAAAAATATTGATTTTTTTAAGCAGTTTCCCTTAGTTTCTAATTTAGATGAACTAGAAGATAATTCAGAAAAGCTAGTTGAAATTGGTAAAGCTTTAAACCAAATTGATGATGATGGCAATGCAATAATTTATCAGTTAGAAACTTCTGGTGTCAATTTTCCCGAAGGTACAGTGATAATTACTGATCCAGAATTAATTGAACAACAGGCAAATACAACTCAAATTAATATTGAAGGTGAAACGCAATATATCTTCAAACCTTGTAATGATAAAAGTGAATACAATAGATCTATAAAGTTATTAGACACTTCAGGAATGATTTCTCTTGAAGAGGCAACTAGAAGATCTATAAATACTGTTTTTGCTCAAATGGCCTCTGAGCTTGGTGGGGAAAAGCTTGCGTCTACGGCTAACCGTATTGGAATAAACTCTAAAATCGATCCAGTTATTTCACTAACTCTTGGAGCTGGTGCGGTAACACCGATTGAAATTGCATCTGCTTATTCATCATTTGCAACTAATGGTGTATTAGCACCTACCTATCTTATTGAGAGAATAGAAGATTCGAATGGTGGAATTTTATATCAAAATATAGTTTCACAAAGAGTTTCTATACCTGACCCTGCTGCTGCAGCTGCAGTCAGAAAAACATTAGAAGTAGCAGCACAATATGGTACAGGTACAAGAGCTACTTTAGACGACAGGCCTATAGCTGGTAAAACTGGTACTCATCAAGGTTTTAGAGAGGCATGGTTTATAGGCTTTATACCGCAATACACTTCTTCTATTTGGATTGGCTTTGCTGAAGAACAGCTTCCCCTCACAGATGTAGAAATAAATGGTGAAGTAATTAAGAATGTGTCTGGTGGTCGTGTACCAGCGCCTATGTGGAAAGAATTTATGACAAAAGTTGTTGAAGGTCTTCCTGTAATAGAATGGCCAAATGACCCAAGTGATATAGAAAAGTATTACGAAATTCCAACAGTTGTTATTCCAGAGTTAACTGGCCTTAATGTACTTATTGCAGAAGAAATAGCGTTTTCAAATTATTTACTTCCTAATATAAAGTTGGTTGATTCAGAAGAAGCTCCAGGATTGGTTTTGACCCAAAGTATTGAAGTAAATGAAGAAGTGCCTGAAGGTACAGTTATTGAACTAGAAGTTTCTGGACAAAAGTTTTCAGCAGCTATTCCAAATATTCCACCTTGTGAATACAGCATAGAAGAAGCTGAAGGTCTTATTAAAACATTTATGAGAGAGAATAATGTGATTTTATTTTTCAAAAATAATTATGAACAGTCAGATGTTCAAGGGTGCGAAGGCAAGGTCATAGGAACAAATGTTTCACAGGGTGAAACAATGTCTACTGGAGATACATTAATATTTATAATTGAGAGCTCTAACAGTGATTCTTAATTATCAATTTCATTAGAGATAAAATTGTAATAACCAATTACTCCAAATCCTGTTCCACCCTCAGGATAGATTGAATTGCTGGTTCTTGACCTAGCAGGACCAGCTATGTCTAAATGAATCCAATCAATATTGTTAACAAACTCTTCCAAAAGCAAAGCTGCAGTTATTGCTCCTCCAAAACTACCACCTGAGTTTTTCATATCAGCAATACTTGATTTGATAAGAGATTTATAACGTTGCTCAAGTGGCAAAGAATGATAGTTTTCAAAACTATTAGCATTTGAATTTAAAAAATTATTCAAGGTAGATTTATTGTTTGAAAATACAGCTCCAATTTCAACTCCAAGTGCAACATACGCAGCGCCAGTCAACGTTGCAACATCGCAAATTATGTCAGGTTTATTTTCACTAGCATAAGCTAAAGCATCAGCCATTATTAGACGACCTTCCGCATCAGTATTCATTACCTCAATCGTTTTTTTATTTCTCATACTTAAAACATCACCAGGTCTAATTGCAGTACCACTGGGCATATTCTCAACAATTGGAGTATAAACTTTTAATCCAATATCTAATTTTTGTTTTGCGACTAACGTAATTATTCCCCATGCTGTTGCGGCACCTGCCATGTCTGTTTTCATAGTCTCCATTCCTGAAGGAGATTTCAAAGAAAGTCCCCCAGAATCAAACAAAACACCCTTGCCAATCATTGCAATTTGTTTTTTTGCATCTGGATTATATTCACCTATTAGAAATTTTGGAGGTCTTTCAGAGCCTTGAGCAACACCAATAACACCACCCATATTATTTTCTTTTATCCACTTCTCATCAAATGATGAAAACTTTATATTTAGATTTTGAATTAGTTTTTCTACCTGTTCCTCAAAAAAATCTGGTGATTTGGTTATAGCTGGATAATTTACCATATCTCTTACCCAAAATATTGAATCTATTTTATTTTGAATTTCTTCAGTATTGCTACTATCTAAAATTTTAAAATTTCGTTTAGGATTTTTTTTAGATTTATAATTGTCAAAATTATAAGAAGAAATACAAATACCAAATTCAATTGAGAAGATGTCTAAATTATTTGATTTTGAAATAAGTTGGATATCACATTCTTGATCAATCTTTTCTCCAATTAGTGAACCTAGATTAACAAAATCATATGCCGTGTTACATCCATTTGTACCAACAACTAGTGTTGAAACTTCGTCTGAATTATCTAAGTTTGCTAAAAACAGCATTTGATTTTTATTAGCTTCGAATTTATTAATCTCAAATAGGTTTTTGTTTTCTTCATAATTTTTTAATGAAGTTAAATTATCTCCCTCAATACTGTCAATTAGTACAACTTCTACTTTCATTTACTTGCAGTCCATTCCCTTTCAAAATCTCGAGCTAACATCCATAATAAATCAGACAGCCTATTTAAATAGATAATTACTTCTGTGTCTTCTATTTTGTTTAGTTTTTTCCATGCTACAGATTTTCTTTCAGCTCGCCGTGAGACAACCCTACACCAGTCAAATTTTGCAGAAATACTATTTTCACCAGGAACAACAAAGAATTCTGGAATTCCATTTTTATCTGTCAAAAAATCAATATTTTTTTCAAGATTTTCAATCATATTACTAGTAACTAATGTCTCATCAGGTACTAGTTTTGACCTATTGTCTTTCGAAGTTGCTAATTCTGCTCCAGCTATAAAAAGCTCTCTCTGTATTTGCAGAATTAATTTTTTTGTATCTTGTGGTAATTTTTTTTCGTATCTAATCAAACCTAAAGCAGCAACTAATTCGTCAACAGAACCATAAGCTTCCGGTGCAATACTATCTTTAGAAACAGCATCACCATACAAAAGACGTGTTTCTCCCTGGTCACCTTTTTTAGTATAAATTTTCATATTTTAAGGATAGTGTCATATGGAAAGTATTAAAGTTCCAGAAGCTCCTAATGAGACAATTAGTGAAAGATAACTTAAACCAGTACTTGCCATAACTCCTGTATATGATTTTTCTTGTAAAGCTTTAAAAGATCCAAATGAGAGAACACCTGCCGAAATATAAAGGAAAATAATTACATTATTAAGGACTTCATTTCCAATTAAATTAAAAAAATTTGAGTTGCTTTCATAAAAATTTACAAAAACTAGAAACGAAAGAACGATTGAAAGATACATTGAGAATTTTGCAATATGTTTCATTCCATCACGATTAATGGTTGGGTCAACAAGAAACCAATGACCAATCATCATAAGAGAAAATACTGATGAAATAAGCAAAACTGGAATAAGGCTTTTTAAAGTATTTATACTAATTTCGTTAAAGAACTCTACGCTGAATGATATGAAAGATAAGAGTAAATAGTAAAAACTTTCTTTTTTACCATATGAAAATAAATAAAAAGCTATAAAAAATATACCTAGGAAAGAAAAGTTGTCAGGTTTTAGAAATACATTAAATGCAATTATTACAGCAAATAATGTACTAAATCCTTTTTTTGGACTTGTTGAACTGACTATAAAGTATAAAAAAGGTATACATAGTGTAAGAAAAATGTAAGTAAATTCGCTCAATTGCATATGTATCTTACAATAATATATATGTTAATAAATTTAATAAAGAATAATTACAAAAGAGCAATGATATCAACGTTTATCTTTATGTTATTTTTAACAAATTCATCAGCCACATCAATAAATAATCTTGTGTCTACCTATTTTGTGTATTCATTTATTATGTATTTTGCTCTATTCTTAATCACTTTTGACAGCTTTAGAAAAAACAAATTTATTGGTATTTATTTGTTAGTTACTATCTTTTTTATACCCCCAAATATATTTCCGAACTATAAGGGACTGCTCTTTCCAATTACTTATCTTTCATTTACAGCTTATGTTGGATTTATTGTTTCAAATCATATATTTAAATTATGGAAAAAAAACCATGTATTATGAAATATTTTTTATTCACCCTACAATAAGGTAATGAAACAAGGGCTTAAAATAAAATTATTATTTGTATTTAGCTTTATACTCTCGTTTGCCTTATTGAATCTTTTTAAAGAACCAGCAAACGCTATTAATCTGAAGCCTAATTCTTATTTATCTTGTGTTAATAATGCAGTAGCTCCATTAGAAAATTTAAAAGATATACAAACTTTTTTAAACTGCAATGGTTTTAATACTGGACCTATTGATGGTCTCAAAGGAAGCAGAACAACTAATGCAGTTATAAGTTTTCAAAAAACTGTAGGATTGACAGCTGACGGAGTTGTTGGACCAGCCACAAAACAGGCTATGAGGGGTTATAGCTCTGTTTCATTTACCTTTACTGGAAGTGGTTGGGGTCACGGAGTAGGCTTGAGCCAATACGGATCAAAAGGATTAACAGAATTGGGTGCTAGTTTTTGTTCAAATACAAGTTCTTGTAATTCTTCTGAAGTAGTCCAGTATTATTTTCAAGGAACTAATGTAAGAAACTTGTCTGACATAAGCCTTTCATCTCCTGATATTGCCTCTTCAAATAATGCTTTATGGGTAGGGTTAGCAAGAAATGCTACATCTATAAACCTAACTACTCTTCCATCTTCAAGTCCGCCAGTTCTTAGTATCTGTCAAGCAAACTTACCTCAAACAGCCGGCGTACAAGCTTTTCTTGCCTCAAGAGGTTTTGATCCAGGCGTAATAGATGGTGCTTTTGGAGATAGAACTGCTAATGCATTAAGAAATTATCAAGCTTCAGTCGGCATTACACAGTCTGGAAGCATTGATGATGAGACAGTTAATAAAATAAAATCTGATGCATCTTTTGATGGTCCTTGTGAGTCAGTATATGGACCACTAAAAATTGGTGGTGGTGCAACAATCAATATAATTTACTCAGGCGGAAGTTGTTATCTAACTGGTCATCCTTTGTTGTCAAAAGTTTCTGCTGGATGTGATATTGGAATTAGTTGGTCAGATGGAGGAAGAATAAGGGTTGGACCTAGGGAACATAAACATGGTGTACTGAAACTTAGATCTAAGGGTGTTTCATCTGGCTTTCATGTTTCACTTGCTGTGAACATTGAAAAATATTTATATGGATTAGCTGAAATGCCTTCAAACTGGAATGTGAAAGCTCTTGAAGCTCAAGCACTTGTTGGTAGAAGTTATGCTATCTATCAATACTTAAAGCAAAATATTCCTTCAGAAAAAACAAATTTAGATGCTGGTCTTTCTAGTTCACAAAAATCATACTGTTGGTGTCACATAGGATCAACTGCATCAAGTCAGTACTACTACGGATACTTAAAGGAAATAGCTGGACCAAATTGGGTTCAAGCTGTAAACAATACTGCTGGAAAAGTTATAACTTATGATGGAGGATATACCCAAAGTAGTGTAATTCAGGCCTTTTATTCATCTTCAACTGGTGGAAAAACAAATGACAATGCAGTTGGCTTTGGTTCCTCTACTCCTTGGCCGTATCTTAAAACAGTTGATGACCCTTGGTCTATAGACAGTAGAGTAGGCAATCCTAAAGCAGCTTGGTCATACGATTTTAGTTCTTATCAATTAGCAAAAAATATTCTTTGTGACGATAATCCATGTTTTGACTCTGTCACTGATATTTATGTTTCATCAGTATCTGAATCTGGTGCTGCTATTGAGGTAACTATGAAAGGTTTTAAAAATGGCGGATCAAAATCTGTAACTAAATCTGGAAGAAATATAAAATCTCAACTTGGATTTACATCACATTATTTTAAAACATCTAGCCAAGCAGATGTATCTAATTTAGCTGTTGGACCAGTAACTGCTAACAATACAATAACTGAAGCAGGAGTTTCTGCTGGTTCCTCTACTGGAGATACTCCTCAGTATGCGACTTCATCTAATGGCTTAAGTTATTTGTCTAAAGCAGGATTATTAAATAAATGCACCCAAACCTCATCAGGATGCCAAGCCAAAACAATTACTAGGGAGGAAGCCGCTGCGGTAGTAGTTACGGTTGGTGGATTGCCTCTGGATTCTCCAAATGCATACAGCGATGATGACCAAAGTATTTACCAAAAAGCAATTAACGCTCTTCCATATTATGGCCTACAGGCTTGCTTTGGTAGTCCATTTCAGTTCCAGCCATCTGAACAAGTTTTAAGAGATGAATTTGCATGCCTAATGATTAAAGCAATAAATGCGGGTACTACACAAAATTTGACTGGATCGGAAGATAAGTACTCTGACATTGGAGCAAGTAAATGGCAAGCTAATATTAAAACTTTAGCTTCTAATAACATTATTCCAAACTGTAGCTCTCTGGAAGATAAGTTCTGTCCAAGTCGTAGAATTTCTGTGGGTGAAGTATCTTATATGGTTAACCAACTTGTAAATAATTCTTTGGTGTCATCGGATTTATTTAATGTAACTCCATTCCAAAGCAGCTGGACTGCAAATGGTGGAGAAGTTGCAGATGCAGGATCTACTGCTGTATCTAATCCAAATGCAGGAAACGATGCTTGCATTTCAAAAGATAATTCAAATACATCATTAAGTTCTATTTTGGATATTCAACAATTTCTCTCAAATAATGGCTTTAATCCAGGACCAATTGATGGTCAAGCTGGACCAAAAACTAAAGAAGCAATTATGTCATTTCAAAGAGAGAATGGACTGCTTGCAGATGGGATAGTTGGAAATCAAACTAAAGCTAAAATGAGATCATACACTGGATGTGAAAGTGCTAACGCCTGTGTTGCAAGAAACAATAGATCAGCAAAGCTTGACACCATCTCAGATATACAAACTTATCTTGCAAATAACGGGTTTAATCCAGGAATTATTGACGGAAAAATGGGCTCATATACAAAAGAAGCTATAAAAGCTTTTCAGAGAAAAGTTGGATTAATTCCAGATGGAGTAACAGGTAATCGAACTAAAGCTGAAATGAGAGCATATACCGGATGTTAATCCAAATAGTGTCTTATTTTTTGTTCTATTGATTCGACGTTTAAATTGAAAAATTTGCTTAAATCATCTTTAGGTGCTGATTTTCCAAAAGTTTCTACACTAAAAGATTTTGTAATATCTCCAATATAATCAGTCCAACCAACTGATTTTCCTAGCTCTAATGTAAAGGCAAGTTTAGAATTTTTTAAAGATGAAGCTTTTTCAGGATTAAGTTTATTTAATATTGGTACGCTGACAATTCTCACAGAATATTCACTTAAGTTCTTTTTCAAAGCAAATGCTAAATTTAACTCAGATCCAGAAGCAAAAATTGTAATTTCATCTCCATCAGAAACAATATATCCACCATTCAAGAATTCTTCATACTCTACTGAAAAATCTAAGTTCTCTAAATTTTGTCTTGTTAAAGAGAGAACTTTTGGGTTCTTTGTATTTGAAAAAAGGTACCTATAAGAATAGATTATTTCAATACTGTTAGAGGGTCTAATAACATCTAAGTCGGGTATCAGCCTTAAAGACATTAAATGTTCAACAGGTTGATGGGTAGGTCCATCTTCTCCTAGGTAAATCGAGTCATGAGTAAATATAAATGATGAATTTATCTCCATCAGCGAAGCCAGCCTAATACTTGGACGCATATAGTCAGAAAAAACTAAAAAAGTCGAGCCATAAGCATACAGCTTGCTGTGAAGATTAATTCCATTTACTACAGCTGCCATACTGTGCTCTCTAATCCCAAATTCAATATTTTGTCCACTTCTATTTTTACTAGTGTAAGTTTCATTACTCACAATTTGCTTTGTAGATGCAGCAAGGTCAGCTGAACCCCCCATTATAAATTTGTTTAGTGAACCAATTGAATTTAGATATTCTCCACCTGTTATGCGGGTAGCAGCGTTTTTTATTTCAAAATTTTCTGGAAATATAACTTCATTTGCACAAAATTGCTCCCATAATTTTTTGAAAGATTCATCATTTTCTAATTTATTATTTAAATTATTTTCCCAATCTTCATATTTATTATTATCTTCTAGCCTTTTTTCAGCAAAATATTCATAAATGTCATCATCATGATCAAAAGGGTCTCCTTCCCAGTTAATTTCACTAAGAAATAATTCCATTTCACCGCTACCCAATGGAGCACCATGAATAGCATTTGTGTTTTGTTTATTTGGAGCAAATTTTCCAATTGTGCTTTTTGCAATAATTAAAGAGGGTTTACTTTTTTCTTTTTTTGATAAATCAATAGCTTCTATAATTTCTGGCTCATTGTGACCATCAACTTCTAAAACATGCCATCCAATTGATTCAAATTTATTCTTTTGATTCGTAATTGAAACCTTGTCTACATTTCCATCTATAGAAATGTTGTTGTCATCGAAAATATAAATTAATTTTCCAAGATTCCATACACCTGCCAACTCTGCAGCTTCAAATGAAATTCCTTCCATCAAATCACCATCTGATACTATTCCATATACATAATGATCAATGATGTCTCTTCCTAAAACCTCCGACAAATAGGACTCGGCCAAAGCCATTCCAACTCCTGTAGCAAATCCTTGTCCAAGGGGTCCTGTGGTAATATCAATTCCTAATGATGTATCAACTTCAGGATGTCCAGCAGTTTTTGAATCTAGTTGTCTAAACTGCTTAATATCGTCTATAGAAATATCAAAATTATTGAAATGAAGTAAACTATAAAGCAACATCGAACCATGACCAGCACTTAAAACAAATCTATCCCTATTAATCCAATCAGGTTGTTTATTTGAAATTTTTAAAACATTTTTAAATAAAACTGTACCTACTTCTGCCATACCCATAGGCATTCCTGGATGTCCAGAATTTGCTTTTTCAACAGCAGCTGCAGAAATGACTCGAATTGATTTTGTTACTTTATCAAACATTGCTTTAAGTATATAAGAATCTAAACAGACGCAAAGGAATCTTTTGCATGGTAAGAAGATCTAACTAAAGGACCAGACTCCACATGCGGTATTCCGAAAGACTCTCCTATAAGTTTATAATGTTCAAATTCTTCTTCAGGTGCGTATCTATCTATTGGGCGATGTTTTGCAGTAGGACGCAAATACTGCCCAATAGTCACAATATCAACATCTAGTTTTGAAATATCTTTTAATACAGCTATTACTTCTTCTTTACTCTCACCCATACCAACAATTAAACCTGTTTTTGTTTTTCC
>Ga0208785_1001267_pt1 | contig 11194 bp, 23 predicted proteins | sample DEB08_DNA_2_FD_185499 | JGI IMG/M metagenome (GOLD analysis project Ga0208785, IMG submission 185499) | Aqueous microbial communities from the Delaware River and Bay under freshwater to marine salinity gradient to study organic matter... | ecosystem: Environmental > Aquatic > Marine > Coastal ...
AGAAGAGTGTATGAAGCTTTAGGAACACAAGCGATTGATAGTTTATTAAAACCAATTGAACAACCGATTCCAAAAGACCCTGCAATCGAGAACACGGATGCAATGAATTTAAAACAATTAAAACCTTTTGCTACCCAAGATCATGAAGCACACATTGAAGCTCATATGGCGTTTATGAAATCAAGAATGGTGCAAGTGAATCCACAAGTGTATGCAACTTTACAAGCACACATCTCAGAACATATTTCATTAAAAGCAAACCAAGAAGTGGTTGAAGCAATGGCACAAGATCCACAACTTGTTCAAATGTCAGAACAAGATCCAGAAGCGTGGACAGTTCAATTCAATGCGATGGTTGCAAAACGAGTGGGTGAATTAACAAATGTATTAGTCCAAGCAGAAGCAGGTGGACAACAACAAGATCCATTAGTTGCATTAAAATCTAGAGAGCTAGATTTGAAAGCAATGGATTTACAACGTAAGTCTCAAGAGTTTGAAACAGAAGAGCAAAGAAAACAAAATGAGATTATGATTGATACTTCTATTGAGCAAGCAAAAATTGATCAAGCAAGATTAGGTCAACAAGAAAGAATTAGAGTTGCAGAAGAGAAGTTAGATATTGCAAGAATGAAAGAAATGCAAAGGAGGAACTAATGTGGAACTGGATTAAAAAATTATTTTCACGTGAAACAGAAAAACCTTTAGTGTTAAAAGAAGAAGTTAAAATAGATTTATCTAAAACTACAAAAGGTGATAGAAAAAAACTTTACGCTGCTGGAAAAATTACAGCAGATCAGTTACACGGAGGAAAATAATGCCACTAACAAAAAAAGGAAAAAAGATTAAAGCAGCGATGACCAAAGAATATGGTGCAAAGAAAGCTGAAAAAGTATTTTACGCTTCTAAAAACAAAGGAGTGATCAAAGGTGTCGAAAAGAAATCAAAGAAAAGGGCTTAGCGGTGGAAAAAAATATGGGCCACCTCCTAAAAAAGGGCCGAATCCACAAGGGATCAAAATCAAACCTAGAAAAAAACCTAACAGCGTACGATAAATTACCAAGAGAACAAAAAATTTTAGTTCTCGCTGGTGTTTTTGATGGCGAAGGTAGCTTTGGAGTATGGTCTAGAGGTAAAGGTAGAGCAAAACACCTTCAAGTTAAGGTCGATACTACTGATTCAGACATGGTTATTCGTTTTTATGAAATGTTTGGAGGTATTTTTTTCTCTCATACCCCTAAAAAAGAAAATTATAAGCATTTATTTCGTTGGAAGATTACTGGGGACAAGGCTTGGAATTGTTTATCAGAGATGATACCATACATGTGTCAACGAAGGAGAGAAAAATATTATGGTTTGGCTAAACCTATTGGGTATGGCAGCGAAGACTGGGGCTCATATCTACAAAAACAGGCAAGAATCCAAGAGGTTAATGAGTGATGCTCAAAGATTGCATGCAGAAAAGATGGCAAGCGGTCAGATTGAGTACCAAGGTAAATTATTAGAGGCTCGTCAATCGGACTGGAAAGACGAATTCATTTTATTATTGCTCTCGGCTCCAATTGTACTCCTTGCGTGGGCAGTTTTTTCGGATGATCCAACCGCAATGGACAAAATGAAATTGTTTTTCGAATATTTTTCACAATTACCCTTTTGGTACCAAACAATTTTTGTTGGTGTCATCGCATCTGTTTACGGATTAAAGGCTACGGACTTAATTAAAAGAAAATAACTTGCAATTCCCATAATTTCTTCTATAAACCATAATTTATGGCAACATTAGAAATCGAAACCGTTCGAGAGATCAAAAGATTAATCGAAAAGAAAATAAATCAAATCAGCGAACAGGTAATTTACGGTAGTATAGACAATTATGAGAAATTACAGTATTCTAGAGGACAAATTAGTTCGCTTAACCAGCTAAAGGAGGATTTGGGCGAACTGCTCAGAGATGACAATGACAAAGACTGAAAAAAACATAGCAAGTAATGAAAATAATTTCATTGTACCTAAAACAGATGAAGAGAAAAAAGAATATATCGATTCTCTTCCTGAACCAACAGGTTATCGTTTATTAATCAGACCATTTGCAGGATCACAGAAAACTAAAGGTGGAATTCTTTTAGCAGATACAACCATTGAGACTATTCAAGCAACAACTGTTGTAGGTTTAGTAATTAAGATGGGTAATCTTTGCTATAGAGACAAAGAAAAGTTTCCCCTTGGAGCGTGGTGCAGGGAAGGTCAGTTCGTGATGTACGGACGATATGCAGGATCTCGTTTTAAAAATAAATGGGGTGAGCATAGAATCTTAAACGATGATGAAATTATTGGTGTAATCCAAAAACCCGAAGACATTGCTACACTTTACTAAGGAGAATAAATGATGGCACAAGAAGAAGTAAAACAATCTAAAAAAGACATCGACATCGATACGGATGACGTGAGCCAAGAAGAATTAACCGTTGAGGTTAAAGAATCGGCTAACAATGTCGAGACAAAAGAAAAACCGAATCTTAATTTTGGCGAAGTTGATTTAGGGTACACGGATCACGGAACTTCTGAAGAGAAGAAAGATGATAAACCTGAAATTAAAGTTGAAGAAGATAAGGTTGATGATCTTAAACAAGAATTAAAAGCTGAAGGTAAAGAAATCGAAGGTGAGAAAGAAGAACTTGCTGACGATGAAAAAGATTTTAAAAGTCTTTACAAAAAATACAAACAGCAAAACAGAAGAATTGATAAACTCACTTTTAGAAGAGAAGAAGCAGAAAGACAAGCGAAAGCTGCTGAAGATTATGCTAAAGGTGTTCAAAAGAAACTACAAGATATTGAAAAAAGATACAATGTAGAATCTGATAATTATCTTAAAGAGTTTGAAGCAAGAGTAGATGCTCAAAGAGAACAAGTTAAAAATAATTTAAAACTTGCAATCGAGAACAACGATACGAATGCGATCATGGAAGCGAATGATCAATTGACTCAACTTGCTGTTCAAAAAGAAAAAGCAAAAATTAGAGCTGAAGAAAGAAAAGCAGCTATTGAATTAGCTGAAACTCAAAAGAAAGAGGAAGAAGAGAAAGCAAAAGCTCAACCTCAAGAACAAGCTCAACAACCAACACCATCTGAAAAAGCTATCGAGTTTAGAGAAAAGCATAAGAAGTGGTTTGGTTATGATAAGGATCCTGCTCTTACAGCTTACGCTGTTGCATTAGATGGTCAGATAAGACAAGAAGGTATTGAAGTTGACTCTGATGAATACTATAATGAAATAGAGAAAAGGTTAGACCCTATTCTGACAGCTCAAGGTTTGAAAGAACCAGCTGAGCCTGTCGAAGCTAAGCAGAAAGCGAAACCTGTCCAGACTGTCGCTTCTGCTGGAAGAAAAGAAGTCGGACGCAAAACTGTGACACTCACCAAATCACAGGTAGCAATAGCTAAAAGATTAGGTGTGCCACTAGAAGAGTACGTTAAATATGTGAAGGAGGCTCAATAATATGAACGATACTATAAAAAGAACTTCACGCAACGCTGAGTCGAGAGAAGTTAAAGAACGAAAAAAGACTTGGCAGTTACCATCAAGTTTGGATGCCCCAAAAGCACCCAACGGTTTCGAGCACAGATGGATTAGAACCAATGTGCAAGGTTTTGAAGATACGTCTAACGTAACTAAGAAACTTAGAGAAGGATGGGAATTTGTTAAATCAGAGGAAATTAAAAATGATCCTGATGCCGACAAATACCCTCACATAACCGAAGGGAAATATTCTGGATGCATCGGAATTGGAGGCCTTGTGTTGGCAAGGATACCGACAGAGATCCTAAGACAGCGATCTGAGTATTTCGCAAGACTTACAACAGATCAGTTAAAAGGAGTTGATAACGATCTTATGAAGGAACAACATCCGTCTATGCCTATCAATATTGATAGACAGAAGCGGGTAACCTTTGGCGGTGGACGCAAAAATTAATCTTTTTGTTAATCCTACCTAAAGGTTGGCTAATATAAACTAAAAACAAAAACTAAATAGGAGTATAAACTTATGTCAAATGTAGTAGAAAAGTTTGGTCTAAGACCTTACAGAAAACTTGACGGTACACCTTTAGTTGGAGCTCAGAACAGATATACAATTGCTAGTTCGTATGCAACTGCGATTTACCAAGGTGACCTGGTTGTACCAGTAACTGGTGGTAACATCGAAAGACATACTGCTGACAATTCAACAGCTGTTGTGGGTGTTTTTAACGGATGTTTTTACACAGATCCGACTACTCAAAAGCCAACTTTTAGCAACTATTATCCAGGCGGTGTTGCTGCTTCGGACATTACAGCATTTGTAGTGGACGATCCAGACGCTGTTTTTTTAATGGATGCTGATGACACTTTTGCAAGAGCGGACATCTTTCAAAACTATTCCGTTACAGCAGCTACAGGTAACACAAAAACAGGAATATCAGAAGTTCAATTAGATGTTGAAACTTCTGGAACTAACGCATCATTCATTATTCAGGCGATTGATATTTCTCAAGACCCTAATAACAGTGATGTTAGTTCAGCTAACGCTAACATTCTTGTTAGAATCAACAAACACTTCTACAGAAGTGGAACAGGCGTATAATAAAGGAGAATAATTATGGCTATATCACGACAACAGCTAGCTAAAGAGCTAGAGCCAGGTTTGAATGCTTTATTCGGCCTGGAATACAGTAGATACGATAATCAGCATGCTGAAATCTTTACTACTGAATCTTCTGACAGAGCTTTTGAAGAAGAAGTAATGTTAAGTGGTTTCGCTGGTGCACCAACTAAACAAGAAGGTGCTTCAGTTGTGTTCGATCAAGCTAACGAAGCTTACACAGCTAGATACACACACGAAACAATCGCTTTAGCATTCTCAATCACTGAAGAAGCTATTGAAGATAACCTATACGACAGACTTGCTCAAAGATACACAAGAGCTTTAGCAAGATCTATGTCAAACACTAAGCAAGTAAAAGCTGCACAAGTGCTTAACCAAGCACAATTCACTGCTGTAACAGGTGGTGACGGGGTGCCTCTAATTGCGAACAATCACCCATTATCAAATGGTGGAACGTTCTCAAACGTATTGGCAACTGCAGCTGACCTTAACGAAACTTCATTAGAGCAAGCTCTAATTGATATTCAAGGTTTCGTTGATGAGAGAGGATTAAAAATCGCTCTTAACGGTAGAAAAATGATAATTCCAAAAGAATTACAATTTACTGCTGAAAGATTGATGAAATCAACTCTTAGAACAGGTACTGCTGACAACGACATCAACGCTATCAATAACATGGGAATGGTTCCTGAAGGTTACAGAGTGAACAACTTCTTAACTGACACTGACTCATTCTTCTTGTTAACGGATGTGCCTAATGGTCTTAAACACTTCGAAAGAAGCCCAATTAAGACTGCATTAGAAGGTGACTTCGATACTGGTAACGTTAGATTCAAAGCTAGAGAAAGATACTCTTTTGGATTCTCTGATCCAAGATGTATTTTTGGTAATGGAAATCTACCAACTAGCTAATAGTTAACAGATTAACCCTACAACGGGTACTTAAAAGGGGCGGTGTTCACATCGCCCCTTTTTTTATGTATAATAGAAACACTTAGAAAAATTTCTTATAGACTGACTAAGCAGACGGTATAGAGACTATAAGAACAACGCTATACAAAGGAGAATATTATGGCAAACACAACTTTTACAGGCCCAGTCCGATCAGAAAACGGATTTCAAACTGTAACAAAAAACACATCAACTGGTGCATACACAGTTAGATCATCTTTCAATGCTGAAGGAACTTTCGCAGGTTTAGGAACAAGAAAAATCCAAACTTTTGCTGGTACATTAGCTGGAACAGATGCAGCAGATACTGCATATGCAGATGGTGATGTTCTTGTAGAATTAGGAACTTTAAATACTGATGCTGCAAGTGGTTTAGTTACACCAACTAAATTTTTTATTCACAGAGCTGTTGTTTTAATCACAACTCCTGCAGGTGAAACTTTAGTAGGTTCATTAAAACTAGACCCTGTTTCTGGAACTGCAACTAACGCAGCACCTAGTGACCCAACTGAAATTGTTGGAGCTGGTGTAACTTGTTTTGATCCACAAGTAAGTGCTGCAGCATCTGTTACTGAAATTGATATCAATTACAATAACACAGCAGGTAACTATCACATTTTTGATCCACTTATTACTGCACCAATTGCAAGTAAATTCTTGTATGCGTGTACTACAACTGCGATCAATGCTGATATTACAGCTGGTAGATTTACTGCAGAATTAGAATACTCAGTATTATAATTTTAACCGTGGCTCCTTCGGGAGCCACAACTAAAGGAGAACTAAATGAGTTTTAAAGCAGACATACAAGCAACTAGATCTTCTGACGCTGCTGTCGCTACTACCTTAAATGAAGGTGGAACATTAAGTGCAACGGATACTACGATCACATTGACTTCTGCTACTGGATTTCCAGCAGGCGGTGGAACTATTTTAATTGAAAATGAAGTTATAACTTACACTGCAGTAGCTACAAATAATCTAACAGGTTGTGTTAGAGGTGCAAATGGAACTACAGCAACTACGCATGCTGATGCAACGGCAGTAAGTTTACTTGGAGAAATTATTTCTCCACCTGTAAGACTTAAAGGTATTTCAATTGCCTCTGATGGAACAGGTGCGGGTCTCGTGAACCTTTGTTCTAGTGATGGTGTTACAAGATTCATAGGTGATGTCCCAAGTGGCGATGTTTATACATTAAATATTCCTGAAGATGGAATTATGTTTCCAAAAGGAATTTATTTAAAAACATCGGTTAAAATTACTGCGTATACTTTATTTACAGACAAATACAGTGCAGGGACTTTAACTTCGGACAATGGATAATTATACTGCTCAGCTTTTGAAGATGTCAAAAGGTGGTATGCCACCACGAAATAAAAAAAACTTTCGTTCTACAAAAGCTGGTGCAGGAATGACTCAAGCAGGAGTCATGGCGTATAGAAGAAAAAATCCTGGATCTAAATTAAAAACAGCAGTTACTGAGGATAATCCTGGTAAGAAAAGAGCAGCAAGAAGAAAATCTTATTGTGCAAGAAGTGCAGGACAAATGAAAATGTTTCCAAAAGCTGCTAAGGATCCAAATTCAAGATTAAGACAAGCGAGAAGAAGATGGAAGTGTTAAATGGCTTATTTAAATGCGAATCTACCACCGATCTATTGCAAGGTCAGAAAGGAATATCTTTATGATCTTAAAGAACATCATGGAGAAAGCGAAGATTGTGTTATCTTCGGTCTCACAAGTATATCAGGCCGTGCACTCTTATTTAACATCATGCTTCCTAATGGTGCGTGCTATTGGCGTTTGCCTATCTCAGCGTTTTTCCAAAAATCGTATGATCGAGCCGATGTGCCGAATATGCAGACGCACGAGTTGGAACTGTGGAACTGTTTTAGTTACTGGCCTAGTGTTACTACTTTTGATTGGTTGGATGGTCTAAAAGGAAAATTTTTAGGCTTAGACAAAAAGTTTTATCATGGAAAATATTTATTTACGATTGATTGGGGTCACCCAGATGTTAACATCTTGGATGTTGAACACTCTGAAATTCCTCAAGAACATAAGTGTGCACATATATTGGAGCTTGATAACGGTAATTTTGCAGCTCAGCCTAATAATCGCCTTTTGTGGCATGTTAATTCATACACTACTGATAACAGCTGGCCTGACTATAGAGTCCAAACTACTTATTGGGATGCAGAGGACTCTAGCATGGTTACGGAAGATAGTGATAAAATGTTTTATCAAATGGAAGATAAAGTAAAGGATTAATTATGAGAGATACAAAAACAATTGAATCTTTTTTAAAAGAAAAAGGCATTAAAGAAAAAGAAAAAATATTATTTAAAAATTTAAAAAAAGAAGTTGAGATAGGTGCAAACGGAACACAAAAATACGTTATAAAAGAAGGTATTAATAAGGGTAAAGTTGCATCAAAATGATAGACAAGTGGTTGTATAATTTTTTCGCATTGATTGACAAAATGTTTTCTTTGATAGAAACTTATAGTGTTAATTTTTCATCGTGGTTATGGAATAAAAGAAAAAACCTTTTAAAAAGAAAGAGGAGAAAATATGGAAAAAGAATGCAATAAGTGTCAAACAAAATTTAAACCAAAAGACGAATTAGATTTATTTTGTAGCCAGGATTGTAAAGAGGAGGCTTTAGCTGAATTAGATTCTGGTTCAGATGAGTGCCTTTCATGTCAATAAAGAAACCACTCACTATCTCTGAGGAGGCTTCCGTGCAGATGCCTATGAAGACGGTTGCCAGTTTGATCGGTCTTGTCGCAATCGGCACCTGGGCTTATTTTGGTTTGATTGAAACACAAAACCAACATCATACTCGATTACAATTAATGGAAGCAGATGTTGAAGATAACACAGAGTTTAGAATAAAATGGCCAAGAGGTTTAATGGGTTCGTTGCCCGCTGATTCTGAGCAGTTCATGCTTATTGAAGATCTGTATAAACAAGTAGAAAAAATGCAACAAACACAAGAAATGAATATGACTAATAAAGTTAATATAGAATTCTTAATGAAGCAATTAGATAAAGCTCAAAAAGATATAGAAAAATTAAAAGACAAACAACGGGAGTTTGCTAATGGAAACGGTCATTAGTAGTGTCGTTGCTCTCTGTATGTTTATAGCAGGAGAGCTTAAAGAACATAGAATAAAAGAATCTATGTCAGATTGTTTGAAGGGAAAACGCCTTGCGGAACGTGATGTAAATGTTAATATTCAGTACATGTGTGGGACTGTAGATGCAGAGCTTGAAAAAAATATAGATGGCAGTATAAGTATAAAAAGAATTATAAAACCAAAATAATGAACCTTTCCCGTAATTTTACATTACAAGAACTAATAAAATCGGATACTGCAATCCGTTTAAATATTGATAATAATCCTAACGGTGATCAAATAGATAAATTAAAACAGCTATGCGAAAACGTATTACAACCAGTAAGAGATCAGTTCGGAAGAGTTAAGGTCACTAGCGGATTTAGAAGTCCAGAACTTTGTAAAGCTATTGGTAGCTCAGAAAATTCACAGCATGCCAAAGCTGAGGCAGTTGATTTCGAAGTTTTAGGTGTAGACAATGCTGAAGTTGCAGATTGGATAAATAAATATTTAGAAACAGATCAACTCATTTTAGAATTCTATACGCCAGGAGAGCCTAATAGTGGCTGGATCCATGCAAGTTGGATACCTTACCAACCTAGAAGACAATTTATGCATGCATATAGAGAAGATAAGAAAGTAAAATATAAACCCATAATAGGAAAGGCGGTTGATTTAGTATGACAATAGGTAGATCACAAATGACTCAACAAATAGACGGTAAATTACGTGGAGCGAGAAAAAAGAAACGATTACAAGTCAAAAAGAAACCCAATAGCAAAAAACCTAAGGTCTTCAAAGTTTAAGCAAAAAGTGGTACAATCTAAAAAGTTGTACAACAGAAAAAGGCTTAAACACAATGACTAAATTATGTGCTAGAGGCAAAGCGGCCGCTAAAAGAAAATTTAAAGTTTATCCCTCAGCGTATGCTAACGCATACGCATCTAAAATTTGTGCAGGTAAAGCAAAAGACCCATCTGGTGTAAGAAGAAAAGATTGGGGCCCTAAAAAAATGCAAAGCGGAGGATCTGCAGGTTCTGGTGCTGCAAGTTCTTCTGGTGTAAGGAGATTAAAAATGTCTGAAGAGCAAAAGAAAAAACAAAAGAAAAAAATGCCTAAAGCTAGAGATATGGCTATGGGCAATAAAAATATTGTATATGTTGGAGATCCGTTTATCGTTGATGGTAAAAAATTTGATCCTGCAAAAAAGTTTCCAAAAACTTACATGAGACCTGAAGGTGCTAAAACATATTCTAAAGGATCAATTATAGATCATGCTAAAACACATAGACCTAGAATGACAACTGAAACAGATCAAGAATATAAAAAAAGAACAGAGTACAATGGTTCATATATAAAATCTGAAATAGGTGGTAAAAAAGTTTCAAACAAATCCTATGAGGATTATTACAAAGATTTACTTTAATGGCTGAGAAAGGTTTAAAGAAATGGTTTTCAGAAAAATGGGTAGATATTGGAGCCAAGCAAAAAAATGGAAAATATCAACCTTGTGGGAGATCTACGTCAGGTGGCTCTTCGAAGAGGAAATACCCCAAGTGCGTACCACTTGCAAAAGCCACAGCAATGACAAAGTCAGAAAAGGCGAGTGCTGTAAAGAGAAAAAGAGCAGCAGGTAATCCTGGTGGAAAACCTACAAATGTTAGTACATTTACAAAGAAATACTATGGGGGTATGATAGACCTATGAGTAAGAAATATACATTTACAATGGTTGTTGTTAAACCTACAGGTAAAGGTGGTAAACCTTTAAAACCAAAAGAAATAAAACCTAAAAATAAATCAACAGGTGGATCTATTGAAAAAGTACCTGGTGGTTATTCAAAAGAAGGATCAGGAAGAATTAGTGATAAAGGATTAAAAGGAAGAAGTCCATCACAAGCTTTTTCTGAAAAAGAAAAAAGAATGGAAAATACTAAACCCCAAGGCATGACAAAAAAAATGGGTGGAGGTATGATGAAAAAATACAATAAAGGAGGACAAATGCTTAAAGGCGGTCAAAAAAAATTAGATAAAAATAAAGATGGTAAAATATCTGGTGAAGATTTCAAAATGATGAAAGCTAAAAAAGGTGCAATGGTTACAGGTAAAAAAGAAGAAGATGATGTTTCTAAATATGTAAAATCAATTAAACTTCCAGATGCAAAAGATGTAAGAGATATAGTTAAGAAAAAAGCTAAAGGTGGTGAAATGAAACAGGGTTATGGAGCTGCTAGACAATCTGGTATGGGATTACAAGATGAGAATTTAGTTCCAGGTAAATCAATGGATTACTATAAAGACTTAATGTAATAAAGGATATGCATGGCTACTTCAGGAACAACATCATTCGATTTAAATATAGACGATATTATAGAAGAAGCCTTCAATCGTTGTGGAGTTAGAACAAACTCTGGTTATGATTTAAAAAGAGCAAGAAGAAATTTAAATATTTTATTTTCAGAATGGGGTAATCGTGGCGTTCATC
>Ga0208785_1001269_pt1 | contig 11188 bp, 10 predicted proteins | sample DEB08_DNA_2_FD_185499 | JGI IMG/M metagenome (GOLD analysis project Ga0208785, IMG submission 185499) | Aqueous microbial communities from the Delaware River and Bay under freshwater to marine salinity gradient to study organic matter... | ecosystem: Environmental > Aquatic > Marine > Coastal ...
CTTAGTTTAATTAATAAAATTTTTGTGTTGATAAAGTTTTGTAAAAAATTTAACTAGCAGAGTGCATAAAACATTAAAATATATTTTATGGCAAATTATGATACTCCATGCGTGATTGTTCACAGAGGTTTTAAGCCTTACTTGAAATTCAATTTGGAGATTACATCTAAAAATAATAAAGTTTTTCTAATTGGTGATGAAAGTGTCAGTAACCTAGCTTCAATAAGTGACAACATAGAGTTTGTCAACATAGATCAATATGAAACAAGAAATAGAATCATAAATCTAAAAAAATATTTTGTAAATTACAGCACCCAACCACAAGCCATTGAGTGGATGAATTTTGAGAGGGTGTTTATAATCCATGATTTTTTACTAGAAAGAAACTATAAGCAAATTTTTCATTTAGACAGTGACAATGTATTACTTAAAAATATAAACGATTTTAAATTTGATAATTCGAATGCTTACTGTATTCCATCTTTTCAAGACAATTATCGTATGGATAGCTCAATTCATTGTGGGCTTCTAGACAAGAATTTTTTTATTGAATTTGAAAAATTGTATAGCGACTTATATATAACTAAAAACAAGTTTCATTTAATTGAAAAAAAAATCAATTATCACAAAAGTAACAATATTAGAGGCGGCATTTGTGATATGACTCTATACTTTTTACTTCAAAATCTTAAAAAAATCAACCCACAAAATTTGATGCAACCTTTAAGAAGCAAAGATGGTGAAGAGTTTGTATTTATTAACAACTTCAATATGGCTGAAGGATTCTATGATTTTAATAATTTTGAGATGAGAAGAAAAAAAATTAAGTTGTACAATGGCAGTTCTGTAAATGATTTAATTAATATGAAAAAAATTAAGATAGCAAATATTCACTTCCAAGGGGGATCAAAAAAATATTTAAATAGATTTTCAAAATATAGATTAAAGTATTAAAAATAATTAAGATATATTTATGATCGATGTCAAAATAACTCTTCCTAACGAAAATCAAGCTGCAGATTTTTCAAATTTTGTCGATATCAATGACAATAAATTCTCAAATATAAACTTTTTAATAAATAAAAATGTAACCAATGCAGATTTCTGGTTTGTTTTTGAGGACTTAGATAAAGATATTGAATATTGTAAAGTTCCCAAAAAAAATGTTATTTATTTGAATACAGAAACGTCTTTTAAGAAAAGTCATTTTTTTCAAGATTATATGCATTCATATATTTCACAGTTTGGAACTATATATAGTTGCTATCCAATGAATCATAATAATTTAAAAAATACAATCCCATTTTTACCTTGGATGATTCATGCTAATTATGAAGCTTCACCACTTGATTTTTCAAAAATGAACTTTAAAACATTAGGAAAGAATAATGAATTAAATAAGACAATTGATTTAAGCGTTATATGCTCAAACAAAAAAAATACTGAAAATCATGAGTTAAGAATTGAGTTTTTAAATATTTTGAAAAGCAATTTTGGAAATAAGCTTGAATGGTACGGAGCAGGCTTTGAAGATATTGAAAGTAAAAGTAAGGTAATTTTTGACTCAAAATACCACTTAGTTTTAGAAAATGATTCAAAAAATAATCTAATATCAGAGAAATTGTTTGATGCACTTCTTGGAGAAGCGTTTCCAATTTATTATGGTGCACCTAATATAAGTGATTATTTTAATGAAGACTCATTTCAATCGATTGATATTAACAATATTGAAGAAAGTATAAAAACAATAGAAAATCTAATAAAAAGTGATAAGTATTTAGATAATATTAATTTTATAAGAGATTCAAAAAGTAAAGTTTTAAATGAATACAATTTTGTAAACAGGATTGTAGAAATTATTAATAAAAAGCAAAATATAAAGACTGAAAATGAGACTATTACAAATCTTTATAGTTCAGGTTATTTTTGGAAGTTGAAAACACCATTTAAATTGAAAATTAAAAATAAAATTAAAAGAAAATTAAGAATAAATTAGTAATTATTTATTTTTAATTTATTAAATTATTCTTACCGTTTGTCCACCATCTATAACCAATGTAGCACCAGTAATAAATCTTGCTCTATCTGATGATAGAAAAACACTTGCATCACCAATTTCCTTAGGCGTGCCAAATCGATTCATTGGAACTTTTGAATTTATCATTTTATACACAATTTCTTTATTTTCTTTGATTTTTTTATCCCATTCACCATTCTCAAAATAAATATTTCCTGGAGCTATCACATTTACCCTTACATTTGGAGCAGATTTTCTTGCTAAATTTTTAGCAAAACTAATCACAGAAGTTTTTGCTACTGAATAATCAGTTGGAGCGCCAAAAGCTTCTAATCCAGTAATAGATGAAATGAACAACATTGATCCCTCAGATTCTTTTAACATCGGCAGGAAGGCCCTTGCAGTAAAGAGTGCTGATTGAAAATTAACATTCCATGTTTTATCCCAAGAATCTTCATTAGGAATTTCTTCTTTATCACTCTTGCCATTTCCTACGTTTGCTATTACAACATCTAAAGATCCCCATTTTTCAATAATTTTTTCTTTAAGTTTTTCTAAGCTATTAGTCTCTGTACAGTCACAAGTGCTTGCCCATACACTTTCATCACCAAATTCTTTTTTTAACTTTTTTTCGTTCTCTAATAATTCTTCTGAACCACGAGAAACAATACAGACCCTTGCATTTTCGATTAAAAAACTTTTAGCAATAGCTAAACCGATACCCCTTGAAGCACCAGTTACTAATATATTTTTATTACTTAGTTCTAAATCCAATTTTTCAATTAACTCCAAATAAGTGATTTAAGTTCAAATTATAAAACCTCAACAATTTCCATTAAAACACCTTCAACATCATGGCAATAAGAAACCTTAACCTTATTGTCGCTACTTAATGCTGGAGGGTTAACGATAGATCCACCCAAATTTTTTATAAGACTGCACATTTCTTCAATATTTCTAACAGTAAAAGCTATATGTGAAGATCCTAATTTAAAAGCTTCTTGTTTGCTAATTTCTTTATCTTCATAATGTGAATGATATTTAAGAAGCTCTAATAAATTACCATCAGGAGCTTTTAATTTAATCCACTCCAATTTCACATTTTGTAACCCTGTTACTTGGGTTATAAAATGACCTTCTTCAACGTCACTGGCAAAATCAACAAATCCTAAATTACGATAAAAATTAGCAGCCTTATCCAAGTCTCTAACAACAATACCAGAATGTCTTATTGCACTAATCATGTTCATTCACTTTCTAAATCAATTAATAACATTATAATTTACTGTTTAGGTAAATATTCTTTAATCCAGGTTAGTTGTCTTTTAAAAATTTCAACTCCTTCATTGTCACGAAAAGCTTGAAGAATATAGGGTCCTGTATAATGAAATTGTTTTAATTTTTCAAAGAAACTTTTAAAATTGGCGTCTCCTTGGCCTAACTCTACTGAAGCTCCTCCAAGAACTCGATCCTTTATATGAATGTTTGTAATTTTTTCACCATAACAGTCAAGTTCTTCTATTGGGTCAAAGCCAAAGTGTGCACTATTTCCTATATCATAATTAATATTGACTTTGCTTGAGTCAAAAGTCTCTATTAATTTAATGAATGAATGAGGATTTAAATCTGTTTCCAAAGCTAGGTTTATATTAAATTTTTCTGCAACTTTTACAACAGGTGAGAAATATTTAATAAATTTCTCTATTTCTATCTCATTAGATAGTGAAGATTGGTCTACACAAGGTATTACAATACTTGATGTACCTAGTTTTTCAACATTATTTAATAATTTGATAAGCATGTTCTGACTTGAGTTTGCAATTTCATTGTTTTCGGAGTGAAGAGGAGCATCCATTAAATAGTCTGCACAAACACTATTTACCCTAACATTTGTTTTTTTTATATATTTTATTATTTCATCGACACCCCCTTCTTTAATTAAAGGGTTTTCTTCAATGTTCTCGAAGTCTAAAATAAATTCAATACAATCAAGTTCTAAATTTTTTGCTATTTCAAACTCTTCTTCCCAATAACCTACAGGATGTGCTTGGTATTTACCCCTATATTTTGGCAACAACCTGCCCTGAATTACACCTAAATCATTGTCCATATTTACCTACTTTTTTTAACAAGAACACCATTGCTTCAAGAATTATTTTGTAATTCATTTTGGAAGTTCCGTAAAATCTATCTTGAAAAATAATTGGTACTTCTTTAATTTTAAAATTATTTTTTTCAATAAAATTTGTAATTTCAACTAAAAAAGCATACCCATTTAATTTAGGGTTATAATTTAAAATTTTTTCAACTACTTTTTTATTCATTAATCTAAAACCACTAGTTTGATCTTTAACCTCAGATTTTAAAATTAGACCGCTCAGTTTATTTGCATATTTTGATAAATATTGCCTTCTTTTTGGCCAGCCAATGGTTCCACCCCTAGGTACATATCTACTTCCAATTACTAAGTCATAATTATTTTTTTCATTGATTAATTTAGTCAAATCTTCAAATCTATGAGAAAAATCAGTATCCATTTGTACAAAATAATAGTAATTGTTTTCTATCCCCCACTTATAACCTTCAATTATCGCAGATCCATATCCTAGTTTTCCAGATCTTTTTATGATTTTAACTGAATCACTGCCTTGCATATTTTTCTCAACAATTGATGCTGTACCATCAGGTGAATTGTCATCAACAACTAACAGATGAAGCTCTTTAAATGTCCTAGTAGAATCTATAAATTTTTGTATATTTTCTGCTTCGTTATAAGTTGGAGTGATTAATAAAACTTTTTCCATTCTTTTAACCGAAAGCAGATTGCAATGTTAACTGAATACTTTTTAAAACTCTATAGTAATTTGAAGAAACTGTAGTACCTTCCATTTGCAAACAACATTCTGGCATAATTGTTAACAACGAAACTAATATAAAAGCACCAATTGCGAAAGACCAAGTTTTATTTTTCTTAATTTTATTATTTAAAATTAAGAAAGTAAAAAAACTTAAATGAAATAGGGAAAAAATCCACCTCCCCCAATCAAAACCAACTATGAATAAAATTGGAATGACTACAAAGTATTTTTCTTTCAATAAAAATTCTTTCAATATTGTAAAACTAAAATTTAGTTTGTGTAATTCGATTTTAAATATTGCTAAAAAAGTCCAAGCAAAAATTGCAAAATAAAATGACCACAAAAACATTGAACCTGAAAAAATTAAGACCTGTGTAGTTTTGAAAAAAGAATCAAATAAAGACCAACCTATTGCCGTTATTGCATTTGTTTGTATGTCTATTAAACCCTGATCAAATTCACTGAGACTACTCCATATCAAGTCTGATGCTGATACATTTCCTGCACTAACTATTACGCTTATAAAAGTAAGGAGAATAATCATTGAGTAAGTTTGTATCAAATATGGAGAAAAAGAATTTTTTTTCTTAAGAATAAATATCATAAATGCTACCGTAATCATCGCAATTCCTTCATGAATTAAAATCATTAAAACAGAGAATGTAATAGTAGTAGCAAAAGTTATACTGGTTTTTTTGTTAATTTTGACAACTAATAATGTAAGCAAAAATAAATTTAGTACAAACATTTCTTTTCTGTGGTAATACTGATTGAAAATGGATATATTTAAAATTCCAAAAATACTGACTAAGTAAAGCAAATGTTGTAACGGTGTTAATTTAGAAATTTTTATATGCACATAAGAAAGCAGAATAAAGGCAATAAAATTTATGAACACAAAAATATTTACTGTGTCAAACAGAACCAAGTCAGAGTCTATTAAAGTAATTAACTCGCCCAAAAAGCCTCTTCGTGTAAAAATCCCTGGGTAGGAAATTATTAGTTCTGAATAAGACCAAGGTGAATACTCTAAAGTATTTGATAATATTGTTCTTTTGGCAACTTGTGCAACCGAAAGAAAATAAATTAGCAAGCTGACTAGATTTGTAATTTTATCTATTTTCATATTGATTATTTTAGTTTAATAACCCAAATTTTTATTTTGATAAATATAAGCGAGTGGCCAGAGGCAGAATCGAACTGCCGACCCCTTGTTTTTCAGATAGGGATTAATTATTTGACCTTAGTTCAGTTTACTTTACTTGAGTTCAGCTTGCGCTCGTTATTTAAGAGCAAATATAAAACAGTGAGCGTACAAAAAACAAGAAATCAATATCCAGGATCTCCCAATTAATTTCTGCTTTTTAGGAATGTCAACAGTGACAGTTCATATTTTAGAGTTATCTAACTTATAAGAAAGTATGCATTCTTTATAGTTCACCAATAATTATTAATGAGTTATGTTTGTTTGAAAAATTGCTAATATTATCAAAATCATCCAAGTCATAGTTGCCGTTGTATGTTTGAAGCAAAATATTTTTTGATAATATTTTTTCAAAATATTTATATGTGAAATAGTATGTATGAGGTTCATCTATTGTATTATTTTGAGAACCATTTTCTAAATAATCACCGTTGGGAACTTCAAAAAAAACTTTACAATTTGGTGAAGCAATCCTTTTAAAATGATTAATAGTCGTATCAATATCAGAAACGTGTTCTAATGAATGACTTGCATAAATTAAATCAACTGAATTATCTTCAATATTATTAAATTTATCAATTGTCATAAAATAGTTTTCATAATTTTTTAAAGACTTGTCATATTCAAAATTAATTACTTCATTTTTTAATATTGAAAAGATGAATGACACTCCTCCGTGACCGCTACCAAAGTTAAGAATTCTTCCATTTTGTTCTAAGAGTTTATATTTTTCAATAAGTGCAAAATGAAAAAAGTCTCTCTCTTTAACACCAACAAAATCTGTATCTCTATAATTTCGCCAGTAATGTTCTTCATAATACTTTTTTAATGTAGCCTCAGTGAGTTGTGGGTAGATATAGTGATACCCATTATTTGAATTTAAAAGCCTTAAATCAGGATTTCGAAAAGGATTTTCTTTCGTAAGTTGATCTAAAAATTTTTGATGTTTTGACACTTTTACAATCTTGAAAGATATTGAACCTAATTCAGTATTTTTAATTAAATGAAAACTATAACCAACCAGATTTAAAAGTATTTTAAAAATTTTTTTCATGATTTCGTGGCCAGAGGCAGAATCGAACTGCCGACCCCTTGTTTTTCAGATATGGGCTAACCATTTGACCTTAGCTAATTATAACTAATTCTATTTGAATATACGCTCTCTATACAGAGGCTTTATATCGCAGTGAGCGTAGATTAAAAGAGACTTCAAAAGTGAGCGTGTCAAAGATTGGTCAAAGTTTTAAGAGGGTCATAATCTCTCATACCGAGAATATACAAAAACTATTGAATTAATAGAAAAATTAAAACTGATTTAAAACATGTTTGAGAGTATTTTGACGAGAAATAATAAATTATTTTAGAGTTTAACTATTTTGAAGTAGAAAAATATAATTAGTATCAGTCATTTCAATTATTTGAGTTTTGTAATACTTAGATAAAATAAAATTTATAACTTTCCAAGTGTCTATAGTCCAAGATCCAATATCTTCTATTACCAAATATCCCCCTTTATTTAGTGAACTGAGGGCATAAATCAGTGTATTTATATTTGATAATTGATAGTGAAGACCGTCATCAATTATTAGATCGAACTTGATTCCAAAAGTATCTAATTTCAAAAGTGACTCTAGGTCATTTTGATCTACTTTCATTGTTTTTATCCTGTCTTCTTGAAAAAGAATGTTCTCGTCAATATCTGCTCCATATATGGATACATTCTGATAAATTTCTTTAAAGGCTCTAATAGAAGCACCAGGCTTTCCTTTTATGCCCATAGAACTTACAATTTTAGGATCATTGGTACCAAGGCCAATTTCTAGTAAATTAAAATTGGTATTTTTATCTGGAAAAAGAGAAGTATAAATGTAATGGTAATTATGAACAGAAGTTTTATCAGAACCAAAATATAAAAATTGACCATTTTGCAATTCAAGCATTTTGTCAAGTTTTCCATTAATATTTGCTTTATTGTAAAAGTCTAAATATGACTTAAAAGACAATGGTGCATGCATATCAATTAAGTTAGAAATCTTAGGAAGAATTTGTTGAATATTTTTAATTACTAATGGTTCAAAAGATTTGTAATCCTGATTTCCATGAGGTTTAAAATCACTAAATTCAGTTAAAAGGTTAATTTTTGAATAACTTTTAGGGCTATTCCAGCTAGGCTTAAAAAAATTTTTTATTATCGAGATTATTTTTGACATTCCGTTTGATTATAACTAATTTAAAAAATTTATCCCTAAGAATGGTTTGCAACAAAAAGAGACCCTAGTGTTTATAGGCTTTTTCAATAGGCGTGGTCAAAGAAATGGTAAAAGTTTTTTTTCCAAAAAGCATCCATATTTTTTAGGCCATTATTTGAAATATGTGGTGAATGATCTGAAAACAATATTTCATTTGTCTCTAAGTCAATAATTGAACAGACACCTTCGTAGCAAAAATCGTTATGAGGGTCTAAATAAATAGTTCTTTCATCTATAAATTCTAAATATAAATCTGTTAGTTCAATTCTGTCTTTTATTGACACTTCTTCCAAGACCGTACAATCATCAATATTACCTTTTAAAATAATATCATTATAAAAATTTACATTTGAGCTACATGTTTTAGGGATATCATCCAATAAAATAACTTTGGCCCCAGTGTTTTTAATAGCTTGAATTAAAGTTGAAAAATTATTTTCAAAATTTATTAGCTTTGAATCAATATTCTTTCTTGGCAAGTCACCAACTTCTTTAAACCAATCTCTAGAAAATGAAAATATTACAATATCTTTTTTACCTAAATTATCTTTATAAAAATTTACGTGCTTTTCGAAACTATTTTCAATACATTTTTGACTTGGTGCACAACCTTTTATTCCTTGAATATCTCTAATAAACCCCCATTCAACTAAGTGATTAAAATTGTAATTTTTTTGATTCTTAAAGTTTTTTTCTAGGCTTAAAAAATGATTAGTTGCGTGGCTGTCTCCTATTAGATAGACATTTATTTTTTCATTGTCATAAACAATGCATGACTCAAAAGCATTACTTATGTCATTGGGATGGTAACAATCTATTTTATTTATTATATTTTTATAATCTTTTTCTTCAAAAACGTATGGATTGTTCCCAGACAATATATTATTTCTATTTGTAAAATTGACAATAGAAAAGACAGCTGTCCCAACAAAAAATGTAATTGAAAATAACTTAATTAAAAAATTTTTCCTTTGATCGAGTGATACCCTTCTAAAAGGTTGCTCTACAAACTTAAAAGAAAATAAAGATAGTGTAATCATTAATAATATCTGAAATTCAAAAGTCATAAATTCAAAATTTGACCATTTAGATAAGCTTATTATTGGCCAGTGCCACAAATATAGAGAATATGACAGTGCGCCTATTGTTGCTAATTTTGGGGATTCAAGAATTTTATTCTTTTGGCCAGACTCTCCGACGCTAAGAATAATTAACGCGAATAAAAAAGTGGAAATCAATGTTAAGTTTCGTGAATATGGGTTGTTAATCGTGAAAAGTAGAATTAAAGGTATTATTAATAAATTAATTGGCATCCTATTTGCTAATTTTTTTAATTCCTCACTATATATTATCAAAATACAGCCAAGGGCCATTTGCCAAAATCGATACTGCAGTAGGTAATAAGTAGCGTTTGGATTTGCAATATTTAATGAATAAAACAAAATTACAGATAAAACCGTAAGAGCCAGAATAGAAGATTTTTTTATTTTTTTTCTAACAAGTGCATAAATTAGAAATGGGTAAATTAAATAGAACTGCTCCTCGACACCCAGAGACCAGGTATGGGTAAAAGAATTTAATGAAGAATCTGTTGAAAAATAATCAAGGGAATTTACATACAAGTAAATATTAGAAACTGCAAATATTGAAAAAAGTGCAACGCCAAGTGTGTTTTTATAGTTGTAATCTAAAAGATATACAAAAATTGAAGTTACAAAAATAAAAAATACAAGATTAGGAATGATTCTTCTTAACCTAAAGAAAACAAAATCGGCATAAAAGCTTTTAATCGAATTATTTCTAAGATTTATATATTTTCTGGTAATTACATAACCAGATATAACAAAAAACAAATCTACACCTAAGTAACCGCTTGAAAAAGAATTGAATCCAAAGTGGTTTAATATTACAGCTATTACTGCAACCGCTCTCAGACTGTCTATGGAAATATTATGATTCTTGTTTACTAAAACATACTTATCAGTCTCAGATTCAATAAACACTATCAGGGCAGTATAAAATATAAATTCGAAAATTAAATTAACAATTGAAAACTTGAGACTAAAAATTAGGTTAATCAAAAATAATACAAAATATAAAAAAAGTATTTTGGTATTCCTGGTTAGTAAACCTTTAAATAATGCAAGCCTAGAGAGTAGAATTAAAGAAATAAATAGGAATAATTTTAAAAAATTTATTATTTTTTCATGAGTAAAAACATACAAATTAAGTTTTACATAAGTTAAATTGCCAACCTCTTCATAAAAATTAATCTCATAATCGACTACTTTTCCTATACATAGAATATTTTTTACATTCGGGAAAATAGACACTCCTTTGTTTTTATATTGAATGTCTAAAATAACTGAAGTATTTGAAAAATTTTCTTTAATTAATGATAGATAATGATACTTACACATGTTTTCATCTAATTGATTAATATCTAAATTATTTTTTTGATCGAACAAGTTAAAAAATAATGATAGAAATACAATGATGATGCATAAAGTTACAAAAATAAAAATATATTTTTTTTTGGTTGTATGCATATATATATTATTTTAGTTTTATAGATGATTTAATTTTACTTACTGCTTCTGCATATGATACCAAACCCATATTGGAAACACTATCCCAATATTTATTGGGTTTTTCAGGTGCTATGTTCCAATAAATAAATGTTCCAACTTTTGAATTGTGTATTAGTGAATAGTAAATAAGCCTATGTTTATTGTGGCCAGAGGCAGAATCGAACTGCCGACCCCTTGTTTTTCAGGTAAGGGCAAACCATTTGACCTGAACTAATTATAACTTATTTAGTTTGATTTTACGCTCGTTGTAAACAGGCTCTATATCGCAG
>Ga0208785_1001274_pt1 | contig 11161 bp, 15 predicted proteins | sample DEB08_DNA_2_FD_185499 | JGI IMG/M metagenome (GOLD analysis project Ga0208785, IMG submission 185499) | Aqueous microbial communities from the Delaware River and Bay under freshwater to marine salinity gradient to study organic matter... | ecosystem: Environmental > Aquatic > Marine > Coastal ...
TTGGGAATTAAACGTATACGACAATATCTGTGATGCTATGGCTGAAGCAGCTAGACAGATTGGGTGTGCAATCAAGTGGGGAGCTGCCTGGTCAGAGGGAGATATTAGAGCCTACCCAGGAACAGCAGAAGATGCTATGAATACATACATTGATCTAAGACGTTCTCACGGACTTAGACCTTTTATTGATGCACCACACTTTGAATTGATGGCGTAATGCGTTGGTTAGTGTTAACTCTACTTCTTTCTGGATGTGGATTAACCTCCTTGCTTCCATTTGGTGGATCTGGTGGACCTACGGTTAATAGTAATGCACAAATAGGTGCAGAAAATAGACAAGCTGCAGTGTCTGTAGAGCAAACTACATCAGCTGGCAGAGATGTAATTCAAACAACAAAAGAAGTAGAAACTGGTAAAGTGGAAAACCTAGACATCACCAATACAAATATACCACCTTGGGTAATACTACTACTAATCTTAGGTTGGTTATTACCTACCCCTACAGAAATAGGTAGATCTATTACGGATTTTGTGTTAAGATTGTTTGGACGTAAAGATAATCCTAAGTATGACAGATTTAAGTAAAGGAGTAGGGGTAATATAGCAAGCGTCCTGTGTTCCCCCTAATTATTATATGAGCATACCTGAACGAGTAAAAAACAAAATGAAAGAGTTGGGACTTAAAGGTGTCAACAAACCTAAACGTACACCTGACCACCCAACTAAGTCCCACGTTGTTATGGCATCTGAAGGTGGTAAGTATAAATTAATTCGCTTTGGAGAGCAGGGTGCAAGCACTGCAGGTAAACCCAAAGCTGGTGAGTCGGACCGAATGAAAAAGAAACGTGCAAGTTTTAAAGCACGTCACTCAAAAAATATTAAAAAAGGTAAGATGTCTGCAGCTTACTGGGCAGATAAGGTAAAGTGGTAATGTGGGTAGGAATCTTATTAGTATGTTTTGATCCTATGGCACTGTCCTGCAAGATCATAGCAAAACCAGAACCCTTCTACACTGAAGAAGCTTGTCTAGAAGAAGCAGGTAAGGTAGCCACTACAATAAGACAAGGCGGTGCTTATGCTACACCACACTGCCATAAGGTTGAAGGAGATAGTGCATAATGCCATACAAGTCTAGAGCACAACAAGCAGCTGTAGCCATCGCTAAGAAAAAAGCTGCAGCTAAGAAAAAGACTGGTATGTCTAAAGGTGGAGACACTATCAATGCTGCTGGCAACTACACCAATCCAACAATGCGCCGTAAGCTCGTACAACAAGTCAAGGCGGGTTCAAAAGGTGGCAAGCCTGGACAATGGTCTGCGAGAAAAGCCCAGATGGTTGCAAAACAATATAAAGCAAAAGGCGGGGGCTACAAATCATGAAGGCTCCCCAAAAGTCATTAAAGAAATGGACAAAGCAGAAGTGGCGCACAAAGAGTGGCAAGCCTAGTGCTAAGACTGGAGAACGGTACTTACCCGAGGCAGCAATTAAATCTTTGTCGTCTGCAGAATATGCAGCCACCACTAAAGCAAAACGTGAAGGTACAAAGGCTGGCAAACAGTTTGTAAAACAGCCAGATAAGATAGCAAAGAAAACAGCAAAGTTTAGAGCAGCAGAGGGCGGTATGGCTAAAAAACCAATGAATCCAGGGATGAAAGCCCTGAAGAAAGCAGCACCAGCAGTAGCTAAAAAGATGGGTTACAAAGGTGGTGGAGCAGCAATGCATCGTATGCCAGATGGTACTATGATGAAAGGTGCAAAGCACGGATATAAACACGGTGGGTTAGTACACTCCACTGGAAAATTAAACACAGGCATTAAAGGGTGTGGAGAATAAATAATGGCTAAAGAATATAAAACAATCGCTGCTGCACAAAAAGCAGGATCAATGTACTTTACTGGTAAAGACGGCAAAAAGAAACTTGCTGTTACCAAAGAACAACTAGACGCTTGGAAAAAGCGTAACAAAGGTAAATTTACAGGTTCAGCACTTACTGCTTGGGCCAATGCTAAAGGTAAAGACATCGGTGGTAGTAAGCGTGACTCTTCTCCACGTCCTAAGCTACGTCCAGGTTCTGACTCTGCAGGTCCAGGAATGGGTGTAATGACTAAAGCTGAAAAGACTGAAGTTGATGCAGCTAACAAAAGAACTCAACAAGCTAGAGAAGAAAAGGCTGGTACAAAGAAACGTACTTCTGCTGGACAAAAGTTTAATGCTTGGTACGACAAGAATGGTAGCAATTATGGTACCATGAAAGAAGCTATGGAAGCTTACCAAAAAACTCTTAAATCAGGTATGTCTTATGGTGGTATGGCCAAAAAGAAAAAGATGGGTATGTCTAAGGGTGGCATGGTTGATATGAGAAAGACAGGATTGTTTAAATGAGATTAGAAGGCGACAAGGTAATTGGCCCTCGTGGCGATGTCTTAGCTGAGAAAGTCTACGGAGAATGGCAGACAAAGGATGCTGCCGTTCTTGACTTTATTGCCAGTCAAGATAAGCCAAAGAAAAAACCAGCTAAGAAAAAAGCTAAAGTAGAAGAAGAACTAGTAATGGAACGTGCTCGTGATGAGAACGGACACTTTATTGCTGATGATCCCGATACTGAAGTAAATGAAGCTTGGGTAGTTAAGACAATCAAAAAAGCTGTTAAAGGTAAAAAATAATGTCACTGTTTAGTCAGGGTAAGGCAGCACGTAAACGATCTGTGTGGGGTCACAATGAAGGGACCACTACAGAGATCGTATACACCTGTCCTGCTAACTGTGTGGCAGAGGTATCGTTTATCCACATACATAACTCTACAGGTAACACTAATATTACTGTAGAGTGGTATGTAGCAGCAGACTCCTATACTTCACACTTCTTAGAAGGTAAAAACCTTGGTGCACCAGAGTATATACAGTTTACAGATATAGAACTTGTTCTACAACCTGGTGACAAGATTCAGGTAACACCTGATACTGCTGCACACATTGATACCATCCTTACTGTAACAGAAACCTTTGTCCCTGTGGGATAACGGGGTTGCAATATTATCAATAGTATAGTATAACTATGTGTGTATAACTAGTCTCTGTAAGCTGCAATGCAGCAATTTATGGAGACAGTAATGAGAAAGTTTTTTGAAAGATTAATCGAAGCACGTCAACGTCAGGCTAATGCACGTATCGCAGAAATGCACTTGTGGAGAATGTCAGATCGTGAACTAAATGATTTAGGTATCGGACGTGGTGATATTAGAAGAGTAGTACACGAAGGTGTGAAGTGAGTTCTTTGGGGGGAGACTCGTGGACCCAGTTACAATAATCAGTGGGGCCACAGTCGCCTTCAACGCACTTAAAAAAGGTTTTGCTATTGGCAAAGACCTGCAGGACATGTCAAGCCAGTTAACTCAATGGGCTGGCCACATGTCTGACTTAGGTCAAGCTGAAAAGCAAATAAAGAACCCTCCGTGGTGGAAAACACTGGGTGGTTCTGTAGAAGCCGAAGCTATCGAAGTATTTGCAGCTAAACGTAAAGCTGAACAAATGCGTAAAGAGCTTAAGGACTACATTAGCTTTACTATGGGACCATCTGCTTGGGATGAGCTTGTAGCTACAGAAGCTAAGATAAGAAAACAAAAGAAAGAACAAGAGTACCGTAAAGCTGAAATGCAAGAAGCTATAATCACTTGGACAGTTACAAGTTTACTTTTAGCATTAGGATTTGGTACTCTAGGTTTTATAATGTATATGGTGGCATAATGGCTAGAAACTTAACAGAAAAACAACAGAAGTTCCTTGATGTACTTTTTGAGGAAGCTGGGGGCAACCTAGTGACAGCTAAAAAGCTGGCTGGGTATGCAGATGCTGTAACTTCTAGACAAGTAGCAGAGCCACTTGCAGATGAGATTGCAGCACTGACTAAGAAGTTTATTGCTTCGTCTGCTACAAAAGCTGCATACTCTATGTTTGAAGTTATGAATAATCCAACAGATCTAGGAAATAAAGAAAAGATGGCAGCTGCAAAAGATGTCCTGGATCGTAGTGGCTTTACAAAGACAGAGAAAGTAGAAGTCTCTGCTGCAAGTCCACTGTTTATTCTGCCACAAAAAGATAATGAAGACGAATAAAACTTGGACGTTACCTAAGCCAGATTTTGTGGATGGTGAGTATGTCTGGAAACCTGTGGTAAGATTAGGTAGTCATGTACCATTTGGCTATAGACAAGACCCAGATGATCGTGATATACTATTACCAGTTCCAGAGGAACTAGAACTATTTGAGCTGGCTAAGAAACACCTTAGACGTTATAGCTACAGAGAAGTAGCTGGTTGGCTCAGTACACAATCTGGAAGATATATCTCCCACGTAGGTTTATACAAGAGAGTAAAACTTGAGCGAAAACGTAAGACAGAAGCTGCAACTCAACGCTACCTCGCCCAACGCTATAAAGAAGCCCTCGAAAAAGCGGAAAGGCTCGAAGGTAGACTCCTCGGTCAAAAAGAGTACACCAGCTCAACCGAAGCCTGAAGAGCTAGACTTTGAACAGGTTGCACAAGAAGTTATATTTGAGCCAAACGCTGGTCCACAAACTAGCTTTTTGGCTGCAACTGAACAGGAGGTTCTTTATGGAGGTGCTGCTGGTGGAGGGAAATCCTATGCAATGGTTGCCGACCCTGTACGCTACCTGGGGAACCCAAATGCGAGAATGCTTCTCGTACGCCGTAGTACAGAAGAACTTAGGGAACTTATCTCGGTAAGCAAACAACTATATCCCAAGGCTATCCCTGGAATCAAGTTTATGGAAAGGGATAAAACTTGGGTAGCTCCATCAGGTGCTACATTGTGGATGTCATATCTTGATAGAGATGATGACGTTATGAGATACCAAGGTCAAGCTTTTAACTGGATTGGCTTTGACGAACTTACACAGTGGCCTACACCTTATGCATGGAACTATATGAGGTCACGTCTCCGTACTACTAAGGCATCAGGATTGCCACTGTATATGAGAGCAACAAGCAACCCTGGTGGCCCAGGGCATCAGTGGGTAAAGAGAACATTCATTGATCCTCAGACTCCAAACAAAGCGTTCCATGCTACTGATGAAAACGGAGATGTGATCACTTGGCCGAAGGGTCATAGCAGAGAGGGTGAGCCTCTGTTCAAACGTAAGTTTATTCCAGCCACCCTTTTTGATAACCCTTACCTTTCGGACGATGGACTTTATGAAGCCAACCTTTTATCTTTGCCTGAACACCAACGGAGACAGTTGCTTGAAGGTGACTGGGACATTAACGAAGGAGCAGCTTTCCCAGAGTTTAACCGAAACATCCACGTTGTTGACCCATACGACATACCAAGCAACTGGATACGCTTTAGAGCTTGCGACTACGGTTATGGTTCCCACACTGGAGTTCTTTGGTTTACTGTAGTTCCTGGATCAGAGCAGTTGGTAGTTTATAGAGAACTGTATGTATCTAAGGTAACTGCTACAGACTTAGCAGATATTATCTTAGAGATAGAAGCAGAGTCAGGGGAAAAGATACGTTATGGAGTTCTTGACTCTTCTTTGTGGCATAATCGTGGTGATACTGGTCCTAGTCTCGCTGAACAGATGATTATGAAAGGTTGCAGATGGAGACCCTCAGATAGATCTAAAGGTTCTCGTGTAGCTGGTAAGAATGAAATACATAGACGCTTACAAGTAGATGAGTTTACAGAAGAGCCTAGGGTTGTGTTTTTTAGTAATTGCACTAACACCATAGCACAAATACCCAGTCTACCTCTTGATAAGAATAATCCAGAAGATGTAGACACCCATGCAGAGGATCACTTGTACGATGCTCTTAGGTATGGTATAATGACAAGACCTCGTAGTAATGTGTTTGACTTTGATCCTGCAGCACAAAGAACAGGATTTCAAGCATCAGATCCCACTTTTGGATATTAAGGAAAAGATATGGAAGAAGAATTTGAAGATATGGCAATGGATTTAGATCAGGCTTCTGCTATTGAAGACGTAGCAGAAGATGATTATACAGATCCAGTCACAGGTCAAATCGTCCAGTTTGTAAGAGACAAGTTTAATAAAGCAGAGACAGCACGTCAGCTTGATGAAGAACGGTGGATCAAAGCTTACAGAAACTACAGGGGTATGTATGGATCTGACGTACAGTTTACTTCTACAGAAAAGTCCCGTATCTTTGTTAAAGTTACTAAGACAAAGACACTAGCTGCTTATGGACAGATTGCAGATGTTTTGTTTGGTGGCAACAAGTTTCCTCTTAGCATTGACCCTACTAAACTTCCAGAAGGTGTAGAAGAAACTGTAAACTTCGAAACAAACGAACAGCTACGTAAGGCAGTTGGCAACGACGAGATGGCTACCCTACTTCCTGGAGAAACTTATCCAGAGTTTAGAGAACGTCTAGCAGGATTAGCAGGTGTACTAGAACCTGTACTTGACGATGTTAAGTCTGGAACTTCTGGAAACCCATCTGCAGTACAGATGCACCCTGCAGAGATTGCCGCTAAGAAAATGGAAAAGAAAATCCATGATCAGCTAGAAGAATCTCATGCAAAGAAACACCTACGTGCAGCTGCATTTGAATGTGCATTGTTTGGTACAGGTGTAATGAAAGGACCGTTTGCGGTAGATAAAGAGTACCCTAACTGGTCAGATGAAGGGGAATACTCCCCAGTCTTTAAAACAATTCCACAAACTACTTCCGTATCTATTTGGAACTTCTATCCAGACCCAGATGCATCTACTATGGAAGAAGCAGAGTTTGTAGTTGAACGCCATAAGATGTCACGTTCACAGGTACGTGCACTTAAGAATCGTCCATACTTTCGTTCCAATGCTATTGATAACACCCTAAGCCTTGGTGAAAACTATCGCAAAGAGTGGTGGGAACAAGTAATGGAAGACAACTCAGAAGAGGATAAGGCTGACCGTTTTGAAGTCTTAGAGTTCTGGGGTTTTGTAGACAGAGAAATTATTGAAGATCAAGGGGTGGACATTCCCTCAGAATTAAAAAATGCAGATCAGCTTAGTGTAAACATCTGGATTGCTAATGGACAAGTACTACGTCTAGTGATGAATCCATTTACTCCAGCCTACATTCCATACTTTGCTGCACCATATGAAATGAATCCATATAGTATTTTTGGCGTAGGTATCGCTGAAAACATGGATGACACACAAACACTTATGAATGGCTTTATGCGTATGGCAGTAGACAATGCTGCCTTATCAGGTAACCTACTTATTGAGGTAGACGAGACTAACCTCGTCCCAGGGCAAGACCTCTCCGTGTATCCAGGCAAAGTGTTTAGGAGACAGGGAGGGGCACCTGGTCAAGCTGTGTTTGGCACTAAGTTCCCTAACGTATCTAATGAGAACATGCAGATGTTCGATAAAGCGAGAGTACTAGCAGATGAATCAACTGGCTTCCCTTCCTTCGCACATGGCCAGACAGGCGTATCGGGAGTTGGTCGTACTGCCTCTGGTATTTCTATGCTTATGTCTGCTGCCAACGGCTCTATCCGCAATGTAGTCAAGAACATTGATGACTATCTACTGGCACCACTAGGTAAAGCTTTCTTTAACTTTAACATGCAGTTTGACTTTGATGAAGAAATAAAAGGCGACTTAGAAGTTAAAGCTCGTGGTACAGAGAGCTTGATGGCTAACGAAGTACGTAGCCAACGTTTGATGCAGTTCTTGCAAGTTGTACAGAACCCAGCACTAGCACCGTTTGCTCGTATGGATTATATTGTTCGTGAGATTGCTAAGTCTATGGATCTTGATCCAGATAAAGTTGGCAACAACATGGCAGAAGCTGCAGTACAAGCAGAGATACTAAAACAATTCCAAGCAGAAAATCCACCAGAACCACAGCCAGGAGTTCCTGGTCCACCTGCAGCAGGGCCACAGGGCGCTCCTGCGGGGGCACAAGTGCAGGATACGCAAGGTAGCGGGGGTGGTACTATAGGAACGGGTACAGTGCCTACACCAGGAGAACAGGGCTTCTCAGGTAACACTGGCCCACAGGTACAATGAAACTTGTAGTGAATAATACTTTGAAACCTTTTGTAAACAATCCAGAATTGTACAACTCTTTTTTGGAAGAGATTGGAATCCGAATAGATAAGGTACACAAACGCCTCGAGCAGATTACAGATGTAGAAGAGCTGTATCGTGCTCAGGGTGAAATACGTGTGCTTAGATCCTTATTACTTCTTAGGGAACATGTAAATGGCTAATGTTGGAGAAAAGACAGGTAAAAAAACACAAGCAGGTCGTGACGTATACAAGACTCCTGAAGGTGAAATGGTATCTGAAAAATCTACAACTTTTGAATATAAAGGCAAGTGGATTAATATTCCTACAATACACGATGGCAAACAATATTCTCAAGATCAACTAATAAACATGTTAGATAAAGGTTTAATTAAACCTACAAGTACTCATAATAAATTAGAAGAAGCTGTTAAAGCTGCAAAAAGTCGTAGCAAATCTCTTAAGTTTAATGAAGGTGGTTTAGCTGATCAAACTCTTGAAGCTTTTGGGCAACCTAATAAAGGCTTAAGCTGGGGTGAACTTATTGTCGATAACATTTTAGGTTTAGACAATGAGTATGAATCTTTCGGTGAAAAGCTTGGTAAAGCTATTAACGAAGATGAGATTAAGTTTTTAAAAGATGCAGCTATTGGTGTATACGAAGGTACTAAAGAGTTTGTACAAGCACCAGTAGAGACTACTAAACAAGTAGTTAATGAAATTAAAGATAGTGTAACTAGACTTGGCTCTGAAGATTTAAACACCAGACTTCAGCGTATGTATAACGTAACGTACGAACAGGCTACTGATGAACAAGTAAACCAAGCCAGAGAAGCTGTACTAGGTGATGCACTTACTGCACTAGAGCTTGTACCTGCAGCTAAGGTTACAACTACTGTAGCTGGTGCTGCAATTCCAAGTGGTCTTAAAGCAGATGTTGTAGGTCAAACTAAAGCTATGCTTTCTGGTGATAGAGAATTCTTGTCTGGTACACCTACAAGTAAGGCTACAACTCAATCTCTTAGTGCAGGGTTTACTGGACAGAATCCACCTACTTACAAGAAAAGAAATACTCCACTCTCACAACAAGAAGACTTTGAACCAGACTTTAACGAAGATGGTGTTATAAAACCTAAAGGTATACCCTCCGAAAAAACAAGACTGCGTAAAGATAACATTATGCAGTTTAGAGAACCTATTGCAGAGTTTGCAAAAACTGTTACAATACCTAAAAAAGGTTTGCTTGGTTCAGAGTTTTTAAAGATGATCAAAAAGAATGAGTCTATTGCAGACTCTTCTCTGCAACCTCAAATCATAGACCCTAAAAAAAGATATACTAGAGAAGAACTTTTAGAAGCTATTGGTCTTCAAGATCAATACCCTGGTCCAAATGTCTTTGAATCTAATGCCTACATAAATAATACAATGGGTGGGGAAAGGTATGGTTCCTACCAACGACAAGGAAACGATGCTGGATTTTTAGATATTGAAGAAGAGTTAGGTTATTTTGAAATCCCTATTGTTTCCAATGTACCCTCTGGTTTTGAAGGCACAGGAAAAAATTTTAAAGCTAACTCACAACATTTTGAGGCAGGTACTATTGCTCACGTTAGGGGTTCTATTGTACAACCTCATAATTTAGAAGAGTCAGGATTTATAGGTACAAATGTTTCTGCTGAGTACGAAAGACTTACTGATTTTGGTAAGAAACCTTTTCTGTTAGTTGAAGAAATTCAGTCAGATCTTTTACAGAAAGGTTATGCAAAACCTAGTAGTTTAAGTGATGCTGCTTTCAAAAAGGTTACTGAAGAGTGGTCAAGAAATAATGCTGTTACTTTTCAAGAAGCTTTTGGAGATATATCTAAGGATATAAAAAATATTTTTGAAGAATTAGATGAAGCTAATATAGTTAGACCAGATTTGGTAGATGGGTTTACTGCAAAAGACAAGTTTTACAGAAGTGCCGCAGAAAGAGGTTATGTACTTTCTAATGAGTTGACGGATACATTGGATAAGTTAAATGCTAATCCTAAAGAACTTGTTGAGTCTTTTACAGACCTTATTGACACTGGAAATTCGTTTTATCCAATTATTGACTCCAATACGTCAGAAACTATTGATCCAGCAGACTTTATAAAAAGATTTAAAAAAGAAACTTACCTTACTCCTAGACAAAAAACTCAAAAATTCTTTGACAAGTCTAGGGAATTTTTAGCAAACAAAAAGATAGATAAAGAGATTGATTTTAATGAATTTCAAAATCTTTACGAAAGATATAAAACTAATCAATTTAGGATAAGCCAAGGGGGGTATCACGATGATATTGGCTTACCTCCAATTACAAAAAATAAACAAGCTGTAGAAGAATCGTTAAAAACTCTTATAGCAAAAGCAGCTCAATCAGGTGTAGATAAAATTGTTATTCCACCTGCAGAAAGAATTGCTTATGCAAGGGGTAGAGATATTGACCCTAAAAATAAAGGTGATAGGTTTTATCGAACTTATGTTTCAGACTTAGATAAGGCTTTAAAAGATCTTGAAAAAAATTATCCAGTTAAAGTTCATAGAGATGTAGAATTACCTTACGAACGTAAAGAACGAATGATAGAGGAATCAGAAGCTACTGCTAATTTTTATGAAGTTGCAAGAGATTTTATACAGGAAAATCTTATAGAGTATGAAGGTATCAGTATCCCTCAAGATATAGATTTAGAAGTCCTTAATCGTGCAGCAGATAAAGAACGTTCCATCTCTCCTTTGTCTGCTGAAGAAGATGCAGCATTTCGAACATTTGCAAAACATAATCAAATATCTTTAGATGAAGCAGGTGAGGCTTTTGATAATTGGTTCGATGGTCAACTTCGCCACTTACAAGGGATAGATGGGTTTGATGAGATACAGGAGAGTCTGTCTACCCAAGTTTCTAATAAAGGTATAATCTTAGATGTCTCAGAGTTAGTGGACGAATACAAAGTAGAAGCACCAAGACAATTTGCCGAAGGTGGTTCCCCTAGACCTAAGCTAAGACCAGGTTCAGATAGAAGAATTTCTCCTAAACCTCGTCTAAGACCTGACCCAGAGAGACAGTACGGTTTAGCTGAAGTAGAGGCA
>Ga0208785_1001275_pt1 | contig 11158 bp, 13 predicted proteins | sample DEB08_DNA_2_FD_185499 | JGI IMG/M metagenome (GOLD analysis project Ga0208785, IMG submission 185499) | Aqueous microbial communities from the Delaware River and Bay under freshwater to marine salinity gradient to study organic matter... | ecosystem: Environmental > Aquatic > Marine > Coastal ...
CTTGGGTATACCTTGAATTTTCTTTTTGCTGCTGCTTTTCCTCTTGGACAAAGTTTTGCCATTAATGTCTTGCCTTACCCCAGCCTTTAATTTGAATTGATTTCTTTTTACCTTTTGGATTGCCAACCATATCAACAGCATTATCTGCTTTTACTTCAACAGGTCCACCTTCCATCATTTTTTTTCTTTTTCTTAACATAGCAAAATCATCACCTGATATTTTACCATCTTTGTTAGCATCTAAATTTTTTTGTTTACCTTTTAACATATTTATTTTCCTCCGTTTTTATTCATATTTATCACATCAGTTGCCTTAAGTCCATAAATTGCTGCGACTACTGAAACCCATAATCCAACTATCCACCAGGGCATCTCTTGTAATTTTTGAAAATAAAGGTCAATTTTCTCTTGCATCTTCTCATCTTCTGCAAATACAGAATATGCTAATAAAAATAATGGTGAAGAAATTGTCAAAAGTACAAATTCGTCCTTCCAATCTGATTTTTGATTTTGCATTATTTGACCAGAATACTCAATTTCGCCTCTTTTCATCTTTTCGGCGTGTAATAATTGAGCTTCGGACATTGCAACTTCCGATTTTTTCTTATTTTTGTAAATTTCAAGGCCAGCTTTAACGCCTTGACCTAATAATCCCCAAGGTATCATTTATTTTTTCTTCTTTTTGCTCATTTTAGCTTCAGAAAGTGCTATTGCAATCGCTTGTTTTGGATTTTTTACGATTTTTTTAGATTTCCCGCTATGAAGTTTTCCTTTTTTGAATTCTCTCATAACTTTAGCTACCTTTTTTTGTCCTTTTTGCATTATATGCCTCCTTTATTTTTTAATTCGTGTTGTAAAACAGTTTTTGTTATTGAAGTATCAGCTCTTAAGTTTGCTAATTCTTCATTCTGTTCTAGTTTTTGTTGATCTGTCATTTGATTCATCATTGATTTCATCTTATCAAGATTTAATCTATCTTCAGATTCTTTTTTCTTACGTTCATTTTCCATTGCTCTAAGATCTAATTCTCTTGCTCTTAGTTTTGCGATTGGATCGTTGTCAAATTGAGAAGTAATTTCTTTTTCTTCCTTCATAAACTCTTCCATCATCTCTGCAATCAATACAGCTTTTCTAGATTCAATTCTTTCAGACATCATTCTAGCTTGCATTTGTAATTGTTGTGCCATTTGTGGATTTTGTTGCATCATCATTTGCATTTGTTGTAGTTGTTGTAATTCATTTCTAAATTCAATTTCAACTTGTTCTTGTGCCATCAAAGAAATATGTTCAAAACAATTTTTCTCTAATGCTGCCATTATCACCGGATTATTTCTAGCCATATTAGTTGCCATAAAATTTAAGTGAGCAGTAATGTGTGCTCTATGGTCTTGACCTGGAAATGCTTGGAACGGTTTCCCAGCGAGAGCATCAATGTGTTCTAACGCTGGGTCCTTTGGTTGTGGTGGTTGTGGTCGAATTAAAACTTGATCAATGTCTTTTACACCTAATGCTTCATACATATGTCTATATGCATTGTACATATTGTGTATTCCTGGATTTGATTGTGCCAGTTGCAATTCCGTTTGCGCAAGGGAAATACGCTGTGTCTGAGAAAATATGTTTGGATCAGCAACTGGCAAGATATCTACACGGTCATCAAAGTCAGATTGTTTAATCTGTTTTTGACCACCAACTACATCGTATGGATACTCTGCAGGTAGATAAAGTTTGAAAACTCGTGCTAATAATTTAAATTCTTGTTTTAATGCTGCATAGATTCTTTTATGAATCGCAGACATAGTCCTTGATCCTCTTTCTAGCAGCGCAACTGTCGTGCCCACCGCGGCTTGCTGATTCCCATCCCCAACTTGCAAGTCTGCTATAGAAGCAAATCTTTGACCTGCAGTTACAACGACACCCATAAGCTGTAAGAGAGTTTGACTAGGCTCTTTAAATGGTAACATCATAAATGAATCTCTGATGTTTCCTCCAGGTGCATCTACATCTCTAAATTCACCAGGTTGTATTGCCTGTGCATCGTCTCTAATTCTGATTCCTCGTTGTTTAAATCCTGCTGGGAGATTTGATAAAGTTCCAGCGTCTAATAATTGTCTTAAGGCAGATGTCGCAGTTCTAGATAAACCGCCGATCATATGTATTAAACCAAAACCATAAAAACCAAGTCCTGGTAAAAATTTAAAGTGTACGAAATATTGTATCTTAGCTCTTTTAGGATCATTTATTTCATAGTTTCTTTTTATAGATAAAACTTCTCTTGAGTTTTCTTCTAATGTTACAATGTATGGAAGTTTAATTCCTGTCGGCTCACCATCGGGCCCAACGTCTTCAAAACCTTCCAAATCTAAATTAATGTGACATTCTAAAATATTAAATACGTCTTCATCACGACTTCTTGTCGTTCCTTCAAGTTCTCTTTCCTTCTTCTGGACTTCATCTTCATTTAATTGTCCTGGTTGAATGTCAATGTCTCTGTAAAAACCTGCAACTTGTTTTTTACGTAATTCATTTTCAGAAATTTTAATACGATGAATAATTGCTTCCGCATCATCTAATGAGGTAGCTGTGTACGGAACAATTAAATCATCAGCCGGTACAAATTTAGAAACGGCTCTTTGTAAGATTTCATCATAATAAACTTTTTTAAATGATGATCCTGCTAAAGGTAAATAAAATAACATTTGATCAAACTCAGGTTCATACTCTTTCATCTGATCCATCAATTGATAGTTCATAAAGTCTTTGACTCGAGATGCTTGTTGAGTTTTTTCTGGAGTATTTAATCCGAGGATTTGTGTTCTAACTGGTCCATCAGCCGGTAATAACTCTTTATATGCCAACGCCTGAAACTGAGTAACAGCTTCAGCAAGCACCGGATGAGTGGCACCCGAAGCACCCGAGAATGGTTCCGTCCTGTTTTCATATTTAAATCCTAACAGATCTAAACCTGTTTTGTAAGAACTTTCCCAATCTTTTCTAGAATTTTTATAATCTTGATAATTTTGAAATATATCAGAACCTAATCTACCTAATACATCATCTGGTAAATGTTCAGCTAAATTATCGTAATGATTTTCAGTTCCTTCTACTGAAGCAATTGCAGGATCATAATTAATATCTACTGACCCATCTTCATTTTCTTGAATCTCAACCGGATTACCTTGTTCATCAACTTCTTGTTGTTTTTCTAATTGAGCTTCTTCGATTTCAACATCAGAAGGTACGGTAATGTTTTGTTCTACGTTTGGTAGAACCTTATCTATGTCTGCCATTATTTTTCTCCAGTTTCACGGTTTTAACAGTATTATATTGATAATTCAAGCCTCGCGATTGTGGTCCTCTTTTAGGAGGTGGCCCTGACTTTTTACCGTGTTTATATGGTGTATTAATCTTCATAAGTAAATTTCTTCATATCTTGATGAGAAGAATCTTCAATACCAAATTCAACTTCTTTCATTTTACCTTCTGCATCTGGAAACACTTCTACTTCATCATATTCCAATGCTCCAGTTTCAGGGTCTTTTCTAATCTCCATTTCAAGTTCATTTTTAATTCCAATTTCATCTCCAGCAGAACCATAATTTGTTTTCTTTATTCTTGTAGAATTTGCTGAATCAACAACAGTATATTCTCCTAGATCATATTGAACAAAGCCATCTGGGTTATCTGCTTTACCAAGTATTTTTGATTTACCCATCATTTTAACTTTACCAATTAAATCTAATAAATAATCTGGAACATTATCTGCTGATCTTGATATGACTTCCAACATTTCTGGAGCTTCCTTTGCAATAGGTTTTATAAACTTACCTAAGAAAGGTAATGTTCCAAGAAGTGTAATTCCTTGACCTGTAAATTTTAAAAATCTTCTTCTACCAAAATCTTTTGGCTTACCACCTTTTTCAAGAGAAACTCTACCACCATTTGCAAATGCAACAGAATAAGGTTGACCTGTAACATCAAATACTTTTTGTCTAATCATATTTAAAATTCCTGATCTACCTTCAGATCTATCTTTATCTTCTTGTTTAATTTTTTCTTCAACAATTTGATATTGGTTATTTAAATACATTTTTTCTTCTTCAGTTACTTCTGGTCTACCTCTCATTCCAACAAGACCTTCGTCCATCATTTCAGACTGGGACATATCAAATGATTGTTGTGCATTTATTTTCTTTTGAATCTCTTGTGCATCTTCTGGTAAACGTTGGTATTTTTTAATTGTATTGTAAAGTGGATCTACACCTACAAATCTAAATGCCATTTCTGGAACAGACTTACCTTCTTGAAACGCGACTCCAGCATCATAGATACCGTAGCCAACTCCTAAAGCTCCTAAACTTTTAAAAGCTAACTTACCATAACTTTTACTTGCAACATCTTCTGCCATTCCTGAAATGAATTCTCCAGTTGCTCTTGCACCAGGAAATAATTCTGATTTTAATTCTTTTACACCTAAAGCTTTTTTAGCCATATCAATGTCTTTTGTATAACTTGGTATACCTAAATCATTTGACGCTAATGCAGGAGTAACTTTTTTTGCAGCTTCAATAAATTTTTTAATTGGATCTCCAGCTTGTTTATATCCTAATGCTTTTGTTGGAAAAGTTCCTTCAGGAACATTAGGTCTAATAGTAACACCAAGTTCATCTGCTTTTTCTAATATGGCTTGAACTTTTGGATTACTTGGATCAGGAAATTTTTCAATAAACTTTTCAGCAGATTCTTTAAATCCACCTTTTCTATTATAAGGTCCTAAAATTAAATTTCTATTATATGGAAAGTCTTTCATCTTTCCTGTTTTGTAAATATCTCTTTGATGTTCTATTTCAAATACTCCTCTATTTTTAATATCCGTTAAATTAGGTTTAACTTTTATTATATCTCCATTTTCTGAAACAGTTGTAGACATTTGATCCATCAAAGCTTCATTCTTTAAAATGATATCTGGGTTTTGTTTTATCTTTTGATTTAATTGCTGTTCTATTAAACGTTGTTGAAAATTTAAAAATTTTTCATTAGGAGTCATTTTTACATCTCCCCCTAGTTTTTTAATTCTACCAGATCCTCTTGTTTCAGCTCTTGAAGCTGAATATCTTGCTTTTAATTCTGGATCTATTTTTCTTTTTTCTTTTGCTCTTATTTTTCTATTTCGATTAATGTTTCTTTGATAAGCTTGAGTAAAACCATCTCCCATTTCTTGTTTAACTATTTCTTTTGCTTTTAAAAAATTAGGAATAGGACCTGTTTCTTTAAAATTAATATTTACATCAGTAGGTCTATAATTTGGATCTGCAACCATTTCTCTAATAATGGTTACATAATCTTCTACAGGTAATTGAGATGCAAGAGTTGTACCTCTAGCAAATAATTGTCTCTCGCTTCTAGCTGCTGGCAACTGGGGCCTAGCAGGTCTTGTCAGATACTTATGGATCTGAATGTTTTCTGATTTCGACATTGTTTATAGTCCCATCAAGTAAGCAATTCCACCGCCAGCTTTACGAGCTCTTTGCTCAAATTCTTTTCTTGCTGCATCTGCAGCGTCTTTTGGTGATAAACCTAAATCTAAAAATTTTTCATATAGTTGTTCTAGTAATGCGTCATTACCACCATCGCTAAAACCAATTCTACCGCCATATGCTTTAGCTTCTGGTCTTGTTTCTCTTCCTTTATACAAACCATCATCAATCATATTGCCTTTATCATCAAATGTAGGCAATGGTACTCCTGCTCCACCATATTTAAAGAAGTCAACAGCTTCCATAATTTCTTCATCAGAAGCTTCTGTAATTGTTTTAATTAAATCTAAATCTGCACCTTTATTTAATAAATCAACAATCATCATTTTTTTATTTGCTCCTTGTGCAAAACCAACTCTACCACCTGTTGCTTTTTTGTTTCTATTTATTCTGTCCATTTCTATCTGAAAATCTACATAACCACTATCATTGATTTCTTTTAATCTTTCAATTTCTGAGTTAGTAAGTTTTCTATTTACGTCTTGAGCTTTTTCTTCAAGATCAAGATACTCAAATCTTTTTTCTAATGAATCTAATTCTTCAAGTTCATCTTGTGTGATTAATCTTTTATCTCCAGACGTTTCTGCTTCTTTTAATTTATTTTTTAAGAAAGTTAATCTTGATCTATTAATTTCACCTGGCTCTGGATCTAGTTTACCAGCTTTGTATTGACCGTACCAATAAGCTTCTTCATCTTTTAATTGTTTAAGTCTATCTTCAAGAACTTCTATTGTCTCGTCACCTTGTACATTAAAACCTCTGCTATCTTCAGCATCATTTAATAATTCTGCATAATATTCATAATCAGGAGTTTCACCATCTTCTATAAATTCTCCTTTTTTAGGAAGTTTATTTTTTAATTTTTTACTCATCCTTTTAAATAAATCTCTAGTAATGGCTGACTCAGGTCTAGCAATTTCTTCTGCAGTTTTTAATGTTCCTTCTCCCATCTTTTTATTAACTGTATCTTTTAAAGATTTAATTTTAAAGTAGTTGTCATAAATTTTATCAAATGCAGTTTTTGCAAGTTTGCCTGTACTAAATCCAACACGTCCTCCAATTGCAAATTCTTCTGGTTCTATATTCATAGGTTTTATTTTACCTTCTTCAATATCTTTAGTAATTCTTTCACCTTCTTTAATTGCTGGATCATATTCACCTGCACCTTTTTTCTTTACAGGTAAATCATAAAGTTTCTTTTGTTTTAAAATGTCTTGAATCTCAGTATAAGATTGAGCTGGTAATAATTCATCTGCTACATCATCAATGTCAGCAAGTCTATCTTCACCATAATATCTTCTAAACGTATCTATTGGATCTTCACCAGGATCTTTAATTTTTAATTTACCTGATTTTATATCTTTCATCATAATTTCTCTGGCCGCAGTTCTAACCATACCTTCTCTTTGCATAGAAGGATAACCTTGTCGAGTTCTCATACCTCTCTCAGCTGCTAGCTGCTCGATGCCAGCTGGAGAAACGGGTTGCTTGGTTCCCATTTCAATAATTTCAGCTTGAGGTGGGTTAAGTCTATTATCTATCTTTTGTAAGTTAGAAGTTAAGTTTAATACTTCACTGTCATTCATCTTTGGAATGTCAGGAATTAATTTTTCAATGTCGTCTTTTAATTTTAAGATTTGTTGATCTGAAGCTTGATTAACATTTAATTGTTCATTTAAAAGTTGTTTAGTTTGTTTATTAGGTAATGTAATGACGTTTGTTCTAGTTCCGATTGTTTTTTGAATTGCTTTTGAACCATAAAGTTTATTGATAAGCGATAATAACAATTTCATTTTTAATCCTTAGTAATAAGTCCTCTTTGTTTGAGGGGATGGCTCATCCTTGTAATCTTCTGGATGTTCCAAGAATCCTCCTTGTCTAAAACGCATTACAGCTTGCGTCATACTATCAACTAAGTCGTCGTGATCGCCATAAGGAAATGCTGCACATTCCTCAATAACTTCTTGCGCAAAAGCTTTATCGGTGGGCGCCCATATGCATCCACTTTCAAAAAGAGGTGCGACTGAGTTAACACGTGTATGTTTATCATTTCCTTTTGAAGGTGTAAAGGAAATTACGGGTATCCCCATTTTTCTAAGTTCATACGTCAAAGGTAGGCCAGATGCCTTAGATTCAATAATAACTGTCTCAGGATTCCAATATCTATATTGTTCTAGTGCAATTCTTCTAAGTTCTGGAAATTCATATCTTTCCTTTATTGCATCTAATAATATTAATTGTGGACCACTATCTTCGTTTAAATAAAATACACCCCACGTTGTAATTGCAGAATAGTCTGCAGTTTGTTTTTTCATAAAAGCTGTATCGTAAGATTGTATTACGTGATGTAATGCAGGTGGTTGTTCTTCTTCCCATTTTTTCCACCACTCTCTTTTGATTAATGCTCCTTCTTCTGAAGTTGGGTTTTGCATCCACTGTGCATTCCATTTAGGTAATGACAATGAAGCTTTAACTCCTTCTAATTCTTCTAGCTTCCAGAACTCTGGCCAAACAGGTTCACCACTTGGCATAATGGCAGGAAACTCTATGACTTCCCATTGATCAGACTTTGGTTCTTTTTGTGCTTGTAATAATTTACCTGTAAGATCTTTTGTATTCCATCTTGTCATAACCAAGACAATCGTACCACCAGGTTGTAAACGCTGACGTGGACCTGAAGTATACCATTCATAGGCACGTTCTAATGCATCAACATTCAAAGCATCTTGTTCTGAATGTGGATCGTCAATGATTAATAAATCTGCACCTCGACCTGTAATGGCAGATCCAACTCCAGCTGCAAAGTATTCACCACCTTGTTCTGTTTCCCATTTACCAGCAGCTTGAGAATCTTCTCTTAAACGAGTTTCAAATATTTCTTTATACTCAGACATATCCATAAGAGTCTTAGCCTTACGACCAAATCTTACAGCAAGTTCTGTGGTGTGGGTTGATTGTATGATTTTTAATTTTGGATTTCTACCAATCATCCAAGCAGGTAAAAGATAAGAACTAAATTCAGACTTGGTATGTCTTGGTGGCATATTGATAATGACACGCTTTAATTCACCGTTTGCAATACGATTAAATTTTTCTGCAATTTTTTTATGATGAGCTCCTTCAACAAACTCAGGCCAAACGTGTTTGACAAAAGACATAAAGTCATTTTTTATTTTGTCTCTCTTTTTTAAATCGTCATACTTAACAAGAGTTTGCATAAACTCTTTTCTGACATCCGGCGGTAATCTTTTTATTTTTTCTAAATCTATTTCCATTTGAAAAATTTTTTTGCAAAATTTTTTAGGATTAATTTTGGAACCTTAAAAGTATTTACAGGCTATAAAAGTATAAATCAAGGCATAAAGTGTAAACTCTGGGACCCCTTTTTTTATTTTGGTGATTGCTGTTGTGTGTTCGTTTGGATTTGGGAGGCGGCGTGGTACCTCTATCGGTACCACGCCACTAGCGACTAGAAGCCTACTACTTGTTGATCAGCGTTTAACTCGGATAAGTCCACCGCTTGCCACTTGTTGTCTCTTAATACTCTAGTTATTTCATTTGAATAGATAGAACCTATCTCATCAAACCCACCAATCTCTGATCCTTTCACATCCACTAGAATGGTAGTTCTTAGTCCTCTACCTTGTCTCGGACTTTCTTTAACAACACCTGACACCTCGGGTCCGCAGTGTCTGTGTTTAATCTTATCTTCTTTTTTTAGTTCGCTAAGTTTAATCATATATTTCCTTTCTATTATGCCCCGTTGAAGTTTTGAATAGCGCTACGGGGCCAGAGGGCTAATAACCTATATTATCCTATTTTCATTTACTTGTCAACACTTTCTATAACTGTTTCTGTATATGCCGGTCTAGTTCCCCAATTATATTCCTCAGCGGAATGTTTAATCTTCTTAACCTCAACCGGAGTTTCTAGTGGCTCGCGTCTCGGTCCTAAAGCCACAAATTGAGCAAGATGTTTATGTTCATAATCATCAAGACATCGTTGACTACAAAAATGACCCCATTTACTTGTTCTTCTCCATTCACAATCTAAAGCAATTTTTCTAGTTCTTAAAACTTTAGAACCTTTCACACCTCGGACCCTATCTTGCGTTGCCCTTTCGTGGCAATGTGGTCCAAGGCACCAATTATAATCGCTCATATGTTACCTCTCAATTCTTTTAGAATACTGATTGCATATATTCTTTTTCTAATTTCAGTTTCTAAATAAGCCCACCAATAACTAGTTGGATTTTCCTCTCTCTTGTTTTTACAATGCCACCTAATTTGTTCCCAAAGGGATTTTATTTTTTTATTAATTGTTTTTTTCATCTTCTATACTCCTTTCGCCATTTCTCATCTTGTTTTAATTTATTATCTAACTCCCAAAGTTTTCTGTCGTAGTGTCGTTCCATTAACATTGCGATAATATAAAATATGCAACCTATTGTTATAAAAACAAAGGCTATTAAACTTATTACTAGTTCTAGTGTCATTGTGTTTTCTCCTTATATCTTATGTGTGGATTTTTTGCGGTTGTATATCTATCTCTAAATAAATCCCAAAAGCAAATATATTTATCCCCATTTTTTTCCCAAGTTCTGCAACCCTCTTTATTCATAGTAGCGGGTCTAAATATCATAGCTTTATATTTATCAGCATACCAACCAATTATCATTTGAGTTTGATCGTATATTTTTTTTACTACATCATTATCCATATTATACCTTTCTGTTATATAGGGGACAATATAGGAATATTGCCCCCTTGTCAATAGCTTAATTTACAGCTTGATTTAATTTACCTAATTTAAACTGTGCTATAATATCTGCCTTATTATCTTCCTCATCATTATCAGCTAATAAACTAGCCAATGCTTTAGGATTATAAATAGACAAAGCCATACTACTACCCGTCTCTAAAATAGTTTCATTTAAAACCATACCAACTTCATCAGCTAATTCTTTAGCTTGATTGAAAGTTCTATAATTTTTCAATGCTTTTCTAATATGAGACATTTTACTTTCTATGTAGTCAAATAACCTTTTATGAGTATCAACTACTTTCTCTTGCATAATTACAAATTGATTTAAAACCTCAAAGGTTTCGCTATCAACTTTAAATCGCCTTTCGCCACAATAAGATGTACCAATAACTTCTATATTATATCCGTTATCCCAATCATCTTTAATAGTGGAGTTTTGTTTTCCGCTACCATTACTTTCAGACCGCCAACCGAAATATTTTTCTATTTCATTTTCGGCTTGATAATAACTAGGATTTCTTTTTTCCCTATCCCATTTATTATCATAGTCAGGGTCTTTGCCACTTGCTCTCAATGCTTTATCAAAATAAGAACACGCAAAGTCTCTAGTCAAACCAAAATTAACATTCATTGATTTTGTGTCTGCCTCGCCATCATCATTAATGGTAGGTGTTTCAAAATAAAAACAATGGTCATTAAAAATGTCGCCCCCATTATTTCCATACTTTGATATCATTCTTTTAATTGTATCTACATCTTCTTGCGGTTGATGTTTTCTTACAATTTGATTACATAAATTATGTATTTTATTTTTATGTTCATCAAAGTTTTTGATTGCACCTAGCCACTCTTTTTTG